>JAEEGL012183986.1_pt1 | contig 61620 bp, 55 predicted proteins | sample 9134231 | NCBI WGS metagenome assembly JAEEGL01 (sample SAMN16246548, study PRJNA631951) | gut metagenome | biome: gut microbiome; feature: rumen; material: fiber-attached | host: Bos | place: Iran: Karaj | collected 2018-10
GTCGCCAGCCGGATGGCCGTCTCGGACGCGACGGATTGTGTCACGCTCGCGATCAACGACGCAATCTACAGCGTGATGTCCGAGGGAATGTTCGATTACGGCTATTTCGTACAGCTTGAGAAAGACGGCGCGGGACGCATCTCTGCTGTCTCGACCAATATGGCGCGGATCAACGCCGTCTCGGCGCGGCTTCTGCGCGACGTCGTGCGCAGCGCGGACGGCGGCCGGATCGAGATCCGTGTCCCGCTCGGAAACCTGATCGGCACAAATCTTCTGCATGGCCGCGGTCCCGCCGTGCCCGTGGAGATCATTATCCTGACCTCGTCGTCCGTCCGGTTCCGAAATGAAATCAGCTCGGCGGGGATCAATCAGACGCGTCATCAGATCCTGCTGGAGATCTGTGTGGATATTGATGTAATGATCCCCTGGGATACGATCTCGACATGCGTAAATAGCGAGGTGCTCGTTGCGGAGACCGTGATCGTCGGAGAGGTGCCGCGGTTTTACCAAAGCGAGGGATTGAGCCGCGCCAGCCCGTAAAGAAACCTGCGGAGAGGCGCCCGCATGCTTGCACTTTTGAAGAACGCGTGTTAGAATACAGGTAAATACGTTAAGGAGGGATACCCCGTGAAAAAATACCTCGCAGAGTGCATCGGCACTGCCGTCCTCGTGATCCTCGGCTGCGGCACCGCAATGCTCGTCGGCTGCGACGCGGTCAGAGGCGGCGGTTATATCCTCACGGCGCTTGCCTTCGGCCTGTCTATCGTCGCAATGGCCTACTGTGTCGGCAACATTTCCGGCTGCCACATCAACCCGGCCGTTTCTCTCGGCGTACTGCTCACCGGCGGCATGAAGGGCAAGGAATTCGTCGGCTACGTGATCGCGCAGATCATCGGCGCGCTGATCGGCTCCGGCATCCTGGCGCTGATCTTCTCGCTCGGCAGCGTGAAGGACATGACCGGCGGCTTCGGCTCCAACGGCCTTGCAGGCGTGGGCGGCAGCGCGATCGCCGGCCTGATCGTGGAGATCGTCCTGACCTTCATTTTCGTAATGTGCATTCTCGGCGTTACCTCGAAGAAAGCCAAGCACGGCTCCTTCGGCGGCCTTGTGATCGGCCTCACGCTCACGGGCGTACACATCCTCGGCATCGGCCTGACGGGTACCTCCGTCAATCCGGCCAGAAGCATCGGTCCGGCGATCGTCTCGGCAATTGCCGGCAATATGGACGCGCTTGCCAGCGTCTGGGTTTTCATCGTCGGCCCGCTGGTCGGAGCCGCGCTTGCCGCCGTCGTCTACAAGGGGCTGGAGGGCAAAAAGTCGTAATCCAATCAGAATACAGTACGAAAACTGCCTTGCCGGTTAACCGGCAAGGCAGTTTTCGTGTTATCCGATTAGGCTTTGGCAAGGATCTCGGCAAGTACGTCGTTCATGTCGTACATGCCGGGCTTTTCCGTCTTTGCAAGGAAACGGGCTGCCGTCACGGCGCCGTTTGCAAAGACCTCGCGCGAGTAGGCCGTGTGTCGAAAAGCCACGACCTCATCCTGCCCGCAGAAGAGAACCTCGTGCTCCCCGACGATCGTTCCGCCGCGGATGGAGGAGATGCCGATTTCCTGTTTGCCGCGCTGCCTGCGAACGCTCTGCCGCTCATAGACATACTCCGGCTCGTAGGAGAGGCCGGACTTGACGGCGTCCGCGAGCATGATCGCCGTGCCGCTCGGCGCGTCGACCTTGGTGTGATGATGCGCTTCGATGATCTCCACGTCGAAGCCGTCGCCCAGAACGGCAGCGGCCTTCCTGAGGAGGTTGGTAAGCAGATTGATGCCGAGAGACATGTTGCCGCTGCGAAACATGGCGACCTTTTCAGACGCCTCGCGCAGCGCCTGCAGCTGCTCGGGAGAGTGACCGGTCGTGCAGATCACGGCGGGGAGCCTGTTCTGCTGGCAGTATCGAAGCAGCTGATCGAGCATGGACGCATTGGAAAAGTCGATCAGAACGTCCGCCGCGATACGGCACTCCATGGGATCGGCATAAACCGGGTAGTCGTTTCGCTTTTCCGTGTGCAGGTCAAACCCGGCGACGACCTCCATATCGGACGCTTCGCCGCACATACGGGTGACGACCTGACCCATCCGGCCGTTGCAGCCGGAGATGATCACGCGTATCTTTTGCATGACGACACCTCAGCTTTTGATCTCCAGACCGACCTTCGTCATGCTGGCCTTGAGCTTCTCCAGATTCGCGGGCGCCATGTCCACGAGAGGCAGGCGAAGATCGCCGACGTCGAGCCCCATCAGGTTCATCGCCGTCTTCACCGGGATCGGGTTGACCTCAATGAAGAGATCGGCAAAGAGCTGCGCGTACTTACAATAGAGCGCCGTCGCGGCTTTGAAGTCGCCCTTCAGGCAGAGATCGCATAGATCGGCGACTGCGCGGGGGACGATGTTCGAGGCCACGGAGATGACGCCCTTGGCGCCGAGCGCCATCATGGGCACGGTGTTGTCGTCGTTTCCGGACCAGATGTTCAGATCGTCACCGCAGAGCGCGACCGTGCGGGAGAACAGAGAAAAGTCGCCGCTGGCTTCCTTAACGCCGTTGATATTCGGATGCTGCGAGAGAATCTTGTAGGTATCCGCAGTGCAGCCTATGCCCGTACGGCTCGGTACGTTGTACACGACCATGGGGATGTCGATGCGGTCGGCGACATAGGTAAAGTGGGCGACAAGGCCCTTCTGCGTGGTTTTGTTATAGTAGGGCGTGACCATCAGGATCCCGTCCGCGCCGCTGTTTTTTGCGCTGGTGGCCAGACGGATGGAGGTCATGGTGTCGTTGGAGCCGACGCCCGCAATGATCTTCATGCGCCCGGCGTTCTTCTTGACGACGTAATCTACGAGCTGCTCGTGCTCGTCGCAGGGCTGCGTCGCGTTTTCCCCGGTGGTGCCGCAGACGACGATCGCGGAGGTGCCTCCGGCGTACTGCATGTCGATGAGCTCGCCCATCTTGTCATAGTCGATGGTCAGTCCGCGGTAGGGCGTGACGATCGCCGTGCAGGAACCGGTAAAGATCGGTGCTTTCATTGCTTCATCCTCCTATATCTGATATGGATTCATTCCTCAATTCCGGGGCTTGATATAGCCCTCGGCACAGAGCAGCTCGGCAAGCTCTACGCCGCCGCCCGCAGCGCCGCGCAGGGTGTTGTGGCTGAGGCAGACAAACTTATAATCGTACTGCGTATCCTCGCGCAGCCGTCCGATCGAGATGGCCATGCCGTTTTCGAGCATGCGGTCGAGCTTCGCCTGCGGACGGTTGTCCTCAGAAAAGTAGTGCAGAAACTGCTTCGGCGCGGTGGGGAGCGCAAGCTCCTGCGCGCGGCCCTTGTAATTTGCCCAGAGAGAGAGGATCTCTTCGATCGAGGGCTTGCGGTCGGCAAAACGGACAAAAACGGCAGCGGTGTGGCCGTTGGAGACCGGAACGCGGATGCACTGCGCCGTGATGTCCGGTGTTTCGGCATTCACGATCACGCCGTTCTCCACATGGCCCCAGACCTTCATCGGCTCGCGCTCGGATTTCTCCTCCTCGCCGCCGATATAGGGGATCACGTTGTCGATCATTTCAGGCCAGGTCTCAAAGGTCTTGCCTGCGCCGGAGATTGCCTGATAGGTGCAGGCGAGCACGGCCTCGATCGGATATTTCTCCCGCAGCGGATGCAGCGCCGGGACATAGCTCTGGATCGAGCAGTTGGATTTGACGGCGATGAACCCCCGTTTTGTGCCGAGACGCTTCTTTTGCGCGTCGATCACCTCGATGTGCTCCGGGTTGATCTCCGGGATCACCATCGGCACGTCCGGCGTCCATCGGTGCGCGGAGTTGTTGGAGACGACGGGGCACTCGCACTTTGCGTAGGCCTCCTCAAGCGCCTTGATCTCCTCTTTCTTCATATCTACGGCAGAAAAGACGAAATCGACAGATCCTGCGATCTCGCGGATATCGTCCGAGGCGCTTTTGACGGTCAGGGAAGCGGCCTCCTCAGGAATGGGCGTATCCATCGCCCAGCGCTTTCCGACGGCCTCCGCGTAGGGCTTGCCCGCGCTGCGGGGACTGGCCGCTATGACCTTCAGATCGAACCAGGGGTGATTTTCCAGCAGAGAGATGAACCGCTGTCCGACCATGCCGGTGCCGCCGATCACTCCAACTTTGAACTTTTCCACAGGAACACTTCCTTTCCGGCATGCGCCTTTCAGGCTGGAAGAATCCGACACTTGAAAACCATGCCAATATGTAATATAATACTTTATATTGCCGAATCCTGTCGAATGAACGAAAATTGATTCAGCGTTTTCGGTTATTTTATCATAGTATTATCGGACAGTCAACAAAGGACTCGCGCGATTTAAAGGGCTGAACATATGAAAAATGTCCGCATTTATCAGGTTATCCTCATCATATTGACCATATTCGCCTGCTGCGCGGTACTGATACCGGCAGCGGCTGCGGATCAGGCGTTCTATATCAATCCGGACGGAGAATCCGTCAGCGCGCTCAAGGGGCTGTATGCGATCGGAAGCAGCGGCGTCGTGTCGGCGCTGTCCGAGACGGAGGTCTGGGCGGCGACGGCGTCCGGCGTCGTGAAGCTGGGAGAGGGGAACGCCGTGCAGATCCGGGAGCCTGTTGTTCCGCCGACGGGCGAGATAAGTGTGCGTTCCTCGGTGATCAAGGTCGGACTGGATTATTATTACGGAGGAAGAGACAGCTCCGTGGCGAAGGCGACGCTTCAGAATTTTGTCGGAAGGGGCTATACCTTCGGCTATTACACGGATGACAGGAGCTTTGTCGCGCTCGGAAGCACGGATGAGACGCGGCTCACGGTCGTGATTGACCGCAACGTCTCGGTCAGCGGCGGAACGGTAGGCTGCTACCACATCCGTCTGTCGGACCGCTATTCGAGCTACACAGAGGCGCTTGAAGCCGCTTCCGCTTATGCCGACGCCTTCCCGGCCTATTATGACGGCGTCTTTTACGTGCTTGTCGGACAGTATCAGAGCATGGAGGACGCGTCTTCGGCCAGAGCCTGGGTCGGAGACGGAAACGGCGAGGTTTTCAGCGCGTCGAACAGATGCGTCGTTGTGACGAAAACGGGTACGACGCAGATTCTGTTCGAGTTCGACTGCGGGAAGACCTGTTCGCTTGCAATCCGGCCGAACGGCGCGGGAGGCAAGGCGGAGACGACCTACAACGGCGGCAACCGTTATATGGGCGATTTCCAGTTTATTCGCGCAACGGGAGAAAATATGACCGTTGTGAACATTCTGCCGCTGGAGGATTACGTGAAGGGCGTCGTTCCCTATGAAATGAGCGGCTCGTGGCCTCTGGAGGCGCTCAAGGCGCAGGCGCTTTGCGCGCGGACCTACGTGATGCGAAACTTTGGCAGCTACGCCGCTTACGGCTTTGATGTGACGGACGATACATATTCACAGGCCTATTGCGGCACACGCGCTGCGAACTACATCACGGATCAGGCGGTTGACGAGACCGCCGGCCTGTTTGTGACCTACAACGGCGCGCTCTGCGAGACGCTGTACTTCTCCAGCGACGGCGGCGCGACGGAGGACAGCGAGAACATCTTCGCCTCGAGCATCCCGTATCTGCGCGGCGTGATCGACCCCTATGAGGACGGCATCGACTTCCCGAACAAGACCTGGTCGGAGGAGCTTACGGCGGATCAGCTCGCGCAGCGTCTGCGAAACCGCGGCTACAGCCTCTCCACGATCTCTTCCGTCGATGCGGAATACACAGACGTCGGCAATATGGCCAGACTTACGTTCAAAGACGTCAACGGCAGAAGCGTCACCGTCAGCAAAACGGGCTGCTACAGCTGTCTGGGCTTGAAGAGCATCCATTTTACGATCGAGGAGAAGTATCCCGGCGTCTACCGTATCGAAGGCGGCGGCTGGGGGCACAATGTCGGCATGAGCCAGTGGGGCGCTTATGCGATGGCGTCCGTGTACGGCTACAGCTACGCGCAGATCATCGGGTTTTACTACACGGATGTAACCATATCGAGAGGAATCATATCCGGATGAAGAGATCGGATTTCTACTATGAGCTTCCGGAGGAGCTGATCGCCCAGACGCCGCTCCCGCAGCGAGACGCATCCAGGCTCCTGCTTCTGGATAAAGAGAGCGGAGAAATCAGACACCGGCAGTTTCGAGACCTGCTCGACGAACTCCGGCCCGGCGATTGCATGGTGTTCAACGACTCTCGCGTGCTGCCGGCGAGACTGATCGGCACGAGGGAGAGCGGCGGCGCTGTAGAAGTCGTGCTGCTGCGCGATCTCGGCGCAGGGCGATGGGAGTGTCTGACGAGGCCGGGCAGAAAAACCAGACCGGGTACGAAGCTGCGATTCGGAGACGGCGAGCTGACCGCCAAGGTCGCGGAGGTGACGGACGGCGGGAACCGGCTGATCGACTTCCGGTTCGAGGGGATCTTTCTGGAGGTGCTCGACAGGCTCGGAAAGATGCCTCTGCCTCCCTATATTAAAGAGGAGCTGCAGGACAGGGAACGGTATCAGACCGTCTACTCACGGGAGCTTGGCTCGGCGGCGGCGCCGACGGCAGGACTGCATTTCACAAACGAGCTGCTGGAAGAGATCCGAAAAAGAGGCGTGCGGACGGAATATGTCACGCTGCATGTCGGGCTCGGAACGTTCCGTCCCGTCAAGGCGGAGAACATCGAGGACCACGAAATGCACGCGGAGTACTGCGTGATCCCGGCGCAGACAGCGCAGGCTGTCACGGAAACGAAGAAGCGCGGCGGGCGCGTGATTGCGGTGGGTACGACCTCCTGCAGAACGCTGGAGAGCTTTGCCGCAGAGGATGGAACGTTGTCCGCCCGTTCGGGATGGACGGACATTTTCATCTATCCCGGCTATCGCTTCAAGTGCGTGGATGCGCTGGTGACGAACTTTCATTTGCCGGAGTCGACGCTGATCATGCTGGTCAGCGCGCTTGCCGGCAGGGAGAACGTCCTGCGCGCCTATAAGAAGGCAGTCGAAGAACGGTATCGCTTCTTTTCGTTCGGCGACGCCATGTTCATCTCGTAAAGGCGGATACAGGATGACGGGAAAAATGATTCTCCTGAAGCGGGAAGGCGCCGCCCGGCGGGGGCGTTTCTTCACAGCGCACGGCAGCGTCGAAACGCCGGTGTTTATGAACGTGGGCACCAACGCCGCGATCAAGGGCGCCCTCTCCGCGGATGATCTGATCGATATCGACTGCCAGATCGAGCTTTCAAACACCTATCATCTGCATCTTCGCCCCGGCGACGAGCTCATCCGGGACATGGGCGGACTGCACCGCTTCATGCACTGGGACAGGCCGATCCTTACGGACAGCGGCGGCTTTCAGGTGTTCTCCCTCGCCAGCCTCCGGAAGATCACGGAAGAAGGCGTACATTTCAATTCGCACATCGACGGGCGGAAAATTTTCATGGGCCCGGAGGAGAGCATGCGCATCCAGTCCAATCTGGGCAGCGATATCGCGATGGCCTTCGACGAGTGTGTGAAAATCCCGTCGCCCTATGAATACGTGAAGGAGTCCTGTCTGCGCACGACGCGCTGGTTGGCGCGCTGTAAGGCGGCGCTGACGGCGTTCAACGCGGCGGACGACGCAGTCAACCCGGGCCAGATGCTATGGGGCATCAATCAGGGCGCTGTATACCACGATCTGCGCGTCGAGCATATGCGGCAAATCGCCGAACTGGAGCTGCCGGGCTATGCGATCGGCGGCCTTGCGGTGGGAGAGACCACGCAGGAGATGTACGACACCATCGAGGCGCTGGAGCCCTATATGCCCGCGGACAGGCCGCGTTATCTGATGGGCGTCGGCACGCCTGGAAACATTCTGGAATGCGTGGCGCGCGGTGTGGATTTCTTCGACTGTGTGATGCCTGCGAGAAATGGGCGGCACGGACACCTGTTCACATGGGATGGGATCGTCAACATCAAGAATGAAAAGTACAGAGCCTGTGATGAGCCGATCGATCCGCGCTGCGGCTGTCCGGTGTGCCGCAGCTACAGCAAGGCCTATCTGCGGCACCTTTTCAAGTCGGAGGAGCTGCTGGCCATGCGCTTTTCCGTCATGCACAACCTCTGGTTTTATAATCATTTGATGCAGCGCATACGGGACGCGATCGAGGACGGGAGCTTCACGGCGCTTTGCCGGGAATACGCGCTGCGACTGGATACGCGCATATAAAAGGCTTGCAAAAGCATCGACAACTGGCTATAATGGCTGCAATGGCTCAAACATACGAAATGGAGGAAATCATTCAATGGGCAGTCAAGGCTATACAACCATAATCATGTTCGTGGTGCTCATCGCCGTGTTCTACCTCTTCCTGATCCGTCCGGAGAACAAGAAGAAAAAGAAGCTGCAGGAGATGCGCTCCAATCTCGCGCCCGGGGATACCATCACGACCATCGGCGGCATCGTCGGCAAGATCGTCAGCGTCAACGGCGAGCTGATCACATTCGAGACCGGCGAGGACAGAGTCCGTATGCAGGTGACGAAATGGGCTGTGTCTACGATCGGAAAAGATACGGATAACGAACAGAAATAAAGCGTCTGACAACAGAATCGGAATAATTGCCCCCTCAGGGAATATGGTTGTACAAACACGTTCCTTGAGGGGGTATTTCCATGCGAAGCAATAAAGGAATACGCGGCAAAAAACATACTGTTCCGGTGCGGGCTCTGCTGCTGGCGGCTGTATCAGTATTTGCGACCTGCATACTGCTGCTGATTGTTTCACTGCTTATATCAAATGGGAGTGTTTCTTTAGAGCACAGATCTCGGATCGTCATGCTCTGCGCCTTTTTGGGCGCGCTGCCGATATCTGTGTTTATGAACATGGGGGAGGGGAAGGGAGCGCTGTATGTTTCATTGGCGGCTGATTTGATCTATTCTGTACTTCTGTTCCTGCTGCGCCTACCGCAGGGGAACGGTGCGATCTTTACGCCGCAGTATTTTAAAAACGTGATTTGCGCCGGGGCCGGTATCCTGTTTGGATGTGCAATTTGCATATTTCGGAAGCCGAAAGGGCGGTATTACAAAAAGCGATAATACTGGTTGTTATAATTGTAATCGGTTCACATAATTCCTGAACGGAAATCAATATATTGTAATGAGGAAATTGTACGGCACAAAATATTGATAGAAACGCCTGATAATCAATGGTTTGCGATCAGCTTGGTTTCTATAGTTGACATAATACGATTTACATAATATTCCGTCATAATTCACAAAAATGAACGAATTTGCGTGAAACACTTGAATAACACAGATAAGTCAGTTATAGTATGGTCACGCTCAATTATGTAAATTAGAGCATTATGCACATTTCTAATTCTGCGAATTTTAGTGAAGGGAGGCTTCGACGGCTTGGATACGCAGCTGCTGGATAAGTTTGAAAACTATCTGATTGTTGAAAAGAACGCGTCGAAGAATACGCTCTCTTCCTATCTGCGTGATATTCGCCAGTTCGGCAATTATCTGGATCAGCATGATATTTCCGGCTACACGGATGCGAGCGCTACGGTATTACAGGAATACATCGGCTGGCTGCGCGGTCAGAACAAATCTGTTGCGACGGTTTCCAGGTGTATTGCTTCGCTGAAAAACTTTTACGGTTATCTTGTGAAGACAGGAATCACAGAGGAAAATCCTGCTTCCGGCCTTGTGCCGGACAAGACGGTTCATAAGCTTCCGCAGATCCTGACCAGCAAGGAAGTGGAACTGCTTCTTGAACAGCCGGAGACGAACGACCTCAAGGGTTATCGCGACAAGGCGATGCTCGAGCTGCTGTATGCGACAGGAATCCGCGTTTCCGAGCTGATCGATCTGGAGATTTCGGACGTGAATCTCCCTGCGGGCGTGATCAAGTGCCGAAGCAAGGATAAAGTCCGTGTCATTCCGCTCTATCCGGCTGCGATCCGGGCATTGACGGAATACGTGGAGTTTATTCGCCCGCAGATGATCGCCTCTCCTGATGAGACGGTGCTGTTTGTCAACATCAGCGGCGAGAGAATGTCTCGGCAGGGCTTCTGGAAGCTGATAAAGACGTATCAGGTAAAGGCAAATATCGAGAAGGACATCACGCCGCACACGCTCCGGCATTCGTTTGCCGCGCATTTGCTCGAAAACGGCGCGGATTTGCGCTCCATTCAGGAGATGCTGGGCCACGCGGACATCAGCTCCACGCAGATTTACTCCCAGCTTGTGAACAAGCAGCTGAAGGACGTGTACAACAAGGCCCATCCCAGAGCATGAAAGCTTATTTTGGAGTCTTTCGGAATCGGTTCTGGCGGCTGACGCTTTTCAACGCGGCGTATTTCTGCGCGGTTCTGCCGCTGCTGCTGATCCTCTACATCTGTATTAACGCCTATACGGGCATCAACGTCGGCGACAGTGCTGTCGCCGACGTTTTGCCGGGACTGGGTTTTTATGTCAGTCTGTTTGCGGCGTCGACTGCGGCGGGACGCGTGTTTGTCGCAGCGGCGATCGTTCTCTCGGCGATCCTGTTCGGAACACTGAAAACCATCCTGTATCGGACGCAGATCGAATTCTTTACCGGGCAATACAGATTCTTCGGCGACGTCCTCGCCGCCATCCGAATAAAGCTGCCGCAGACGTTTGTGATCGGCCTCTTGGACCTTCTTGTTCTTGGCAGAACCGTTTCCAATCTCTGCGGCGTTTTCAGCGTCGGATGGACGCCGGCGCTTTATACTGTGATCCGCATATTCTCGCTGATCGTCCTGCTGTTCTGGATCGCGTTCCGCCGTTGGATGTATCTGCTCGCCGCGTCCTGTGAGCTCCGGCTCTGGCCAATTCTGAAAAACAGCTTTCTCCTGTCGGCGTCGGGGTTCGGAAGAACCTCGCTTTGTACGGCGGCCTGCCTGACGGTCTGGGGGATCACGTTCCTGACCCTGCCTCTCGTGACGGTCATACTGCTGCCGCTGCTGTCGTATTCCGCTTCGTCGCTGGCTGCGGTATGCTGCCTGTATCCGTATGCTGCGGAGCATATCATTAAGAAAGGATAGGGAACAGGCAGAAAGAGAGCGCAGAGACGTACAAACGCCTCTGCGCTCTCTTTCTGCCTGCCAGCGCATCCTTGCCTTGCCATTTTGACTCGGAAAGGGTATACTTGTGCCAACTAACGAAACTACCGTCGGGGGATTTGAGACTATGGCAACGCTGGAGAAGCGATTTGTGACGGCGCGCAGAAAACTGATCGAGAAAGACTTTGCCGGCCTGAACGAAATGCAGCGGCAGGCTGTTCTGGCGACGGAGGGGCCGCTTCTGCTTCTGGCTGGAGCCGGAAGCGGCAAGACGACTGTACTGATCAATCGGATCGGAAATCTGATGAAATACGGCCGGGCTTCGGACAGCCCGGAGTTGCCCTGTGAGGTCACAGAGGCGGACGCGGAGCTGATGGAACGCGCGGCAGACGGAGCCTGTTCGGAGGAAGAACTGGAACGCGCGAAGCTGATGGCGGCCCTTGAGCCGGTGGAGCCCTGGCGCATACTGGCGATCACGTTTACAAATAAAGCGGCGGGGGAGCTCAAGTCGCGTCTGGAAACGATGCTGGGAGAGTCGGCGCAGGACGTATGGGCGATGACCTTCCATGCCGCATGCGTGCGCATTCTGCGGCGGGACTGCGAACGCCTGGGCTTTGAGAAGGGCTTCACGATCTATGATACCGCAGACAGCCAGAGCGTGATGAAGCGCGTGCTGAAGGAGCTGGACCTGGACGAGAAGCTCTATCCGCACAAGGCGGCGCTCTCGATCATCAGCAAGGCGAAGGACGCGCTGATCGGGCCGGAGGAGTTCCTGCAGCAGGCGATCGCCTCGGGGGACGTGCGCCGCAAGCGATTCGGAGAAGCTTATGCCGCGTACGCAAAGCGCCTGATGGCGGCCAACGCCATGGACTTCGACGATCTCATTTACTACGCCGTACGTCTGCTTATGGAGCATGAGGACGTTCGTACCTATTACCAGCGGAAATTCCGGTATGTGCTCGTCGACGAGTATCAGGATACGAACAATCTGCAGTATCTGCTCACGTCAAATCTGGCCGGCGGTTATGAGAACATCTGTGTCGTCGGAGACGACGACCAGAGCATTTATAAGTTCCGCGGCGCCACAATCCAGAACATATTGAGCTTTGAGGAACAGTACAAGGGCGCGCGCGTGATCCGGCTGGAACAAAACTACCGCTCCACCGGGCATATCCTGGAAGCGGCGAACGCTGTCATTCGCAACAATGTCGGGCGGAAAGGGAAAAATTTGTGGACAGAAGCGCCCGCGGGCGAACGCCTGACACTGTATACTGCGTCGGACGAGGCGGACGAGGCGCAGTACGTCGCCTCACGCATTCTGGAGAACTATGGCGCCGGAGGTGCATGGAGCGACAATGCCGTTCTTTACCGCATGAACGCGCAGTCCAACCAGCTGGAATACGCGTTCAAGCTCGCGGGGATCCCGTATCGGATCATCGGCGGTATCCGCTTCTTCGACCGCGCCGAGATACAGGACATGCTGGCCTATCTGTGCGTGATCTCCGCACCGACAGACGACCTGCGTCTCAGCCGAATCATCAACACGCCCGCGCGCGGGATCGGACAGACGACCGTGGAGCGACTGCGCGCTCTCGCGTCACAGGAGGGTATATCCCTGTTCGATACACTTCGCCGCGCGGACGGCTGTCCGGAGTTCGCAAAGGGCACCGTGAGCAAGCTGGCGCAGTTCGCGGATATGATCGACGAGCTTCGCGTGCTTTCGCAACAGCTTCCCCCTGACGAGCTCTATGATGAATTGATCGAACGGAGCGGCTACGTGCGGGCGCTGCAGGCGAAGGAGACGGACGAGAACGTAGCGCGGATCGAGAACGTGCGCGAGTTGAAAACGAACATCGTGCAGTACGTCAAGACGGCGCAGGAGCCGACGCTCAGCGGGTTTCTGGAGGAAGTCGCGCTTTACACAGACCTTGACAGCTATGACAGCGGCGCGGAAAGCGTCGTGATGATGACGATGCACTCGGCGAAGGGGCTCGAGTTCAGAAACGTGTTCATCGTCGGCATGGAGGAGGGGATATTCCCGGGGCAGCGCGTGATCGGCGAAGCGGAGGAGATGGAGGAGGAGCGCCGCCTCTGCTATGTGGCGATCACGCGCGCGAAAAAGAAGCTGTGGCTTTGCTGTGCGCGGCAGAGAGTCCTTTTCGGGCAGACGGTATCCGGCAAGCCGTCCCGCTTCACGGAGGAGATCCCGGAGGAGCATCTGGAGCGCATCGGAGCGGCTGTCCGACGCATGGCATACGGCTCTGATTCCCATACCGGAGCCGGATGGCAGCGGCGAAGCTATCCGCAGAGCCCGGCACGGAAAACCGTTGCCGCGCCGTCCGCGCCCGCGAAGACGGCCCAACAGAGCTTTCGGACAGGCGACGCCGTCCGGCATAAGGCCTTCGGCGAGGGCGTAATCGTCAAGATGACGCCGATGGGCGGCGATCATCTGGTAGAAATCCAGTTCGAGGACGTCGGCCTGAAGAGGCTGATGCTCCGGGCGGCGGCGGCACACATGGAGAAGAGATAGGGCATGGCACACGGCAATACAAGAATGAAGCTCCTGGGGCGGGGCGCACTGCTGCTCATGTCGATCATATGGGGATCCTCGTTCTTTATCCTCAAGAACACGCTTGAGAGCGTACCTACGCTGTACGTACTGGCGATCCGCTTTTCTGGTGCCGCTATCCTGCTTTGTCTCTTCGGCGTCCGCGAGCTGAAAAAACTGGACGGGCGGTATCTGCTGGGCGGCGCGCTCATGGGACTGTGTCTGCTCGCGGCTTATGTGCTGCAGACTTTCGGCCTGACGCTGACAACGCCCGGCAAAAACGCGTTTCTGACGGCGACGTACTGCGTGATCGCGCCGTTTCTGGGCTGGCTGCTGCTTCGCAGAAGGCCGGGCGGATACAATATTCTGGCAGCCTTCGTCTGCATCGTCGGCATCGGCTTCGTGTCGCTCAATAACGATTTCAGCATCAATCCGGGCGACGCCCTGACCCTGTGCTGCGGCCTGTTCTACGCGCTGCACATTCTGGTCACAGACAGTTACGCGCAGGGAAGGAGCGCACTGCTCCTGACCATGATCCAGTTTGCCGTCGCAGGCGCGCTCGCGTGGATCGCCGCGCTGCTGACGGAGCCGTTTCCGACGCAGATCCCGGCAAACGCGGCGATTTCGATCGTCTATCTCTGCGTGATGTGCTCAGCGCTCTGTAATTTCCTGCAAACCTTCGGCCAGAAATACACGCCTGCCGCTGGTACCGCGATTCTCATGACGCTGGAATCCGTATTCGGCGCGGTGTTTTCGGCGCTGTTCTATCACGAACGCTTCAGCCTCAAGCTGCTGATCGGATTTGCGCTGATCTTCTCCGCCGTGCTGATCTCGGAAACAAAACTGTCGTTTCTCCGAAAAAAAGGATATTGATGCCGAAAAGGCCGCCGCCCGATATGGACGACGGCCTTTTCTGTAAGCTGCAGTGGGTCAAACCTTCAGCTCCGCGGTTTCGGTTTTGAGAAGATCGCCGTACTTCTCCAAGACGGGCTTGACGTACCCCTCCAGGAAATCCGTGACCTGCTGCGGCGCGCGTCCGATGTAGGCCTCGGGCTTGAGCTTTTCGAGGATCTGTTCTTCCGTAAGACCGAACACCGGGTCGGAAGCGATCCGGGAGACAAGGTCGTTCGGAAGTCCCTGCTCCTTGACGACGGCTCCGGCTGCGATCGAGTGGACGCGGATGCGTTCGTGCAGCGCCTGCCGGTCGCCGCCGAGCTTGACGGCGTCCATCATGATGTTTTCCGTGGCCATAAAAGGCAGCTCCTCCATGATGTGACGGCGGATCACCTTCTCGAATACTTTCAGGCCGGATGCCACGTTCCGGCAGATGTTCAGGATCGCGTCGGTCGCGAGGAAAGCCTCCGGCACGGAGATGCGCTTATTCGCGGAGTCGTCCAGCGTGCGTTCAAACCACTGTACAGAGGCCGTTACGGCGGGGTTTGCTGCGTCCGCCATCACGTAACGCGCCAGAGAACAGATGCGCTCACAGCGCATGGGATTGCGCTTGTAAGGCATTGCGGAGGAGCCGATCTGTTTTCCTTCAAAGGGCTCCTCGACCTCTTTCAGATGCGAGAGCAGCCGGATATCCGTGGCGAATTTGCTCGCGGACTGCGCGATGCCGGAGAGGACGGAGAGGACCTGATAATCCGTCTTACGCGAATAGGTCTGCCCGGAGACGGGTACGACCTGTTCGAAGCCCATCTCCTCGGCGATCATTTCTTCCAGACGGCGGATTTTGTCCTGATTGCCGTCGAACAGCTCCATGAAGCTGGCTTGCGTTCCGGTCGTGCCCTTGCTGCCGAGCAGACGGAGCGTGCTTATCCGGTGTTCCACCTCTTCCAGATCTGAAAGAAAGTCATTGAGCCACAGACTGGCCCGCTTGCCGACCGTTGTGAGCTGCGCAGGCTGAAAATGCGTGAAGCCGAGCGTCGGCAGCGCCTTGTAGCGATCCGAGAAGTCCGCAAGCAGCGCGATCGTGTTGACAAGCCCCGCGCGGATCAGCTCCAGACCTTCGCGCATGAGAATGATGTCGGTGTTGTCCCCGACGTAGCAGCTTGTCGCGCCCAGGTGGATGATCGGCATCGCGCTCGGCGCGGCTTTGCCGAACGTATGTACATGCGCCATCACGTCGTGGCGCAGGATCTTCTCCATCTTCGCCGCGTATTCATAGTCGATGTCGCTGACGTGCGCCTCCATCTCCGCGATCTGCTCGTCCGTAATCGCAAGGCCCAGCGCCTTTTCCGCGCGGGCAAGGGCGATCCAGAGCCTTCGCCAGGTGGAGAACTTTTTGTCGGGGGAGAACAGATAGAGCATTTCGTCGCTGGCATAGCGTGAAGCGAGTGGGCTTTCGTACTGATTCGTCATAGCGCACCTCTCATGCAGGTATTTCCGTCGGAATTCATTATAGCATGCGCCGCGCGGAAGGGCAATACCGCGCGGGCAAATGGCAGACGGACGGCGCAAGCACGCCGTCCGTCTGCTTATGCATATATTGTTAAATCTGGTATTTGCGGATCGTCTCGCTGACCGTTTCGGGATCGGCCGTCGCGCTGATCGTAAAAAGGATGCCCTGTTCCTCGCTGAAAGCGTCCAGCCAGGCGAGAAGCTCTTCCGTGGCCTTCATATCCGATGGATCAATGATCTTGAAGAAGTTGTCGATGAAGACATGCGTGATGTCGTAATTGCCCGCGTGCAGGCCGGAGATGAAGCCCTTGAAGAAATCGTGGCTGTTAAACAGGTAATCGCTGGCGTGGATAAGTCGGGCCTGATAGGGAATGTCGTAAGTGAGATCCTTCTTCTTTTCAAGACAAATCACGTCGCCGCGCTCCTCATCGACAGCCTTTCTGACCATATCGACGAGGCGTTTGGTTTTGCCGGACCCTTTCAGTCCCAGGATTATCTGAACCAACGAAATCACGTCCTTTGCAATATGTTTGATTTGTTGCCCCTCTGATCGGGCGAATGTCTTTCTGCTTTCTATTGTAGCATCGTTGTGAGCGTACTGCAATCTAAAATCACGGATTCCCGCAATTTTAGCAATTTGCCGAATCCGATCCCCGGAAGAAGGGCATTGTGTTCAGTAAGAAGTCACGGACGGCCTGGACAGCAGCTTGAACATGTTCTTCTTGTAAGCCTCGACGCCGGGCTGATTGAAGGGATTGATGCCCAGCATATAGCCGGAAATCGCGCAGGCGACTTCAAAAAAGCACACCAGCTCGGCAAAGCCCGCCTCGTCCTTCGTGTCGACCTGAATGCCGATATTCGGGACGCCGCCGGAAACGTGCGCGCTCTTCACGGCCTGCTCCGCCGCCTTGTTCACAAAGTCGAAGGACTTACCCGCCAGATAGTTCAGACCATCCTTGTCGCCAAGCTCAAAGGGGATTCGCAGATCCTTTCCTGGATCGGCGAAGCGGACGACGGTCTCCATCAGGAACCGCGGACCGTCCTGCACATACTGCCCCATGGAATGCAGATCGGCGCTGTATTCCAGTGAAGCGGGGAAGATACCGACGCCGTTCTTTCCTTCGCTCTCTCCGAAGAGCTGCTTCCACCACTCCGCCATGAACCGGAAGCTCGGTTCATAGCAGGCGAGCAGCTCTACCGTCTTTCCGACGGCATACAGCCGCTGTCTTGCGCAGGCATATTGCCACGCAGGATTGGCGGGGGAGGCTTTGCCGAGCGTCTGCATCATCTCTGCTGCAACGGACAGGATCTTCTCAACGTCGACGCCAGCGCAGGCGAGCGGCAGAAGGCCGACGGGGGACAGCACGCTGTAGCGCCCGCCGACGTCGTCCGGCAGAACGAGCCTGTCATAGCCCTCCGCCTCAGCGATCCCGTTGAGGATGCCGCCGGAGGGACCGGTCGTGGCAAAGATGCGCTTTCGAGCCCCGGCGGCGCCGTATTTCTTTTCAAGAAGACTCTTGAATACGCGGAAGGAAAGCGCGGGCTCCAGCGTGGAGCCGGATTTTGAGATGACGTTTACCGAAAAATCCCGCTCTCCGATCATTTCCGCGATTTCGGAGAGAGCGCAGGAGGAGAGCGTGTTTCCGGCGAAAAAGATGTCCGGCGTGTCCTTGGGCAGCAGATTGTAGTTCGGCGAACGCATCAGCTCAAGTCCGGCGCGTGCGCCGAGATAGGATCCGCCAATGCCGATCACGACCAGCGCGGAAGATTGATTCCGGATTTTGTTCGCAGCGGCGAGAACACTTTTCAGGCCTCCGTCGAGCATATCTGCGGGAAGACGGAGCCAGCCCGTGAATTCACTGCCTTCTCCGGAATGCTCGCTGAGGCTGCGGTGTGCTGCTGCGGCCGCGGAATAATCCAGCGCGGAGACATCGACAAAGCCTTCTATGCCTTCCAGATTGACCTGAATCATTGTCGTTTCCTCACGTTTTCGTAATCGTTGCCCGTTTGGGCGTTGACTTTGTCTTATTTTATAACATTGGGTATCAGTTTGCAAGCAAAAATCCGGGAAAACAGTACTCTGACGCAAAATCAGAGGGTATCCGCCTGATTTTTCCCCACAAATATGCGAAACAGCGTCAAAAAGATCTGAAACGTCCCCATTCGATCAATATCGTCTGCCGCAACGAGCGGGATATCGCAGACAGTTTCGCTCCCGGATCGGACGATCAGCTTCCCGAGCGCGTCGCCGCTGCGAACGGGCGCTTCAACACGCTCCGGCAGCTGCACGTCATATTGCAGCGCGGCGGCGCGGCTTTTCTCCAGCAGCATACTTACAGGACCGTCGCAGACGGGCTGTACGGCGTCTGCCGTACCCAGATCGACAGGGATCGGCGCAATCGCGGCTTCCGGACGGAGATCGGCCAGCGTGCAGTTCGCAAACGCGTAGCTGAGAAGCGTCTTCGCGGCCTCAAAGCGCGCGGCGCTGTTTACGCCCTTCATAACGACAGCGATGTACTCGACGCCGTCTCTTTTCGCAGTGGCCGCGAGACAATGCCCGGCCTTTGAAGTGTAACCCGTCTTCAGACCGGTCGCGCCCGCATAATAGCGGATCAGCTTGTTCGTGTTGGAAAGCCCGAATTCGCCGCCGCGGACGCTGTCTGTCCAGATCGTCGTGTACGATTTGATCAGCTCGTGCGAGATCAGCGCGCGGGATATGACTGCAAGATCGCGGGCGCAGGTATAGTGATCTTCGTCGTCGAACAGGCCTGTGCAGTTCGTGAAATGCGTGTCCGCACAGCCGAGCTCCGCCGCGCGGCTGTTCATTCTGGCAACGAAGGCCTCTTCGCTGCCAGACAGATGCTCCGCCAGCGCGACAGCACAGTCGTTCGCGCTTACGACGGCGACGCATTTGAGCATATCGCTGACGCTCATCTGCTCGCCATCCTCCAGCCAGATCTGGCTCCCGCCCATGCTTCGGGCATGCGCGCTTGCCGTCACGACGTCGTCAAGGCGCAGTCCGCCGCCTTCGATCGCCTCCACAACGAGCAGCATCGTCATCACCTTCGTCACGCTTGCCGGCGCAAGGTGCAGACAGGGGTTCTTCTCATAGATGACCGTGCCTGTCGTTTTTTCCATAAGCACGGCAGATTCCGCCTGCAGGGAAAACGTATCGGCAGAGACGGGAAATGGGGCTCCGGCGGCAAAACAGGTTTCTGCCAGCGAAAACAGCAGCAGCGCGCAGACGATAATCCTTTTCATGCAGCGTTCCTCCGAGTAATAGAATGATGCGCGGTTAAAACGTATGGGGGAGACGGGAGAATTATTCTTCCCCGGCAGCGCTGCCGCGCGCTGTCACCATAATCCGGGCTTCGGTGCTTCGCATTATGGATTATTCACCGGGATCGTGTATGCATTTCATTGCGACGCCTGTCCGAAAATGTCGAGAAATCAAGCTTTCCAACACTTTCAACAGAGTTGTCAACAACCGCATATTGTGCGTTTCGCGCGACAATATTCACAATGTATTGACATAATCCGCAGATACCGCCGCAATATGTTCGATTGCGTGAGCGCATGCGACGTCTGCGTCCGCAAGTCCTTGGCCTGCGGCAGCGGTATATCGCCGCGCAAAAGAAATACGCGCCGGGTATTGTCGCCGACGCGTATTTGTATTAAGATGGGTTCGAAAACGACCGTTACCGGAGGACCGGGAATAGCTCGTTTTTCGCACTTGCGAGGGCGGAAACCAGCGCATCCATGTCCTCGAAGCTGTTGTAACGAGACAGTCCGACGCGCAGCGTGCCGTCGATCTGCGCCGCCTTGAGCTGCATGGCCTCCAAAACGTGACTGCGAGCGCCTTTCTTGCAGGCGGAGCTTTTGGAGACAAAAATCTGCCGCGCCTCCAGATAATTCATCAGCACCTCGCTTTTGTAGCCCGGCAGCGAGAGGCTGAGGATATGCGGCGCGCCGCCGTCGATCAGGAGCGCATCCGGGATTTCCTCCCGCAGCCGCTCAATCAGATGGGCGCGAAGCTGCGTCATATGAGAGATCGAGTCGGCCATGCCTTCTATGCCCGTTTTCGCGGCGGCGCCGAAGGCCGCAATCAGCGGGACGGACTCCGTTCCGGCGCGTCGGCCGTTTTCCTGACTTCCGCCGCTCAGCAGGGGCGAAAGCCGAAGTCCGCTTCGGATATACAGAGCGCCGACGCCCTTCGGCGCGTGGATTTTGTGCCCGGATATACTTATCAGATCCGCGCCGAGCGATTTTGCCTGAAACGGGAGCTTCAAAAAGGCCTGTACGGCGTCCGTGTGCAGCAGCGCGCGGCTGCCCTTCGCGCGCAAGAGCTCGGCAATGGCATGGATGTCCGTAATCCCGCCGGTCTCATTGTTTACCAGCATCAGGCTGATCAGCGCTGTGTCCTCCCGCAGCGCGGAAGCGACGGCATCCGGAGATATGGAGCCGTCCTGCTCCGGCGGCAGCCTCGTGATCTCCCAGCCCTGCTTTTCCAACCGGTCTGCGGTCCTCCGAACAGCGTCATGCTCGGCCTGGGAGGTGATCATATGCTTCCCGGCCCGGCTGTTTGCTTTGGCCGCGCTCAGGATCGCCCAGTTGTCGCTTTCCGTACCGCCGGAGGTGAAGACCAGCGTCTCCGAGCTGCATCCGAGCGCCTGCGCGACAGAGGCTCTGGATTCGTCCAGCAGGGCCTTCGCTTCGCGCCCGAGCGTATGGGTTGAGCTCGGATTGCCGTATGTTGTTGTCATCGCCTGCAGCGCGGCCTCCGCAGCCTCAGGACAGACGCGCGTTGTGGCGGCATTATCCAGATAGATCCGATCCATATCACGACCTCATTTCCTCGCATATTCTAAAAGAAAGCGGATATAAAGTCAAATGAAATTCAAGTTCCATACGCTTGGCTGCAAAGTGAATCAATACGAGACGCAGGCCATGGAGACGCTGCTGCGCGAGCGCGGACACACGCCGGCCGACGGGGAGGCGGACGCAGTCATCGTCAATTCCTGCGCCGTTACTGCGGAGAGCGCGCGAAAATCCAGACAAGCCGTGCGTCGCCTGCGCGCGGAAAACCCGAACGCTGTCGTCGCGGTCTGCGGCTGCTATGCGCAGATCAGCCCGGAGGAGGCCGCGTCGCTGGAGGCGGATCTCGTGTTCGGCAGCGGACAGCGGCTCGCGCTGCTCGACGCGTTGGAGGCTGCCGTAGCCGAACGTGAAGCTGCTGCGGCAATGGCGCCGCGCGTGGAGATCGACGATCCGTTTCAGCGGCGGCTATTTGAAGAGCTCCCGGCGGGTTCCGTCTCGGGAAGGACGCGCGCCATGCTGAAAATTGAGGACGGCTGCGACAATTTCTGCACCTATTGCGTGATTCCGTATGCCAGGGGGCGCGTGCGCAGTCTGCCGCCGGAGAACGCCGCCGATCAGGCGAGAAAGCTCTGCGCAGAGGGCTATCGGGAGCTCGTGGTTACCGGTATCGAAATTTCCTCTTACGGAAAGGATCTGCAGCGGGAAGGGCGGCGTCTGTACCTGACCGACGCGATCGAGGCGATCGCACAGGCTGCGCCGGAGGCGAGAGTGCGGCTCGGCTCTCTGGAGCCGACGATCGTGGACGACGCGTTTTGCGGCGCCCTTGCGTCGCTGGGAAACATCTGTCCACACTTCCACCTGTCCCTGCAGAGCGGCTGTGACAAAACGCTTGCCGCCATGCACCGCAAATACGATACAGCCGCTTTTCTCGCAGCGACGGAGCGTCTGCGGCGCGCCTTCCCGGACTGCGCGCTGACGGCGGATCTGATTACGGGCTTTCCGGGGGAGACAGAGGCGAATCACGAACAGACGCTCTCGTTCATCCGCAGATGCGGGTTTTCCGATATGCATGTGTTTCCGTATTCCGAACGCCCGGGCACGCCTGCGGCGACCATGCCGGGACGCGTGCCGCGCCGCGTACGCGACGAGAGGGCGCAGCAGGCGCAGCTCGCCGCCGACGAGATGAAGCGCGAATACTTGACCGACTGCGTCGGTAAAACGCTTTCCGTCCTGTTTGAGACGGAAAAAGAGGGGATATTCTGGGGCCATGCCGGAAATTACTGCCTCGTAGGCGTCCGGGCAGAGCATCTGCGCGGACTTGTGGAGAATGTAAAAATCACAGGAATATCCGGGGAAAACCTTGTCGGAATATTGGTTTGAATTGCAGATAAAACAGTGATATAATAACCAATAATTATTCATGATGCGTCATGAGATGGATTCTGAACGGGAGGTAACGAGAATGAGCAGAGAGAATGTGTTCAATTTTTCTGCAGGCCCCTCCATGCTGCCGCTGCCCGCGCTGGAAAGGGCGCAGGCGGATCTGCTGGATTACGCAGGCTCCGGAATGTCCGTCATGGAGATGAGCCACCGCAGCAGTATCTATCAGAAGATTTTTGACGAGACAAAAGCCAAGTTCCGCACCGTGCTGAAGGTGCCGGAGACGCATGAGATCCTTTTCCTGCAGGGCGGCGCCAGCACGCAGTTTTCCATGGTGCCGCTGAATCTGATGGGGGAGAACGGCTGCGCGGACTATGCCCTGACCGGCAATTTCTCCACGATCGCCGCCAAGGAGGCAAAGAAATACGGCCGTGTCAATATCGCCGCGAGCACGGAGTCCTGCAACCATACGCGCATCCCCGAACAGTCGGAGCTCGCGCTGACGCCGGACGCGTCCTATTTCCACTACTGCGCGAACAACACGATCTTCGGAACGGAATGGAAGTATGTGCCTGAGACGGGCGCCGTCCCGCTCGTGAGCGATATGTCCTCGGATATCCTCTCCAGACCCGTGGACGTCTCGCGCTACGGGATCATCTACGCCGGCGCGCAGAAGAACATGGCGCCCTCCGGCGTGACCGTCGTAGTCATCGACAAAAAGCTCGCCGGCCGCGAGCTGCCCATCACGCCTCTGATGATGAGCTACAAGCTGATGATCGACAAGGATTCCATGTACAACACACCGCCGTGCTGGTGCATCTATATGCTCGGCCTGACGCTCGACTGGCTGCTCGAGCAGGGCGGGGTAGAGGGTATGGAGGCCATCAAGCGGGAGCGCGCGAAGCTCCTGTACGACTACCTCGACGAGAGCCGACTGTTCCGCGGCTGCGCCGAACCGGCGTCCCGCAGCGATATGAACGTCACGTTCCGCACGGACAGCGACGAAACGGACAAGGAATTTGTCGCGGCAGCCACGGCGCACGGCCTGCTGAACCTGAAGGGACACAGGCTCGTCGGCGGCCTGCGCGCGTCCATATACAACGCCATGCCCATGGAGGGCGTGAAGACGCTGGTCGAATTCATGAAAGACTTTGAGGTGAGCAAACGTGTATAAGGTAAAGACGCTCAACAAGATCTCCGCGCCGGGACTGGAGCTTCTCAACCGTTTCGGATGCGAGACGGGCGACGCGCTTACGCCCGCGGACGCGCTGCTCGTGCGCAGCGCCAAGCTGCACGACATGCAGTTCGATCCAGAGACCGTCTGCATCGCGCGCGCCGGCGCCGGCACGAACAATATCCCGATCAGCCGCTGCACAGAGGAAGGCATCGTCGTTTTCAACACGCCGGGCGCGAATTCCGAGGCTGTTAAAGAATTGGCAATTTGTGCGCTGCTTTTGGCGTCCCGCGACGTGATCGGCGGCGTGGAATGGGTAAAGAGCATCGTCGGCAAGGAGAGCGACGTCGCCGCAGCGGTGGAAAAAGGGAAGTCCGCGTTCGTCGGCCCCGAGCTCATGGGGAAGACGCTGGGCGTGGTCGGCCTCGGCGCGGTCGGCGCGAAGCTTGCGAACGCGGCGCTGGATCTGGGCATGAACGTATACGGCTACGACCCGTATCTGTCTGTGGACGCGGCCTGGAAGCTGTCCAGCAGCGTTGTACACGCCGACGATCTGGATACTATATATAAATATTGTGATTACATTTCGGTCCACGTACCATATATGGAGAGCACGCATCATATGATCGACGCGGACGCGCTCAGCAAGATGCGCCGCGGCGTGCGCCTCATCAATCTTGCCAGAGGCGAGCTCGTGGATGACGAGGCTATGCTGGCGGCGCTCCAGAGTGGTCAGGCGGCGCGCTACGTAACGGATTTCCCGAATAACGTGACGGCCGCTGCGGACAAGGTCGTGCCGATGCCGCATCTGGGCGCGTCTACGCCTGAGAGCGAGGAAAAATGCGCGCTGATGGCCGCGAAGGATCTGTACGACTATCTGAAGAACGGTAACATCAATCATTCGGTCAATCTGCCGAACGTCAGCCTGGAGCGCATGGGCGCGGCCAGACTCTGCGTGATCCACAGGAACGTGCCGCGCATGATCACGAGCTTCCTGGATTTGATCGGCGAACAGAATATCAACGTTGAGCACATGATCAACAAGCCGCGCGGCGAATACGCGTACACGATCATCGACACCGGCAGTGAGATCAGCGAAGAAATCAGCCGGAAGATCATGCAGATGGAGGAAGTTCTGCGCGTTCGCGTGATTTGACGTACAAAAGAAGATCATGCGTTGAAATCGACTGAAATATGGACAAAACGGGCTTTTCGGGCAAACGCTCGATAAGCCCGTTTTGGCTCTCCCCTATATAATACAAAATTTTTATTTTGTTCAATAGTGTGTGCCGACAGATATACATAGCGTTCCCGTTTGGCCTCCTCTTCCATCGCAATTCTTTCTATTATTCATCAGTAGAAAACGCGTATGGACGTAATGTTGTAAATCCATACGCGTTTCAATCATTCGGTTTTTGGCTTCCGATTGCCGAATCTTTTTACCTGCAAAATCGTAATCGTTTCTGAAAGCATACTAACAAGAACAGTGATCCATAGGAGATTCTTGCCAAGGAATGTCAGAATCAAAAGAATTGCTTTGATGAGCAGGATCAGCAGCAGATTCTCTCTTTTCAGCAGCTTTCCGAATTCAGAAATGCGGATCAGCTCCATGATCTTTTGCGGCTTTTCGCTGAGTATCTGTATATCTGTGCTGACAGAGCTTTCCGTTTGCCCGAGGCAGTTCATTTCCGCGCAAATGCAGTTCAGATCCGCCGGGACGGAGATATTGTCTCCTCCTCTTACATAAAGCGCATACTTCCCTGCCCTCGCTTGCTCTCCCATTATTTTCAGCCTCGAAATAATGTCCTCATGACAGGATACAAAATGAATATCAGAAATACCGAGCTTACGGAAGTTGTTCTCATTCTCGCCGCCGGAGATTCCTGTTAGCAAAGTGACCGTGATATTGGATTCGTTCAATTCCCGGATCAGACTGGCCGAATCCGGCTTGATATCGTCTGCGAAAACAATGCGTCCCGCGTATATGCCGCCGATGCTCATATACCAGGCGATCTCCCGGGACACCTCAAAGTCAGGAACAAAGACGTCCCTGCTTCGGAGAAGCTGCGCACTGCCGACGACGATCTCCACGCCGTCAACGGTCACAATGACGCCGTCGTCGCCGTTTGCCGAGAAGGAACCGATCAACTCAATGTTGATTGTTCCCTTGTAGCTGTCCACGACGGCCTTTGCAAGAGGCTGCTCCGAATACGCACAGGCATGCGCTGCAATCTTCAATAGCGTCTCCGGATCGGATTTAGCAGCTTTGACAGAAGAAACGCGCAGCCTTCCGTAGGTGAGCGTTCCCTTCTGATCGAACACGACGCTGTCTGCTGCGGCCCGGTCGAACGCCGCCTTGCTTCTGAATACGATCCCGCGTTTTGCTGCGCTGTTCAGCGCTGCGTAATAGAACGTGGGCAGATAATGCACAAAGGAGGCGCTGCACGCGATCAGAAGCAGCATCAGCGCTTGATGCATAATATTTCGGAAAGGAATCTCCGTAAGCAGAGGTATCAGAACCGCGTAGAGGACGGCGAGCAGCGACAGCACAGGCGTGAAGACCGAGCAGAATCCCGTGAGCCGGCTTTCCGTCTCTCCCCTGTCGGACTTTTCGGATCGGATCGTCTGCATGATTCTTTCAGCGGAAGACTCTCCCGCGCGCGCGCGTACCTCCATATACAGCACGCTGTCGAGATTTCGGCTGCCCGCGAGCACGGCGTCGCCCGCCTCCACCCGGACCGGCTGACGCTCGCCGGTCAGCGCGGACATGTCGACGCCGGACTCCCCTTTCAGGATGATCCCGTCGAATGCGAGCGTCTCTCCGGGGTCGATGACGACCGTTTCCCCGACGGACACATCGCGCACGCCGACCACGTATTCCTTGTCGCCCCGGAGCACGTTCGCATCCTGAGCCTGCGTGGGAAGAACTTCCTCCGCCGCTTTTCGGATGCTTCCTGCAGCGGAGCGGTTCAAGATCGTGCCGAACTGATACAGGAGGATTACAGACGCGCCTTCATAGCCCTCTATGAAAACGAATGCAAGGATCGCAACGAGTACGATCAATATCCGCTCGTCATATTTGCGAAGCCGCACGATACGGCGAATCGAGTCGAGGGGCAGATCATAACCCGCGATCAGCGCAGACAGCACCAGCAAAAGGATATACCACGTCCTTTGCGGATGAAAGGCGATCGCAGAGGAAAACAGCAGCGCGGCAAGGATCAGGCGAATGGCGAGCATAACGTCGAAGCCGGGCTTCAAAGCGGGCTCTCGCAGGGCAAGGCGCCGACGGTTCTGCTTTTCATGCTCACCGCGCGCGCGTTTTGCGGGCTGCACGTTGAAATCCCGCACAAAGTCCCGGATCGGGTCAAGCCATTTCACGCCGTTCACCTCCCAAATACATACTGCTCTGGTATATAGCACGCGTCTGCCCGATTGTCAAGGGCGCTGCCTCCCGGCCTTCTGCCGGAAACCAAATGGCCCGCCGCGGCGAGCTGACGCGCGCGGCGGGCCGCAATATGGTTTTCAGATTATTTTAAAAGGATACATCCCGTATAGGCGATCGTATTCGGCCCGTAATAGTAGGGCATATCATTGTCCGTGCAGACCTTGCTGACCAGCAGTCCGCAGGCCTCCATGGACGGATGGACCTTCTCCGGGAAACGGCAGGGCGCGTCCGGGTAGGTGCATTTTTCACAGCGCCTGCAGCCGCCAGCGCCCATCGGGAGCATATCGAGTCCCAGCTCCGTCAGGCGATCGACCAGACGGTTGAAGTTCTCGCCGTTGCGCTGCGGCGCCTCGGCCATCGTCTCGATGTCGTACTCATCCTCCATGCGCGCGATCGTCTGGACCAGAAATCCGGAGGTGTAAGCGCTGCAGCGCTCTCGCATCTCCTCCAGCGTGCCGCAGGCGGGCGGACAGGACCAGCTGCGGTTATAATTCTGGCATTTGTCCGCGGCGCACATTGCCCGAACCTCCGGCATGAACTCCAGCTTGGACGGATCCATCTCCTTGCAGGCATCCAGCCCGCACTCCTTGGCGATTGCAAACAGCTGCTCAAAATCGTATTTCATCAGAAGACCTCCTCAAACTCATCGAACACCATGCACTCTATGTATTTTTCCATAAACAGTCCGGATGAGGACAGCTCCAGATAACTGCAGGCGTCCGTCACCTTCTTGAGCAGATCGCGCTGCTTCGGGTCAAGCGCCAGCGCGGCGCCGGCGCCGGCGGAGTTGCCGACATGCTTCGTACGGTCCAGAAAAGCGGGCGGAAGAAGCCCGATCCCGCAGGCGCTGCGCACATCCATGAACGCGCCGAAGCCGCCTGCAATCAGAACGTGACGAACGTCCTTGTAGCTCTCCCCACGCTCCGTGAGCAGCGTTTCGATTCCCGCGCGGATCGCGGATTTTGCCAGCTGGAGCTGTCTCACGTCCGCTGCGGAGACATAGACATGATCCGTGAGATAGAAACGCATGCCGCCGTCTTCTCCGCGCCGCAGATGCGCCCGGATCGATTCGTCCGCCTCGTCCGGCGGCAGCATACGGCCGTTTTCCTGCACGGCGCCGCAGCAGAGCAGAGCTGCCAGCGCGTCGATCAGACCGCTGCCGCAGATGCCCTCCGCTTCTCCGCCGCCGATGACTTCGATCTTGATCTGGCCGTCCTCATATTTCACTTTGTTGATCGCGCCGGGCGCGCCGCCCATGCCGCATTCGATCTCCGCGCCCTCAAACGCGGGACCGGCGGCTGTCGCGCAGCAGAGATAGCCGTTTTTGTCGCCGAGTCCCATTTCACCGTTCGTGCCGATATCGAGGAACAGGCAGCTCTCCTCCTCCAGCCATGCGCCGGAGCTGAGCAGTCCGGCTGTGATATCACCGCCGACGTACCCGGCCAACGCGGGACAGAGATAGATCTTCGCATTCGGAGCAAGTCCGGGCAGAAGCCTGTCTGCCGGACGGAAATCTCCGAAAAGGCTTTCCGGCGTGAAAGGCGCGACGCCGATCGCCACGGGCGAAAGTCCGTCAAACAGATGCCCCATGACCGTATTGCCCGCGACGCTCACCAGCTCGATCTCCGCTCTGTCGCGTCCGGCCTTTTTGCAGACGGCGTCGATTTCCGCAGAGAGCTGATCACAGATCGCCTTTTGCAGACGGGCAAGGCCGCCCTCCCCTGCCGAATACTGGATTCTGGAGATCACGTCCGCGCCGTATGCGCGCTGCGCGTTTCGGCCGCTGTCGATCGCAAGCTGCTGTCCGGTGGCAAGATCATAGAGAAACACGGCGACGGTCGTCGTGCCGATGTCGACAGCAACGCCGAGCTTTTCGCCGCAGGGTTGGATGTTCCCGGCGCCCGTCGTAAGCACGTCCAGCTTTTCCGTATCCGGAAGAACGACCTCGCAGTCGCTCATGGGTATCCAGCGGCACGCAAGCAGCGTCTCGTGATCGGCTGTCTTCTCTTCTCCGCCGCCCACGGCGCGCAGGCGCCCGGTGAGCATTGCGCCGCACTGATGGCAGGTTCCGTTGCCGCCGCAGGGCGCGTGTATGCCGGTCAGCCCAGCGCTTTGCAGCGCAAACAGTACGCTCGCGCCCTCCTGTGCCGGGACCTCGACGGTTTTTCCGTTCTGGATCACTTTCAGCATGCCATATCCCTCGCTCCTCATGTTCAATGAATGCCTGATATTTCCATGTGACGCTATAATTATAGTATCGCATATGCGTCGAATGTGTCAAGTACAGGTTGTTCTCCGAATTGCCTGGTTTTTTTCATGTTATACTTGATTTTCCCAGCGTGCTTTGTTATAATAATCATCGCGCATCGGAAAGCGTGCGTATAAAGTTCGTTGCTGGATTAGCTCAGCCGGTAGAGCGCCTGATTCGTAATCATGAGGTCGCGAGTTCGAATCTCGCATCCAGCTCCAGTCCCCCTCGGACCCGAGGGGGACATTTTTTCAATACAAGGGAGGGCGTCGAAGTGTCGGAAGGAATTGAACGGTTTCGAGAGATGGTCGCGCAGAGCGACAATATCGTGTTTTTCGGCGGAGCAGGCGTTTCCACGGAGAGCGGTATCCCGGACTTTCGCAGTGTTGACGGCCTGTACAATCAGAAATACGACTATCCGCCGGAAACGATCCTCAGCCGCTCGTTTTTCGAGCGGAATCCGGAGGCGTTTTACCGCTTTTACCGGGACAAGCTCGTCATCCGCGGCGCGAAGCCCAACGCGGCGCACATCCGGCTCGCGCAGCTGGAGGCGGAGGGCAAGCTCAAGGCTGTTATCACGCAGAATATCGACGGTCTGCATCAGGCGGCGGGCAGCAGGAACGTACTCGAACTGCACGGCTCCGTGAGCCACTGCTTGTGTTCCCGCTGCAGAAGGCCTTACCCCGTTAGCCGGATCAATGAAGGCGAGGGCGTTCCGCGCTGTGACGACAAAAAATGCAACGGCGTTCTGGAGCCGGACGTCGTGCTGTACGAAGACGCGCTGGACAGCAATGTGCTTTCCTCTGCCGTACACTATATCCGGCAGGCGGACATGCTCATCGTGGGCGGTACTTCCCTCGTCGTCTATCCCGCCGCGGGACTGATTGACTATTACCGCGGTCACAAGCTCGTCCTGATCAACCGGGACGCCACGCCGCAGGACGGCGAAGCTGCGCTCATCCTGCGCGAAAAAATCGGAGAGGTATTCTCGCAGATATGAACGAGCCAGGAAGGATCGGCATCCTGAATGTCGGATTTGACGATCTGGATAAGGACGGCGCAGTGGAACGCGCGCTGGAGCTCATACGCGGGCACAGCGGCGGCTGGGTCGTTACGCCGAATCCGGAAATCGTATTGGAATGCCGCAGGAATCCGCAGCTCGCGCAGGCAGTGCGCGAGGCGGCGCTGGTCATACCGGACGGGATCGGCGTGATCTATGCCTCCCGTATCCTCGGAACGCCGCTTAGGGAAAAGATTGCCGGGATCGACTTTGCCTGTGCGCTCATGGAAAAGCTGGCGCGCAGCTCGGGAAGCGTCTATCTGTTCGGCGCAAAGCCAGGCGTCGCGGAAGCCGCAGCGAAAACGCTGATGCAGGCATATCCCGGCCTGCGCATCTGCGGAACGCATGACGGATACTTCAGCGACGATGGACCGATCCTGACGGACATCCGGGAAAGCCGCCCCGATCTGGTGCTCGTCTGCCTCGGCGCGCCGAAGCAGGAGCTCTGGATGCGCGAGCACGCTGCAGTACTTGACGCCGGACTGATGATCGGCCTCGGCGGCAGCCTTGACGTTTTCGCGGGGACGGCGCAGCGCGCGCCGGACGGCTGGCAGCGTCTGGGACTTGAGTGGCTGTATCGGCTCTTGAAGGAGCCGAAGCGCATCCGCAGGATGATCCGACTTCCGCTGATCCTGCTCTACGCCCTGTGTGCGAGAGTATTCGGAAAGAGAACTGGCGCATGAAGGAAATCTGATGCAAGCGGCACATAATCTTGTTCCCGCAGAAGAAAAACGTGGTATAATACATAAACAGACCCTTCGTGAGATAAGGAGGCTGTCGAGATATGTCAATGGTCGATAAGAAAGCGTTTCGTGCCAAAAAGCGCGCGGAGATCAAGCTTCTGCCGGAGAGCTACATCCGGGAATCCGACGAGCGCATCACGGAAGCGCTCACTTCCCTGCCGGAATTCGCGGCGGCGGATCGGATTTTTGCCTATTACAGCATCGGCAACGAGGTGGATACCCACCGCATCCTGAAGATCGCGGAGAAACAGAGAAAGACTGTTTTTCTCCCCGTCGTGCTCGGCAACGGCGTGATGGAATTCGCCCTGTTTGATCGTGAGGGCGCACTGAAAAGCGGCGCGCTGCATATCCCGGAGCCTGCGGAAGAGGCCGTTCGCGCGATCCCTCGCGCGGGAGACGTCATCCTCGTGCCGGCCCTCTGTTACGACGTACAGCGGTACAGGCTCGGTCAGGGAGGCGGATATTATGACCGCTTTCTGGAAAACTGTCCAGCCGTTTCTGTCGGTATCGGCAGAGAGCGCCTGATGCCCGTTTCGGTACCGAGAGAGGCGCATGATCTGCCGGTCGACGTTCTGCTCACGGAAGCGCGCGTTTTCAGGGCCTGAACAGCAACGACGGGGGACTTCCGTCCCCCGTCCGCCATTGATTCTTACGCTATGCCGAAGCGCGTCAGCAGCCGCAGCCGCAGTTGTTGCCGCCGCATTCGTTGCAGCAGTTGTTGCAGCAGCCGCTGCCGAATCCGCCGCAGCCGAACAGAAGGATCAGAATGATGATGATCCAGAGGCTGCCCATGTTGTTTCCGCAGAACATAGTCTATCCCCTTCTCCGCACAAAAGAATCCATTGCAGAACGGTCCTGTGCGGTGAACCGTTTTTCTGCGAGGCCCGCTTTATACTATGCATGAGGCAAAACCGTGGTGACGTCCCTGCCGGACACGGCAGAGGCAAAAGGAGCCAACATGTCTGATAATCAAGATCTGTTTAACGACAGCCGCAGTGACGACGAATTCTGGCTGGACTATGATCTGGACGCTTTGGGGATCACGCTGCCGGGGAACGAGGCAGAGGATCCGCAGGAAGCGCCTGAGCCGGATGCGCCTGTTTTACCGTATCAGGCGGAAGAAGCGGCGAGCGTGCCGGAGCCTCCGCTGCCGGAGCCGGTCGTTGAGACGCCGGAACCGCAGACGGAACCGGAATCGGAACCGGAATCGGAACCGGAACCGGCGTATGGATACGCGTACGAGCCGGAGGAACCTGCGCCGACACGAAAAAAGTCCAGACGGATGACGGAAAACCGCCGGCTGCGCCGGAATGAGGTTGCGGTTCGGGCCAGCGAGCTCGACGAGAACATCCATGACGAGGGGCTCGAGCACAGGGATTATCTCCCCGTCCGCTTCCGGCGTGACGGAAAGCTCGGCTGTATGGGCGGACTGATGTATGCGACCTTTATCATCAGCATCAGCATCATCCTCGCCTGTCTGGGCTGGATGGCGGCCAGCGACGTGCTCGCGCTGAACAAGGAACCGATCACGGCGACCGTCGAGATCCCCAGAAGCATTTTCAGCGATCGGGAAGTAAAGAGCGAAAAGGACGGCGTCGAGACGACGGAAATCAAGCGCGCTGCCGATATTGATTACGTTGCGAACGCGCTCAAGGACGCGGGCATCATCGAGTATCCGATCCTGTTCAAGTTCTATGCAAAATATGCGAAAGCGGACATTCAGATCGACCCAGGCACCTATGAGCTGAGCACGAACTTCGACTACCGCGCATTGGTAAAAAAGATGCAGGCAGGCTCGGAATCCCAGCTGCAGACGCTGCTGACCTTCCCTGAGGGATATACGATGCGGCAGATCTTTGCCAAGCTTGAGGAGGCGAACATCTGTTCGCAGGAATCGCTCTATGAGGCGGCGGCGGATGCGCATTTCAGCTACAGCTTCCTCGAGAGCGTGACAGCCGAGGGGCCGGAGCGGCTGGAGGGCTTCCTGTTCCCCGACACCTATTATTTCTATGAGGGCATGTCGGCCAAGAGCGCGATCAACAAGTTTCTATCCAATATGCACTATCTGATCACCGCGGACATGCTCGCCATCACGGAGAGCCGGGGGCTGACGTGGAAGGACATCATCGTGATCGCTTCTCTGATCGAGCGCGAGACCTCCGGCAGCAAGGAGGACCGCGCAAATATCGCGCAGGTGATCTATAATCGGCTTGCGGCGGATATGCCGCTGCAGATCGACGCTTCCGTGCTTTACGACCACCCGGAGCACAGCGGCGCGCCGACCGCTGCCATGCTTGAAGAGGACAGCCCGCACAACACGCACACCCGTACGGGCCTGCCGGAGACCGCCATCTCGAACCCCGGACTGGAATCCATCAAGGCGGCGCTGTATCCGAGCGAGGGCAAGCTGTATTACTACGCGCTGGACACGGAAACCGGCGAGCATCGCTTCTTTACGAACATCTATGACCATCAGGCCTTTGTCGCCACCCAGAATTATGACTGAGACGGTGCTGCTCTCCCCTGCCGGCGATTTTGAACGTCTGGAAATGGCGCTGCACTACGGCGCGGACGCGGTGTATCTTGCAGGAGAACAATTCGGGATGCGCGCTTTCGCGGGCAATTTCTCCCGAGACGAGCTCAAGCGGGCGGTCGAGCTGGCGCACGGCATGGGCAGAAGAATCAACGTGACCTGCAATACGCTTCCCCGGGAGCAGGAGCTTGCGCAGCTGCCGGAATATCTCTCCTATTTACAGGAGATCGGCACGGATGCGCTGATCGTGGCGGACTTCGGCGTGATGGGTTTATGCGCGAAGTACGCGCCGAAGGTGCCGCTGCACGTAAGCACGCAGTTCGGCGTCGTGAACAGTGAAAGCGCGCGCATGCTGCATGAACTCGGCGCGAGCTGCGTGGTTCTGGCCAGAGAGTTGTCTCTGGACGAGATCGCGTCGATCCGCGCAAATGCTCCGCGAGAGCTCCGTCTGGAGGCGTTCATTCACGGCGCCATGTGTATCTCCTTCTCCGGGCGCTGCGTCCTGTCGAATTATCTGACCGGACGCGACGCGAATCGGGGAGAGTGCGCCCAGCCCTGCCGCTGGAAATACACGCTGATGGAGGAAAAGCGTCCCGGCGAGTACTTCCCCGTATTTGAGGCCGACGAGGGCGCATACATCCTCAACAGCCGGGATCTCTGCATGATCGACCATCTTCGTGATGTGCTGGACGCGGGAGTGGATACTCTGAAAATCGAAGGCCGGATGAAATCGGCTTATTATACGGCGGCCGTTACGAACGCTTATCGTCACGCGCTGGACGCCGCACTCGCCGGACTGCCTGCGGACGGCGTGTGGCGCGACGAGGTTTACAAGCTCCGGCATCGGGAGTACTGTACCGGCTTTTATTTCGGAGAGCCCGGACAGCATACAGAGGGCGAGTCCTATTTTCAGGAGGCGATGATCTGCGCCGTCGTGGAGGACTGCGGCGCTGACGGAGAGGCTGTCTTAACGCTCCGCAACCGGATATCGGACGGAGAAGAACTCGAACTGCTCACGAGGACGCATCTGCCGCTTCGATTTCGTGCGGAATGCCTTCGGGACGAAGCGGGGCTGGCGATACCGGAGATCAAGCGCCCGATGCAGCGATTCAGGCTCAGGCTCCCCATACCGGCAGAGCGGCTCTCCATCCTGCGCAGGCCCCTGTCATAAAACAGCGCCGCATCGGCTCAGTCAAAGCCGATGCGGCGTTTCCATATTCTTCAATTCTGATAGAGCTCCACGAATTCTTCCAGACAGAGGCCTTTTTCCATAATATAGGCTGCGGCCTCCTCGCCGACGTATCGGAAGTGCCATGGCTCGAACATGATCCCTGTGATCTCCTGCTTATCCTCCGGGAATCGAAGAATGAACCCGTATTCCGCGCAGTGCGCTTTCATCCATTTGCTCAGCTCTGTATTCGCGAGAGACTCATTCATGTACTGATAGTACTGGTCGCAGATATCGGCCGCAAGCCCGGTCTGATGCTCGCTCGAGCCGGGGATCGCCACGATCCGCGCGGCTGTCTCTCGGTCGCCTCCGTACTCCGCCACCTTTTTATTGAAAAGGTACTCCTGTGTGGAGTAAGGCCGGTAGGAGGATGTCAGATAGACGCTCAGCCCGGCGTCTCTCGCGCCCTGAATGAAGGCCTTCAGCGCGTCGACCGCGCGGCTGTCGAAGAAGTGACCGTTTTCGAGCGGCGATACCTCCGGAATAAAGTCACTGCCAAGCAGATGCGACTGATTTGCCAGAACGTATTTCCAATCTGTGATATCGATTTCGGGCTTGTCCGCAAACGGATCCGGCTCCGGCGTCGGTTCGTCGCTCGGTTCGGGAGGGCCGTCCGGAGACGGCTCCGGGGACGACGCCTGTGCGGGCGTGATCGCGGGAGCCTGTGCCGGACTGGGCGAGGCAGTCACCGGCAAATCCGGATGAACGGTCTCCTGTATTTGAGCCTCTTGTTCAGGCGCATCATGTTCTCCGAGAAGCCCCGCGCGCGCCAGAATCAGCGCGGCCAGGCCGAGCGCGCACAGAATCAGCGCAGCAGCGCCGATCCATTTTCCGTTTCTCATCGATAGCCTCCGTGGAACGTAAATTCTTTACAGATCATACCACACCGCAGCTTCGGTTACAAGAACGAATGCCGAAAGAAGATTATAGTATAAAACAGCGAGGCCGCAACTGCAGCCTCGCTGTTTCGCGTGTTCAGCTTATTTCGCGCCCGCGTCTGCCGGGAGCGCTTCATCCGCAGTGCCGCCCACAAGCGTCTCAAAGAAGGTAGCCGTCAGGCTGACATTGAAAGCATCCACGTCGTAGTATCTGTCCCTGTAGCTCGAACAGGACACGTTGTCGATCAGGCAGCGATAAGGACTGCTGCTGAGGCGATCAAGCACTTCCTCCATCGCCGCATAACTCGGCGCCGTAAACTGAAGCTGAACGTTGCGGCGTATCTGATCGCCGTTTCGCGTCATATTCGCCAGCGTCGCCGAATAGGTCATGTTTCCGAGAATATCGCTGAGCAGCGTATTGACAGCCTTCTTGTTGTTGTAGCTGGGCATCATGCTGATTTTATCATCTTGCATGATGTTGTCGATCTCGTTCTGCATCCGTTCCAGCATGGCCGCTTTTGCGGAAGCGGCGGAGAGCTCGACACGGAGATTATCGCACTCGACGTTTGCCTTTTCGATGCCCTCCTTAACGGGCTTGTATACCGCGAGATAATAGACGAGAACGACAAGAACTACGGCCAGTAAAACCAGCAAGGCCTTTTCACCTTTGGTAAAGTCGCGACTGAGGATCTTCATTCCGTATCAGCCCTCCTCTTCCGGCAGGATCAGGAACGCGGTGATCTGCGCCGTGACGCCGTGAAGCGCGTCTTCATCTTCTTCGCTGCCTTCACCGTTGTCGCTGCTCGTACTGCGTCCGTTTCCGCTGTTGTAGTACTCATACTTCGGGTCCGTGGCGGCCGTCGTCACCTGACAGTAGCTGACGATCTCCTCTTCCTCCAGCCGCTGCGCGATCACGTTGATTTCCTGCAGCGTTTTTGCGGAGGCTGTAATCGTCAGCTGATTTCCGGTGATAGACCAGCCGGCAAGAGAAGAACTCGGCAGGACGACACGCTCGATCATCTTCACCGTCTCGGTACGATCCACGCGGGAAAGCTCTTCCTCCGTCATGCCCGTATAGGTGTAGTGCGCGTATTTCTCCTCCAGCTCCGAATACTGATCGATCTTCGCGTAGGTCTCACTCAAGCGGAATTTCAGGTCGCTGACCTCCCCGTTCGCCTTGCTCAGCGCAGCAAAGCGGTCTGCGACGCCGAATTTTCCGAGCGCGACGGCGGCAATCAGTATGAGGATGATCGCAGGAACGCCGATTTTCATATTCAGCGGCTTTTCTCCGGCGCCCGCGAGATTGATGGAGTGCTTGACCGGGAGCTTGATACGCCCCTTCGCAGCGCTCTTAACGGGCTTATTCAAGGTCAATGCAGCCATGGCGCGCCTCCTAACCCAAAGTAATCCCGACCGCCTGCGTAAAAGCGTAGGCGTCTTCGACCGTGTTTCCGGACGGCAGGAGCTCGTCTGCCGAATGGATCTTCATATCCAGAGCGTTGGAAATCTCCTTGCAGAGCGGCTCGATGGCGGCGCCGCCGCCGCATAGCCAGATATCCGAGAGCTGGCTGTCCGGGTTGCTGAACCGGTAGAAATTCAGCGCCCGCATAAGCTCGACGGCAATGTTGTTGAACGCGTTCAGGCAGACCTCTTTGCTCTGGCATTCCTCAAAATTCGTGAGGAGATATGTATGCGCAAGGTGAACGTCCACGTTATAAGCGTCCGCGATGGCGTTGTCGATGCTCGACAGGCCGATCTCCAGAACGCGCGTGACCTCGTGGCTGTCGCCCTTGAACATATACATGCGAATGGACTGATAGCCGAGATCCAGAATGCAGAATTCTCCGTTGCCCGGCTGTACGGACGAATCCAGATTGCGGATCAGCTCGATATACGCGCAGACGGCGGGCGCTGCCTTCACAAGCTTCAGACCCGCTTTGCGGAGAAAGGCTTTCGTCTCTTCGATCAGGGTCAACGGCGCGGCGACTGCCAGCAGATCCATGGAATCCACTCCCTCGTTCTCGCCGCCCTCCGTCTCGGACGATTCGGCCGTCTCCGGCTTTTTTCTGTCTGTCAACGTAGCATAGTCAAAAGCATAGTCCTTGAGTTCGTCGGTAATATAGTCGCGAAACTCAAATGGCAAATTGTACATCAGTTGATCCGCTGACATCTGCGGTACGGTCACATTGCGCACGAAAACGGTCTCATTCGGGAACGCGACCGCCGCACGCGAGCAGCGGATCCCGTTCTCCCGCATGGTTGTGCGCAGAAGCTCGCCCATGGTCTCCGTGGAGACGACGCGGCCCTCGCGAACAAGCTTGTTTGGCATGGAGATCTGCACGGTCTTCTTCACGCGCTTCCCGTTCACGAGCGCAATTTTCAGGCGGTCATAGCCGATATCGACGCCCAAAATGCTTTTTGCCATACTCTATACGACCCCATTTCAGATACAAACATATGATCATACATATTTTTTAAAGGCTCAAAAGCCCCATATACCAGCTCACGACCGAGTCGCCGTAGAGCAGCACGAGATACGCTGCCGCTGCGATCGCCGGCCCGAATGGAAACGGTTCCCGCTTTGTACTGCTGCCGAAGCGCCGCACGAGAGCGAACAGCAGCCCAAGCACACAGGCCAGGATCAGCTGAAAGAGCGACCCTACGATCCCGAGATACAGACCCGTCACGGCAAGCAGCTTCACGTCACCGCCGCCGAGGCTCTCCCGCTTCAGAATGCGGTCCATCAGCAGTGACAGAAGCAGAACGCCGCCGCCGAAAAGAACCGCCGCGATCACGCAGTTGAGGATTACCCGCCAGCCGGGCCGCAGAAACGGCAGCGCAGCCAGCCACGCGCAGGCTGCCACAATCAGACAGCCGTTCGGAATGATCAGCGCCTCAAGATCCACGAGAGAAAGGCAGAACAGACAGCACAGAAAAATCCAGTTCCGCAGACAAAGGATCGTTAGATCGAAACGCAGAAGACACATCAGCGTGAGCACTGCGAACAGTAGCTCCGCGATCAGATAGCGAACGGAGACCTTCGCTCCACAGTAACGGCATTTCCCTCGAAGAAGCAGCCAGCTGAAAATCGGCACAAGATCCGGCGCCGAAAGCGCATGCCCGCAGCTCGGACAGCGGCTGCGGCCCTTCCAGAACGGCTCCTCGTGCGCGATTCGCCATGCGGCGCAGTTAAGAAATGAGCCGAATACAGCACCGATCACGGCGGCGAAACAACAGCAGAAGATCAAAATGCTCCGATCCGCATAGATAGACATGCGCTTCTCCCCCGCCCCGGATTACGCTGCGAAGGCGTCGCCGCTCCAACCGATGTGCACGGCGCTGGAATCCTCGGCGCGCCAGACCGCGGCGTGATTCGGGTCGGCATAGACGAACCAGATCAGTTCTCCGCCGCCGTCCACGGCATAATAGGAGACCGTACCTTTGAAGCCGGTCGAAGACGCTGTGCCGTAGTGCAGATCGTTCGGCGTATCCAGACGCTCAACGCCGAACTCACGGCTGTTGATCGTTACGGTCACCGTTTCGGGCGCTTCCCGCCCGCGGCGTTTAGCTTCAAACAGTTCTGCTTTGAGCTGATCGTAAACGGTTCTGGCGTTCAGCCTCGTCCGTTCGTAAGTGTTTTCGTCGTGCAGGCCGCACACGATCCGATAGATCTGTTCGCTGTCCGTGCGCTCGACAAGATAGGAATCCCCGCCCGCGGGGCAGACGGTATCCATTTCCCATTTGCTTCTTTCAACGACGACTTCGGCCTCTTCGCGCGTCAGTCTGTAATTGCCCAGATATTCCACATCCAGCATGTCCTGCGCTTTTTTCATGGCGGCAAGGCAGCCCAGAGTATCCGCGCGCGTTTTGTACAGGCGATAAGCCGGATAGATCGCCGCGAGAATGAGCACGACGACCAGTACAAGCACGATCGCTACCATGCGGTTCATTCCGTGCCTGTTATGCAGTTTTTCACGCATCTTTGTCTTCATGTCAGATCTTTCGCAATGCAATCTAATTTACCCATTGTGCTACTTAAATATATTAACACCTGGTCTCCCTTATTGCAATAGTCAATTCCTGACTTTTTCGCTGATTTCCGTTAAAACACATCGGATTACCCAAAGAGCGCATATACGACGATCCCCGCAAGGATCAGTCCAAGCGCTGTGATCCGCTGCCAGGTCAATCGCTCCTTGAATATCAAAACGCCGAATACGGTCACATAGATATACCCGGTCGCCTCCAGGATCGGTCCCATGGAGAGGGGCACGACGCGATACGCGAAGATTGCCAGCAGGCTCGCGGCGAAAAACACGATATAGGCGGCGATCACGCGCGCATTCAGGTATTCCTTCCAGAATGAGTCATACTGTCTCTGCGCAGCCTTTTTGAGCAGCACCTGCGCGACGGCGCTGATGAAGGTGCCGACAAGCATCAGGGCGGAATAGAGCAGAAGCTGCTTATTCACGCGGCTCACCCGCCTTCCTGTCGGATAGGCCGTAAAGCACGATCCCGCACAGCACCAGCAGTGCTCCGACGGCTTTCCCAGCCGTCAGACGTTCCCGGAAGATCAGCAGCCCCCACACGCAGCCCCAGACGACCGTGACCGCCTTGTTCGCATATGCCGCGGACAGATCAATCCGCTTGATCACCTGCTGCCAGCCGAGAGCATAAACGCCCAGCACGGCCACGACGGCCGCATACAGCAGAAGAAACGGCCAGCTCAAAAACGTCTGCTGCGCGGCAAGCTTGCTGACTATACCGTTTGCGGAATAGACCATCAGCAGCAGATGCAGAAACACGTAGGTTTTCAGCTTCGTATTCATTTCTCTTCGTCCATGTTGATCGTTTCCCGGATCACATACTGCGGGGACTTATTCAGGCTGATGTAGATCCTGCCGATATACTCCCCGATCATGCCGAGCATAACAAGAATGACGCCGGAGGAAAAGAGCTGCACGGCCATGAGGGAGCTATAGCCCAGCAGGACCTCCGGATGCACCAGCTTGCGGATTATGACGTACAGGCCGAAGGCGAAGCCCAGGATCGCAAAGACGACGCCGATGATCGTGGCGATGCGCAGCGGCTTGACGGAAAAGGCGGTCATGGCGTTTGAGAACAGCGAGACCGATTTCTTCAACGTGAAGCCCGTCGCCTTGTCATCGCCCCGATCCCGTTCCTCCATTGGGATCATCTTGATCCGGTGGGTGGCGCGCAGCAGCAGCCCGTTCACAAACGGATATGGATTAGGATAGCGCAGGATCTCATCGCAGACGTAGCGCCGGATCACAAAGAAGTTCTCCGTTCGCACGCCCTTGGGCGGTTCGATCAAAATGTTGGAAAGGACGGTCGTGAGCCTGCGGCCGAGACGCTTCCAAGCAGCTTCCTTTTTCTCCGCATAGATCGCCGTGGCGCAGTCGTAATCCTCCTGCGTGATCGCGTCCATCAGCTTCCACAGCCCATCCAGAGGGCACTGGCAGTCGTCGTCCAGATTCACGACAAACTCCCCGCGCACGCAGGAAAAGCCCGCCATCATGGCGCTGTGCTTGCCGAAGTTCTTTGCCAGATCGACCACCTTGATCCGCTGATCCGCAGAGGCCAGTTCGCGAAGCACTGCCAACACGCCGTCCGGAGAGCCGTCATTGACGGCAATGATCTCATAGTCATATTCCGGGCGCTGCGCCATCATCTCCGCGATCTCCGCGCAGACCTTTCCTATTGTCTTCTCGCTCCGGTAGCACGGGATCACGAAGCTCAGCAGATTCTTTACGGTTGGCCGTTCCACGGACATCGCCCTCTTCTCTTTTGCCTTATAGTACAGAGTAGCGCAAACAGCTCCTTTTCGTCAAGTGTTAAACCAACGGTTTATTGCCTTCGTTTACATAAGGATTTATACTATAAGCATAGTGTAAATTTCTGGAGGTTCAGCAGATACCATGGCACAAAAAAGGATCCTGATCCCAGGAGGAAACCTCGCCGACTGGGCGCTCGTGAACGCGGCGCACAAGCTTGGCATGTATGTGATCACCTCGGGCACGGACAAGTCCGGCCCGGCGCACAGGTTCTCCGACGAGTACGCATGTGTGGACTATTCTGACAAAGAAGCCATGCTGCGGCTTGCCGAAGAAAAGCGTATCGATTACATGTGCTCCAACGCAAATGACTTCGGCATGATTTCCACTGCATACGTCTGCGAGAAGCTCGGCCTGCCCGGCCATGATTCTTACGAGACGACGGTCGCACTTCACACCAAGGACCGGTTCAAGCCGCTATGCAGACGGCTCGGACTGCATTCTCCGGTCACCGAGATCTTTGACAGCCGCGACGAGGCTCTTGAATTCCTTTATAATGCGAACCGGAAAATGATCGTCAAGCCGGCGGACAATGTCGGAAGCTACGGCGTTTCTGCGCCGACCTCTCGGCAGGAAATGATCGAGAGCGTCGATTTTGCTTTCTCCAAATCAAAAGCCGGCCGCATCGTCATAGAGCCGTTTATCGAGGGCTTCTATTGCAATGCGTCCGTCATGATCATCGATCAGGAAGTGAAGGCTTTCGTTTCCAAGTCTCAGTTCCAGTATCCTGAGTGGAAAGGTGTTTCCAGTGCATCGCCCTTCCCCTACTACGACCACACGACCGGCTTTATGCAGCCGGCGCTCCATGAGAAGGATTTTGCGCCGAAGATCATCTCCGATTTCAACAAGCTCGCCGGGGAGCTGCATCTGGTGGACGGCAAGTTCCAATGCGAAATGATGATCACGCCGGAGCATGAGCCCTATATCTTCGACGTGCATCGCCGGATGTCCGGCCTGTTTCAGCCCTGGATTGATTGGGACTTTACCGATGAAATCCACTGGGAGGAGTGGGTTGTCCGCGCCGAGTGCGGCATGGATCTCTCCGGCTTTCCTTCCGGCTTTCGGCTGAAGAAATACATCCATGCCCGCAATATTTACGCGCCGAAAGACGGCATCCTCAGACGCGTCGTCTTTGACGAATACCTGACAAGTCATATATATCCGCGATCTGAAGGAAAAAATCTCATTCTGTACAACCTGTTTGTAAAGGATCATCTGCGCGAACCGCTCTTCGATTGCATCGGACACGCCGGAATCAGCATGTTGTATTTTGTTTTCGACGACGAGGAGGAGGCCGCGCGGCTCTCCGATCCCGATAGCGACGAATTCTATTCGCACATCCGTTTTGAATACGCGGATTCCCGAAGCGACTTATAAACGAATTGCATGCATACAAAGAGGAGGAACATTGAAGTGAAAAAGACTCTCGCGCTTGTTATGACGCTCGTTCTGGTCCTGGCTCTGGCAGCCTGCGGCAAAACCGCCGGCTCAACCGACGGCGCCATGAAGCTCGGCGTAAAGGAGATCGTCGTCGGGCTTGTCGCCCCGCAGACAGGCGCTTCCGCCTTCATGGGCATCGCCCAGGCGAAGGGCGCGCAGATGGCGATCGACGAGATCAACGCAGCCGGAGGCGTTTGCGGCGTGCCGCTTAGACTCGTCGTCCGTGACGATGAATCCGATCCGACCAAGTCCCTGACTTACACCCAGCAGGTCGTGCTGAACGAAGGCGCAGCCTTTATGATCGGCCAGTCCAACTCCGCCTGCGCGCTCGCCTGCGTGGAGTTTATCACCGAGAACAAGATCCTGACGCTGCACCCCATGGCGACCTCGACCTCGATCATTGACCCCGAGCTGTATCCCTATTCTTTCCGCGTTCACTGCTCCAACGACAGGCAGGCAAAGGGCATGGTCAATCTGGCGATCGAAGCGGGATACAAAGACGCGGTCATCATGGGCGACACCAGCGATCTGGGCGTTACCGGCCTTGCGTCCCTGCGCAAATACGCGGATGAATACGGTCTGAATATCACCGACGAGATCACGTTTGTGAACGGAGACGCAGACCTGTCTCCCGTTGCCAATTCGATCAAAAACACGGGTACGAAGCTGGTCCTCTCATTCGCGATGGGCGCCGACTCCGCCAAGATCCTGGAGGCGCTGGGCCGCGTCGACTATCTTGACAAGACTACGATCATCGGTTATTCCGGTTCTATTTCCACGAACGTCAAGGCGCTTGCCGGAACGCTGGATCTGAGCAAGGTCTACGGCGTCGTACACGGGGATATGTGCCTGGCTCCGAATTCGGACGAGCTGACTGCCCAGGCTCTGTATGAGAAGTACAACGATCTGTACGGTCATTTCACGCAGGATGGTTCCGGCCGCACCTTCGACACCTTCGGCGGGCTCCGCACCTATGAAGCGATCATGATCGCCGCCTGGGCCATTGAGAATACGGGCTCGCTCAGCGGCGACGATCTGGCGAATTACATTGAAACCCACGCCTCCGAGTATCAGCCCCACATCGTTCCCACCGCCTTCACTTACAGCGCGACGGACCATGAGGGCTGGAACCCCCAGAACGTTTACACCGTCACCATGGACAGCATCATCAATGACGGCGAAAACTACTTCGGCGATGTGTACCGCGGCGTTTCCGTCGCCCCGGTCGCCTAAGAAGCGCGTCCCACGGAAGCGGCATTGCTGATTCCTGCTGACGGCAAAAAAGCATGGACGAGAGTTGTTTCCGTGTCAGGGCTTTTCTCGTTCCATGCTTTTTCTTGCGCAGCTTCCCGTTATCATGTATTCTGGAATCGTAAGCGCAGACATTCCTGTTGAGAGGCGAGTGAAATGCAATTTCTGATCTTTGGCCTGACCTTCGGCGGCATCTACGCGCTGATGTCTCTGGCCATCAATGTCATCAATTCAACGACCAGGATCCTGCCTTTTGCCCACGCGATGGTGATCACTTTCGCGGCACTGCTGATGCGGTATCTGCTCGTGATCCTCGGCATACCGTTCGTCTGGTCCCTCCTGATCACGATCTGCGCCACCATGCTCTTGAACGCAGTCAGCTATAAGATCTGCGTAGAGCCGTGCGGGGATCTGATGAAGAACAATATTTGGGTCATTACGCTATTCGGCTTGAGTCACATTTTGGAGAATGTCTGCCGCATGGTTTTCGGTTCCGAGGTCTACCCCTTCCCCTATCTGTTCAACGGCGCGCGGTTCACCATCGGCGGTACCAGCATCCTGTGGCATGAGATCCTGATGTTTGCGATCGCGATCGTCATCGGCGTGGTCTACCAGACCATCGTCAACAAGACGCGGTTCGGTCGGGCGCTGCGCGCTGTGGCGTGGAAACCGGATACAGCGCGCCTTATGGGCATCAACAGCAGGGTGATCATCGTTTCCTGCTTCGCGATATCCGGTGCGATCGCCGCGGTCGCCGCTACGCTTCTGGCGCCTGTCACATACGCCTCCTTCAGCATGACCGCCAGCGTCGGCCTGAAAGGCTACGCCGCGACGCTGATCGGCGGCCTGGGCAATACGAAAGGCGCTATCATCGGCGGCTTCCTGCTGGGCATTGTCGAAAGTATCCTGGGCTTGTTTGTCAGTGCGGCGATGCGCGACGCAGTCAGCTTTATCATCATGATACTCGTTATCATCTTTTTGCCGGGAGGAATCATGAGTGCGAAACTCTTCAGCAATGGAAGGTACTCTACGGAAAAAGTATAATCAGCTTGTAACTGCGTTCTGGCTTCTGCTTTTCGCATTTGCCGTTTTGGCGCCGTTTTTTGCAAAGCCGTATTTTGTCGTGTACATAACGGTCTTTTTCCTGTACACGATGCTTTCCATCTCTCTGAACATTGCGGCAGGCTATTGCGGGATGCAGACCTTCGCAACCGGCGCGTTATACGGCATGGGCGCTTACGTTTCCGCATTTGCCTACGTCAAATACGGCGTGCCTTTCTTCCCTGCCGTTATACTGGGCACGCTCAGTTCTGTCATTATCGGCTTTATCATCTCCGGGTCCGCGTTCAAGGTCAGCGGGACCTATCTGGCGTTGGTAAGCTATGGCATGCTGCAGGTTTTCAACCGCATCATCCAGAGCGAGTACAAGTATACCGGCGGCTCTTCCGGCTTCCGGCTGGGAGCCTGGATCCTGTTCGGAGAGCGCTTGGGGCCAAAAGAAAAGTATTACTCTATCCTGGCTGTATTGGTCCTGGTATTCCTGCTGCAGCGGAATCTGTCTCGAAGTCAATGGGGCCGCGATTTTCTGGCGGTAAAGAACGATCCGATCGGTGCCGGCAGCTTGGGCATCAACGTCGGCAAAACGCGCATCATCGGATTTATCATCAGTTCCGCCATCGCTGGCCTGGCCGGCGCTCTCTATGCCTTTTACGCTTCCTTTATCAGTCCCGAAAGCTTCACGTTCCGAATCTCCATCATGATCCTGCTGATGATCGTCGTAGGCGGTCGCGGCACGCTGACCGGCCCTGTCCTCGGCACGCTGTTCATCTACACCGTGCCGGACCTGCTGAACGATTACCCCGATTTGAAACAACTGACCTACGGCGTCATGCTGATCGCTGCCGTACTACTGCTTCCGCAGGGGCTTTGCGGCGTATTGAAGCGCCGATTCAAAGAGGTTGCGTTCAATAAAGAAATAGAGGACAAACCGATCTCGGCGAAGCTGGATCTGGAAACATACCGTGTCGACGCAGATGATCCCGAAGAGGATATTCTTGTGTTGAAAGGACTGACGAAGCAATACGGCGGCCTCGTTGCTTTGAACGATCTGGATATGGTCATCAAACGCGGGACCATTCATTCCCTTATCGGCCCCAATGGGGCGGGCAAAACAACATGCGTAAACAATATCACGGGCATCGAAAAGCCTACAAGCGGCACTGTGCTCTATAAGGGAAAGGATATCACCGGCATCAGCTTTTCAAAGCTCGCGTACCTCGGCGTTACCCGCACTTTTCAGCACGTCCGTCTATTTCGGGATATGTCCGTGCTTGACAATGTGGCGACGGGAGCCCGGCTTTTCCGGAGCTATAGCCTGTGTCACGCGCTGCTGTCCACGAAAAAGCGCAGGCAGATCGATCGGGAGAACTACTGGCAGGCGCAGGAATGCCTGGAAAACCTGGGACTTGGGGGCTGCTCGAATGAGTTTCCCGAGAATCTGTCCTCCGGGCAGCAGAAGCTGCTTGAGATTGCCCGCGCTTTTGTTACCAAGCCCGAACTGCTGATTCTGGACGAGCCATGTGCGGGACTGACGGAAACCGAGACCGCCGAATTTGCGACGCTCATAAAGGAAATTCGCAGAACAGGGATAAGTATTCTCCTGATCGAGCATCACATGAGTCTGGTCATGGAGGTTTCGGACTATATCACGGTCATTGACAACGGCACGAAGATCGGCGCTGGCACGCCGGCGGAGGTCTCCACGGATCCCGTGGTCAGGAAGGCCTATTTGGGAGAGTAAGGCGGCGCAGCATGGCTGAAAACATTCTTGAAGTCAGGAATATGCGTTTTTCCTACGGTTCGACCGAGGTCATTCACGACATCTCCTTTGAAGTCGGAAAAGGAGAGATCGTAACGGTCATCGGGGCGAATGGCGCCGGAAAATCGACGACCTTGAATACGATAGCGGGCCTACAGCGTGTTTCCTCCGGAGCGCTCCGTTACAAAGGCGAGGATATTACCAAAGCAAGACCGCAGAACCTCGTTAAAAACGGAATGCGTTTTGTTCCAGAGGGGCGGCAGATTTTTCCCGCCCATACGGTGGAGGAAAATCTGCTGCTCGGCGCCTATTCCGAAAGAGACAACGAGAAGACGGCAATGCGAATGGAGGCTGTTTTCAACCGGTTCCCCCGCCTGAAAGAGCGTCTTCATCAGACCGGCGGCACGCTTTCGGGCGGCGAGCAGGAAATGCTGGCGATCGGGCGCGCGCTGATGACGCATGTCGATTTGCTGATTCTGGACGAACCGTCCCTCGGACTTGCCCCGATCATCGTATCGGAGGTATTTGAACTTCTCACGGAGATCAACAGAGACGGCGTTACCATCCTTCTGGTGGAGCAGATGGCAAACGCCGCCCTGAAGATTTCGGATCGGGCTTTCGTTCTGGAGAACGGAAGAATCGTCCTGTCGGGCAACAGCGACGCGGTTCGAAGCGATCCCCGGGTCATCAAGGCATATCTTGGCGTATAGCGCACGCAGTGAACGCAACAAAATAAATCCGGCAAAAGAGAATACATCGAGCGCTGACCTCAAAGGCAGTGCTCGATGTATTCTCTGTATTCCGGAAATTGCTCGGCTTCCGCTTTCACGCCGGCGGCGTCGATCATCCCGCGCCGCCAGGCGATCTCCGGCGGACAATAGATGAGATACCTGCCCAGCTCCTGAATGCTTCGTACCAGTTCGGAAACGCTTTCCATTTCCTGTTCGTCCCGCAGCGCGGAAAAGACAAACCCCTTGTCCATCGGCTCCGCGCGCAGGCGCTTTTTTTCTACCGCGTTCCGCACAAGACCGCATAGGCTCCCGTCCGTCTCCATTTCTGAGAGCGCCTTTGCCTGTAGAAAGCAGATAGGCACGGGTATATACCGATAGTGCGAGAAGCCCTCTCGGAGCTTCTCTCCCCCGCTGCCGACGACGCTTGCGAGCTGCACGACGGCACTCTTGTGCTGCATGGCCCGCTGCAGGAAGCGCGAAAGATCCACGCCGTAAAGGAAAAAGGGCGCAGTAATCAGCATGATGTCCGTCTGCTCCGCGCGTCCGGCGCCGCATAGAACGGCATCGGCCGTCAGTCCCTCTGTCGAGGTGAAGCGCAGCCGGACGCCCAGCGCTTCTCCGCTACGGAAGCGGCTGTCGATGAACGTGCGCTCCCACTCGCTGCAGGCGATCAAAATGTCCCGCACGCCCGCCAGCAGAAAATAGCTGAGCAGATAGTCGATCATCGGCTTGTCCCAAAGCATCGTCTCCGCCGATACGGCGAGCCCTTCTTCGAGCAGCAGTGCGCCGTGCCAGCGGTCGCTTAGATAGGTCGCCGTCCCGTCCAGCAGACCGTCCACGTCCATATCCAGGATCACCGAGAGCTTCATTAGCGTTTCCGGATCGGGGACGCTTCTGCCGCTCTCCCATTTGGAGACCGCCATGCCGCTGACAAACAGCTGATTTGCAAGCTGATTCTGCGTAAATCCCGCCTTTTTCCGGAGCGTACGGATCGCCCGCCCGATCTTTTCGTTGTCGATCATCGTTCAAAAAACTCCCGAACGGCTCGTGTGACCGTGTCGATCTCCACTTCCGTCAGCCCGTAGTACATCGGCAGGCGCAACAGGCGGTCGCTCTGCTTGGTCGTATAGACATCTTCACCGGCGAAGCGCCCGAACTTCCGCCCCGCCGGGGCAGAATGCAGCGGAACGTAATGGAACACCGCCGCGATATCCCGATCCTTCAGGAAGGCGATCAATTCGGTTCTTTCCTTGAGGTCTGCGCATTTGATGTAGAACATATGTCCGTTGTGCGCACAGTCGTCCGGTACGACCGGAAGCTCGATCCTTCCCGCATCCGCAAGCGGCTTTAAAGCGCTGTAATAGGCATTCCAGCTGCGCAGACGGTCAGCGTTGATCTCCTCCGCCCTTTCAAGCTGTGCCCACAGATATACCGCGTTCAGCTCGCTGGGCAGATAGCTGTCCCCGAAGTCCACCCACGTATATTTGTCGATCTCCCCGCGGTAGAATTTGGAGCGGTTCGTGCCCTTCTCCCGCAGGATCTCCGCACGTTCGATATAAGCCGGGTCGTTGATCAGCAGTGCGCCGCCCTCACCCATTGAGTAGTTTTTTGTCTCATGGAAGGAATAGCATCCGAAGTCGCCGAGCGTGCCGAGCCAGCGACCCTTGTACTGCGCCATTACGCCCTGCGCGGCGTCCTCGATCACCTTCAGCTCGTGCTTCCCTGCGATTTCCAGGATCGTATCCATCTCGCAGGCCACGCCCGCATAGTGCATAACGAGAATCGCGCGCGTCTTCTCAGTGATAGCCGCCTCGATCTTCTTCTCGTCGATATTCATCGTATCCGGGCGGATGTCGACAAATACGAGCCTTGCGCCAGCGAGAACGGCGGCGTTGGCTGTGCTGGAAAAGGTATAGCTCGGCAGAATGACCTCGTCCCCAGGCTGCAGGCCGCAGAGCAGCAGGGCCATATCCAGCGCGGAGGTGCAGCTTGTTGTGAGCAGTACTCTTTCCGCGCCGAAGCGCCTCTCCATCCATTCGCTGCAGCGACGGGTGAATGCGCCGTCGCCGCTTATCTTGTGCGAGCGCACGGCCTCCTCCAGATATTGCATTTCCGTCCCGACGCAGGGGGGTACGTTAAACGGGATCTTCATGGTCTTCCTCCCCATCCTCCGGCGTTTGTTCTTCGGCTGCCGCCGCCTTCTCAGCAAGGTCGGCGGCATGTATTTTAAATGCGAGATCGATCTGTTTCCGTCCGAAAGCAATATACACGAGCGCCAACAGCAGCGCACATGCGGATACGACGAGTCCGAGACGCAGTCCGGTCGGTTCAAACCGCATTTCATAGCTGTGCGTACCGGCAGGCGCGTCCGCAGCGAGGAATATGCCCAGCACCTCGCGCAGCTCAGTCTTCACTCCGTCAATATACAGGCTCCAGCCCTCGTCCCAGGGGATCGTGAAGAGGAGCGTCTGCCCGCTCTGCGCCGTAAAGCTGCCCGTCAGCAGCGTCTCCTTCTCCTTGTTGATTGTCACAGGCCTCGAACGAATCAGCTCGCTCAGCTCGTGCAGCGCCTCTGCGTCCGCATAGACCGCACGGAAACGCCCGCACCACTCTTCCATGACGACCTGATCGAGAGAGCTGGCCGTGAGGTATCCCGTAACCGGCTCCCCTTCCTCAAAGGTTCCCACATATTCCAGCACAGGTAGTGCGGAGCCGTTCAATTCGGAAAGCAATGCGCGGTTATAGACGTAGACCGCTCCGCTGCGCGCTGCGGTAAAGCTATATTCGATGTAGGAGGTAAACTGCGGCGGCTCGTTCCCGTCGTCCTCAGAGTTTTTTGAGGAACTGTCTGACGCGGACGCCTCGGCGTCATACTTCTCGACGATCTCTCTTGCCTCCGAGCTCGTCAGCGCTGAAGGATTGGAGAAGACGTGCGCAGTGAAGTCGATGTCATTCTCCTCGACAAACACAGGCTTCTCTTCCCCGCTCAAGGCCGCCCATACTGCATTCAGATTCGCGAACACGTCAGAATAATCGAGTTCCGTTTCTGCGAGCCCGTCAGCGGACAGAACGGCTATCTGCAGCGCATCGGGATTCTGATACAGCGAATACTCCCCGAGCGTAACGCGTTTTTCGTAGCCCTTTTCCTCCGCCAGATCGGACTTGGAGACCATGTATTTCAGTCCGAGCAGCGTATCCGTTGCCGCGGGAACGCCGCTGAAATAAAACGATCGGTTGCTGAACCATGGGATCCCGAGCTTGAAGCCCTCCCTGCGCACGAAATCGCGCTCATTGGAACCGCCGTGACCGACGCCGTTATAACCGTATAGCATCGGATCGTTTCCCGTGCCGCTGCGCGCCGGCGTGACCTCCATGCGGTAAAAGCTTTCATCCGCTGTTGTGATGCCCTGAATCATCGGGTCCACCGCCAATACGGTCTCCCGGAAAGAGGTCTCCGTCGTCTCCCATTGCCGGATGTTTTTCGTACATATCCGATAGTTCAGGAAAAGAGCAACGCAGACCAGAAGCAGCGTCACGAGCTCAAAGAGCCGCTGCGGATTGTGCTCCGGTCTCCGCTGGCGCATCCAAAACGCAAGATAGATCAGGCAGAGGATTGCAAAGTCGATCAAGACCTCGCCGGCGTACACATAGTCATAACGCTTGAAAAAGACCAGCGCCGTCGCAGACAGCATCAAAACGGCGCTGCGGCGGAAGTCCGCCTGCGGCGTCTCCTCAAGATGCTCCCACTGCGACGCGGAGATCGTCAGCATCAGGAACGAAAAGACATAGGAATAGCGGAAATTGAACCAGTTCGTGGTCGTACCGGCGTGCATGAGCATGTCAAAGCCCCGCACCGTGAACGAGAGCAGAAAGACCCCGAGCAGGACGCCCGCAGCGGCCTTTTTCCGCTTATCCACGTTCCGGTTCAGGAAAAACAGGATACACAGCGCCACAGGCAGGAGCCCAACATAGATATTCGGATGCCCGTTTACCAGCTCGTCGGTGCTGTTCGCGCCGATGAACAGCTTCGATCCGATCTCCAGCAGCGGCTGCCGCTCGACAAAGGAAAAATCCTTCAGGCTGGTCTGCTCCAGACGTCCGCCCTGCAGGGAGAGGAACGAAGGGATCCAGAGCGCAGCTGCCAGCAGTCCGCCGAAGAGGGAGGCCAGCGCATAGTGAACGAACAGCCGTATGCGTTTCTCCCCATACTCTTCCCGAAAAACCACGACCTCTGTGAGAAAGAAAAGCACGGACGCGACGCACATCACGAACCCGAAATAGGCGTTCATCAACAGGCTGTACGTCAGCGAAAGCATATACAGAAGAGGACTTTTTCCTCTAAGCAGCCTTTTCAGCCCAAGCGCCATGATCGGCAATACGGGCGCCGCACAGAAAAACACCGCCTGAAAGACGTTCGCGACGTTGAAGCCCATCAGCGCATAGGTCGTGGAAAAGATCAGATGACTGCGTCTGGGACCATACTGATCAGCGAGGAACAGATACATCGTCAGACCGCAGAGACTGAGATTGAGAACGGAGATGAAAGAGTAGACGGACGGATATCTCATTATGTCGAAAAGCGCGAGGAGGAAGGCGAAGGGCGTCAGCAAAATGCCGTTGAAATGCCCTATCATATTCCCGCCCAGTCCCTTTTCGAAGGAATAGAGCGCGCTCTCCAGACCGCTGAACATCCTGGATGAGTAGGACAGCGTGTTGATATAGTACCCGTTCGCGTCGGAGATCAGCAGCGTATGATCTCCGAACGGCGCGATCTGCAAACCCGCGAGCGCGCCGAGCATCAAAATGAGCGGCAGCAAATAGGACAGCAGCAGATACAGGACCCGTCTGCTTTTCCCGTCGTCTCCGATCCGATTCTCCAGCTTTAGTATGTTCATCAGCGGCTTGCCTTTCTATTTTATATTGAATGAAGTATAGCATCCATTCGCGGAGAATGCAAGCGACGGTTCACTCCCAAACAGAAAACGCGCGTTCCGTCCGTTTACGGAGCGCGCGTTTCCTGTTCAGCTACCGGGCTCTCGGAATCAGCAGGACGGAGGACGCCAAATCCCGATTTGCCTCTTCAATCAGGGAAGCCGTGGAATGATACCGTTTGGCAAGCGTCCACAGATCTGCGCTCTTCTCCGGCAGGACCGTGACGGATGGGAACGCTTCCGGATCGATGCGTATGGATTCATCCAGTTCAGCGGATTCAAGCGGGGTGATCGGAACCTCGCGCAGGTTTAGAGATTCAGCGACTGCCGTAAGCCTGACCTCCACGCCGGCGGCCGCGGGAACGGCGCTTAACTCGCGGCAATAGACGCGAACAGGCTGATCCGCCGCGGAACGCTCCGCAGATAACGGCCATTTTGCCGCAAAGCTCCTGATGAACCCATGCAACGCGCCGGTCTCATCCCGAATCAGGATGCGAACGTTGATCGGGCAGCTGAACTCGTTATCACCGGCTGAAGGAATCCCCGGCGAAGCAGTGAGCTGAACGATATCCGTCACGGCGAAGGACGTTTCGATCACGCCGCGCATGCTGTCCGTGCGCGTTTCCTGTTCCGCGGCGCAGAGCTGTTTCCTCTCGCCGAAGTGCGCGATGAGCGGATAATGATTGCTGTACGCGTCGGAAATGTAGGCGATCTCAATGCGCCGCGAACAGACGACCTGCGCGAGGATATGCAGCTCTGCGCTGACGCTTCCGCCTTCTGCATACGGCGTTTCAAAGTACGCCCCGGTGAGGGTAAGGACCGGTTCGGCGGATGGCTGCTCAAGCTCTCCGATCTCCAGTATCTGGGAGAATTCGGAACGATAGGAGGATGCGCTGACGCCCTCTCCCTCTGACTGCCAGAGAAGCTCTGTCTGCACGATCCCCTTCAGGATCATTTTCGTCCCGACGAACCGGGTATCGTCGACATAGAGAGAAACCGTTTTGCCGAGCAGCTCGCAGGCTTCGCTTCCGGTGCCGGGCAGCGGGTACGCGTCTGTCACGATAAAGGACTTCTCAAAGACGCCGCTGACCAGATCGGCGCATACGACGTCCTTCTTCAGACATACGTCCGACATGCGCTCCGGTTCCGCCTCACAGACGACGCAGAGACTTGCGCTTTCAAACGCGGAGATCTCCGCGCATAGAGAACAACGCAAGCCGAGCTTTCGCGGATTGAGCGCGCGCGCCTCTGCATAGGCAAGGTGTACGGAGACCGAAAACAGGCTCTCGTCCGAAGTGTCGATTCGTTGTGCGCAGTCGAACGGTATCTCCAATTCGAGCTTCTTCGGGAGCGAATCCGTCTCTGCAAGATACAGCGTTTGCGTCAGGACGCTGCCGGATATTGTCAGCACGCCGTCCGCCCATACCCTGCTCCGAAGCAGCGTGATCCCGCTGGTGCTGACGATCTCGCAGATATCCGGCAAATAATCCGGAACGACCGTCTCCGAACCCGCCTCGAACGCGGTTCGGCTGCACGCTGACCTTTGATAGTACGGTATCTCGTTTTTTCGCAGATCGATCTCCATCAGGCTGTCCCCCTCATCGTTCGTCTCCCCGTTCAGATGGGCGAGCGTTCTGCTGCAATCCTATGCGGTCAAGCCTGAGGCTATGCATCCCGCATCCTGCGCCGCAGGATGATTCGGCGCAGGCAAGCGGGCAAACGCCATACGACGATTCGCATACCAGCTCCTTTCTGATCAAAACGAGCGCAAAAGGCAGATCCCGACAACGATCAGTCCCGCGCCGAGGATAAACCACCAGAACCCGGCAGGAAGCAGCATAGCCAGCAGAATGACCGTTCCGAGAACGATGGACGCTGCGCCCAGCGCGCAGAATCCTCTCGGGCGTCTACGCATTTCCGCGCCCCCCTTCCAAATGAAAAAGCCTCCGACACATACTATGCGTCGGAGGCTTGACCGGTTACTTCTTATCTGTGCTGTTCGGCGGCGACGGCCTCTTTTCCCAATCCTTGTACTGCGCAGAAAGCGCGTAGAGCCGCGCGTAGCTGTCATGTCTGCTCGGATGGATCTCACCGTTCCGAACGGCCTGCAGGATCGCGCATCCGGGCTCCTTCAAGTGCGCGCAGTCCCGAAAACGGCACTGCCCGATGAAAGGCCGAAACTCCGGAAATGCGTACTGCAGGTCTTCCTTGGCGATCGGGTCCATGAGATCGACGTCGAACGAGGCAAAGCCGGGCGTATCTGCAACGAAGGTATCGTTTCCCAGCGCAAACAGCTCAACGTGTCGTGTGGTATGCTTTCCGCGGCCGAGCTTTCGGCTGATCTCACCGACGTTCAGCTCCAGCTCCGGCGCCAGCGCGTTGAGAAGACTGGACTTTCCTACGCCGGTATTGCCCGTGAAAGCGCAGATCCTGCCGCGCAGAACCTCGCGGAGCTGTTCGATCCCGCGACCGTCCGCGGCGCTCGTCCGAATCACGGGATAGCCGCTTTCGGAATAGATCTCAGCCAGCTCGTCTCCGGGATCAAGATCCGCCTTGTTGATGCAGACGGCGACGCCGCATTCCGCGCACTCCGCAATGGCGGCTACGCGGTCGATCAGGAAGGGATCCGTCACCGGCGTCACAGCCGATGCGACGAAGACGAGCAGATCGACGTTCGCGACCGACGGACGGACAAACGCGTTTCTGCGCGGCAGGATCGCGCTCACGATGCCCTTGCCGCCGCCGATGTCCCGGGCTTCCACCCTGTCTCCGACGAGCGGAGAGACGCCCAGATTTCGAAATACGCCCTTCGCGCGGCATTCGAGCGTCTGCGCCCCGCAGCGCACGGTATAGAATCCGCTGAGCGATCGAACGATTACGGCTTCAGACATTCGCTTCAGCCCGCCGCGATCGGCGCTCCCGCGGGCTGGTCGCCAGGTTCCGGCGAGGGCGTCGGCTTCGGCCCCTTCGAGACGCGGATATAAATCTTGGAATGCTCCTCCACTTCCGAATTCGGGCTCATGTTCTGCCAGATAACGATTCCCTCGGCATAGTCGTCGCTGAAGTCGTAGCTGACGCTGCCGATCGTCAGTCCGGCATTTTCCAGACGGCTCCTTGCGGTCGATTCAAAATAGCCGACGAGACTCGGTACCTGAACCATTCTGATCTCCGGCCCGCCGCTGACGCGCAGGAAGACCTGCGAACCGGCGGGCAGCTCCTCCCCGGCCGCAGGGATCGTGCTGACGATATAGTCCTTTGTGATGGACGGGTCCGCGACGACCTCCTTTTCAACGGTGAAGCCAAGCTTCTGCAGATCGGTCGTCGCCTGACGGTACTCCGTATTCACGACGTCCGGCATCGTAACCATGATCTGACCGCTGCTCACGGTGAGCTCAACGGAAATTCCCTCCGGTACCTTCATAACGCTGCGCCCCGCGTCCGGGCTTTGGCTCAGGATCGTTCCCGCCTCCGTGTCCGGATCGATCACAGTCGTCAGCTTGAAATTAAAATCCTCATATGCGAGGTCGTTGACGATGCTGTCCGCCTTCTCGCCGATGAAGCTCGGCATTTCGATACGCTCCGGATCCTCAAAGATGCCTTGCAGCCAGAACCGCCAGAGGAAAATGAACGCGCCGAGAATGAACAGAAGCACGATAAAGAAGCCCGTAAGCATGCTTACCTTTGTGGAACGGGCGCGGCGGCGCTTGTAGTTTTCCGCGCTGAGCTCGCCGGAGGTGCTGATCGGCTCCACATTGCGCTTTATAACGTACTGATCCTCTTCGGGCATCTCGAAGGGCTCCTCCGCTTCCGCAGGTTCTTCCGCCGCAGGCGCGGCTGTGCCGCTGACACGGCCTTTCCGATAGGCCTCCAGCGCTTCCAGCATTTCGTCGGCGGACTGATAACGCGCCTCGATATTCGCGTTCATCGCCTTGAGCGTGATCGCTTCAAGCTCCTCCGGCACATCCGGATTGAGCTCGCGGGGCGGACGCGGAACGGCGCTGAGATGCTGCAGCGCAATCTTCTCGGCGTTTTCCCCTTCATAGGGCAGGCTTCCGGTAAGCATCTCATACATGACGACGCCGACGGAATAGATGTCGCTGCGCGCGTCCGCCGCGCCGCCCCGCGCCTGCTCCGGAGACGCATAGTGCACGGATCCGATCGTCTCGCCGCTGTGATCCTCTCCGTCGTCGAGCAGGCAGGCGATCCCGAAATCCGCGACCTTGATGGTGCCGTCTTCCAGAATCATGATATTGTGCGGCTTGATGTCACGGTGCACGATGCCCTTGCTGTGCGCGTGTCCCAGTGCCTTGAGGATCTGCGTGGAGAAGTGCAGGACCTCTTTCCAGTTCAGCACGCCGCGCTTTTTCATGTAGTCCTTGAGGGTAATGCCCTCGATCAGTTCCATGACGATGTATTCCACGTCCTCGGAATGGCTGACGTCGTAAACCGCGACGATATTGGGATGGCTGAGCATGGCGACGGCCTGCGATTCCGAGCGGAACTGCCGGCGCACGTCCGAATCCACAGGCGAATCGTCCCGCAGGATCTTGACGGCTACATATCGATTCAGTCTGTGACAGAGCGCTTTATATACGATCGACATGCCGCCCGCGCCGATGACTTCCAGCAGCTCATAGCGGTCGTCGAGCATTTTCCCGAGATATTTATCCATACTGTTGTCCATGGTATTCCTCCTGCAGCGTCGATATGCAGACGCACAGAGTTATTCAAAGAACAGAACGGCAGCGGTCACGTTGTCCGGCGCCCCGCGTTCCAGTACAGCGCTCACCATTGCACGGCAGGCGTCCTCCGGCCCTTCGGCGCTGCGGATAAAGAAGCCGATCTCTTCGTCGGTCAGCTGGTTGCTCAAGCCGTCTGTGCAGAGCAGAATGCGATCGCCCGCGGCGGGGTTGAGCAGGAACACGTCGCCTTTGACCTCCGGCTCCGCGCCCAGAGCGCGAGTGATCACGTTTCTGCGCGGGTGTTTGCGCGCCTGCTCCTTGGTGAGCTTACCGCGCGCGACGAGCTCCGCGACAAAGGAGTGGTCATTCGTCACGCGGACGATCTCACGATCCCGTTCCAGCAGATAGGCCCGGCTGTCGCCGATGTTGATGATCGCGGTCATGTTGCCGAGAATCAGCGCAGCGACCAGCGTCGTACCCATCCCGCGACACTCCGGGCAGCGGAAAGCGTGGTCGTAAAGACGAATGTTTGCATAGGAGGCGGCGTCGCGGATGATCAGGTCCGGCGCCGAGCGATCCGTCTGCGAGAGGCAGGCGCGAATGTGCTCGACAAAGCTCTCCGCGGCGAGTACGCTTGCCGTTCGGCCCGCGTTCTCGCCCCCCATTCCGTCGCACACGACGATGGAGAACTCATTATCGCGCGTATTTGTATAGGAGAGCCAGGAATCCTGATTCTCCCGCCTGCGCTTACCGATATCCGACAGGGCAAAATACCGCATGCATTCGCACCTCTCTGCGCTAAGAATTCATTCTTTCCGCTTTCCTGCGGAGCTGCCCGCAGGAGGCGTCCACGTCGCCGCCGAGACTGCGCCGTACCGTGACGTTGACGCCCTTCCCTTCCAATTGCTTCTGAAATGCCGCGATCCGTTCCGGCGAAGAAGGCTTGAGCGCACGCTCCTCCACATGGTTGAGCGGAATCAGATTGACGTGTCCTCCGATGGGCCTGACCAATGCGGCCAGCAGGGATGCCTGCTTGTCGGAGTCGTTCACGCCGTCGATCATGATATACTCAAAGGAGATCCGGCGCTGCGTTTTCTCAAAGTATCTGCGGCAGGCATCCATCAGCTCTCCAACGCCGCAGCTTCGATTGACCGGCATAATGCGCGAGCGCGTCTCGTCGTCCGGCGCGTGGAGAGAAACAGAGAGCGTGAGCTGCAGATCCAGCTCCGCCAGCCTGTCGATCCCGTCGACGAGCCCGCAGGTCGACAGCGAGATATGCCGCATGCCGATGTTTCTCCCCTGCGGATGATTGATCAGCTGCAAGAAACGGATCACGTTGTCGAAATTGTCGAGCGGTTCTCCGATGCCCATCAGAACAATGTTTGAGATCGGAAGTCCGGAATCCCGTTCGGAGGAGAGCACCTCGCTGAGCATTTCCGATGGCCGAAGCACGCGGACGAGGCCGCCGAGCGTTGAAGCGCAGAACGCGCAGCCCATGCGGCAGCCGACCTGTGTGGAAATGCATACGGTATTTCCGTGCCGGTAACGCATCACGACCGTCTCAACGGCGTTGCCGTCCTCCAGTTCCCATAGGTATTTGATCGTGCCGTCGCGCGAGGAGATCTGCTTTCGAAGGACCTTCGGCGTGTATACGCTGCACGTCTCCCGCAGCGCAGCGCGCAGTTCTTTGGAGAGATCCGTCATCTCGTCAAAGCTTCCGGCGTCCCGGCTCAGCCATGAGAAAAGCTGTTTTGCCCGGTAACGGGGCTGCCCCAATTCCGACAGAAGGGCGGCAAGCTCCTCCGGCAGCATGGATTTCAGATCTGTTTTCGCATCTTGCATAGGAAAAACCCGTCTGTTTCGTGAATGTGCGGCCAGAGCGTAAGCATGCCGTGCTCCGCTTTCCCGATCGGTCCGGGAAGCGTAAAAGCTTCTGCGGAAAACGCTTTGTTCTCCCTGAGGAACGATTCGCATACAGCCTCGTTCTCCTCCGGGAGCAGCGTACAGGTCGAATACATCAAAACGCCGCCCGGCTTTACGCAGTCGGCAAGGGAAAACAGGATATCCGATTGGATCTCCGGCAGATTCCGGATGTCCGATTCCGTCTTGAAGCGGATATCCGGCTTTTTTCGGATCACGCCGAGGCCGGAACAGGGTACGTCCGCAAGGACGAGATCGAAAACCGTCTGCAGAGCATTTCCAGCCTTTCGCGCATCCATTGCGCGGGTTTGGATCAAGTCCAGCCCTAACAGCGCCGCGCCCGCGCGCACTCTGCCAAGCTTTTTCTCATGCAGATCGCAGGACAGTATGCTGCCCTGACCGCGCATTTGAATGCCCGCCGCAAAGCTCTTTCCGCCAGGCGCCGCGCACGCGTCCAGCACGGACATTCCGGGCTTCGGATCGGCCGCGAGAACTGCGAGCTTCGCGGCCGGGTCCTGCACATAGGCCAGACCCTGACGCACAAACGACAGGCCCTCGCCTCCCGGCGGCAGGATCGCGCAGTCCGGAAGCCAGGAATGCGGCTGCGCTCCGGCTTCGGTCAGCGTTTCCGTCGTTGTCTTCAGGGTGTTGACCTGCACGGCCACCTCGGCGGGGCTGTTGTCGAGCCGCAAAAGCCGCTCCGTTTCGTCATATTCGAGCCGCCGCAGGAACGCGTCGACGATCCATTTCGGATGGCTGTAAAGCACGGAAAGGTATTCCGCGGTCCCCTTTCCGGGCGGCTCCGGCAGAGCGTCCCGGTTCTCGGCGATCCGACGGAGCACAGCGTTGGCAAGGCCGGCTGCGCGGGAAAGCCCGCAGCGCTTGCAGAGCTCAACCGCCTCATGGACGGCGGCTCTTTGCGGGATGCGATCCAGAAACAGAAGCGTATAGACGGAGATGCGCAGAATATCCAGAAGCTTTGGTTCCATCCGGGCAGTTTTGACGCTGGAAAAGGCGTCGATATAGAAGTCACACAGCGTCACGTTCCGGAGCACACCGATAGCCAGCTGCTGTGCGAGCGCGGCATCGCGCCGATCCAGCTGTGCGGCCTCCGTGATGGCGGATAGTACCTCGTTGGACCACGCCCTGTCGCGCCGACAGCGTTCCAGGGCCAGCAGCGCTGCGCTGCGCGCCGTCATTTCCATGCCTGCGTCTCCGTCCGGAACGGATGTCCAAGCAGATAATCCGACGCGCGCATGCGTTTTTTGCCTGGCGCCTGAATTTCCGTGAGCAGGAGCGTTCCGCCGCTGCCGCAGGCGATCAGGATTCCGCGTTTGTCCGCCGAGAGCACCGTTCCCGGCGCGGCTTTCGTCGTTTCATCGGAATATGCTGCGGAGAAAACGCGCAGCGTCACGCCGCCGATGCTTGCCGTCGCGCAGGGCCACGGCTGCAATCCGCAGATCCGCTTTACGATCTCTCTTGGTGTTTTGTCAAAGTCTATCGGAGACATGTCCTTTGTCAACTGTACAGTGAAGCTCGCTTTTTGAGGATCCTGCGGCGTTCTCGGGGCGACGCCGGCGGCAATATCCGCAACGGTTTTGCACAGGAGCGCCGCCCCGATGTCCCGGAGACGGTCAAAGAGTTCTCCGGAGGTTTCAAACTCCCCGATTGCAGTCGTTTTCTGATAGATAATGTCGCCGGAATCCACCTCGGGTGCCATGTACATGGTCGTGACGCCGGTCTCCGCGTCGCCGTTCAGAACAGCCCACTGGATGGGCGCGCTGCCGCGGTATTTCGGAAGCAGGGACGCGTGCACGTTCACAGCGCCGCAGGACGGAACCGACAGCAGCTCTGCCGGCAGGATCTTCCCGTAAGCCACGACGGCGAGCAGATCCGGATTGAGCTGCCGGAGCGTCTCCACGGCCTGCCCGTCGCGCAGCGTCTGCGGCTGCAGCACCGACAGTCCGTTTTTGAGAGCGACCTCCTTGACGGGGCTGAAACCGAGCTTCATGCCTCTATTCTGCGGCTTGTCCGGGTTCGTGTAGACAGCCGGGATCTCATGCCCGGCGTCGATGAGCGCCTGCAGATGGGCAGCCGCGAAATCCGGCGTCCCCATGAAAACGATCCTCATTCGATTGCCTCGTCGTTTTCTTCGGCGAGTTCTTCCGGGCTGAGCAGCCGTTCGGCCTTGCTCAGAAACAGGCAGCCCTCCAGATGGTCGATCTCATGGCAGAAGGCGCGCGCGGTCAGGCCGTGCCCCGTGACCTCAAAGCACTTGCCGAAGCGGTCCTGCGCTTTCACGGTCACTGTTTCGGGCCGCTCGACGATCCCGTAGACGCCGGGAACGCTCAGGCAGCCCTCGGGTCCCTTCTGCTCGCCCTGCGCATCCACGATCTCCGGATTGAGCAGTTCAATGATGTA
>JAEEGL016154450.1_pt1 | contig 61616 bp, 53 predicted proteins | sample 9134231 | NCBI WGS metagenome assembly JAEEGL01 (sample SAMN16246548, study PRJNA631951) | gut metagenome | biome: gut microbiome; feature: rumen; material: fiber-attached | host: Bos | place: Iran: Karaj | collected 2018-10
ACTGCGAACCTAGTTCTACTAGAAGAATAGAAAAAAGTGAATCATTTAATAAATGGTTTACCTTTTGGGAAAACCATAGAAAAACTCTTGATACATGTAAATATGCCGAATTTCTTCATAAATTAGTAAATAATGAAGATGTAAGTGAATATATGCCTGATACTAAATGGAATGATAATCCTAAATCGTTAATAAAATAAATATATTTATGTTATAATTAACTTAGGAGGATTAATATGAAAGATCACTCAAAAAGTATAGAAGAAAGAAGTAAATATGTTCTTTCTTATAAAGTTAAAGATAACAAATTAATATGTAATATGGCTACTGGAGAATCACTTGTTTATGATTATTCAGTGGAAAACGAAAATAAAATTAAAAAAGTTATGGAAAAGCAAGCAACTGATCATAAAGATGATAATTATGAAACTAATTCATATATAACATATATTATTGTTTTATTGATGATACTTGCACTATTTAATTTAAATCTTCCTGTTATAGGAGTATGCTCTTTTTTATTACTTGTTAAAGGAGCATCTAGATTATATGCTACATCACTTAAAAATGATATAGAAAAGTTAAATTTATTCTTAGAATCTGGGAATATAATTAATGATAATTTAGATAAACCTAATATTAAAGCAGGTATATCTAAAAAAACTAAAAAGATTATTAATAATGGTCCAATTGATATAAATACACTTGATAAAGTTAAATTAAGAGATTATAAGAAATTACTTCTAAATATAAAAAGAGAAGAACTATTTAATATAGAAGAAATAAATAGTCCAAAAGTATATTCAAGATAGAGTTAAAACTCTATCTTTTTTATTTCTATATCAATTTGTACTTTTTCATAAATATGTTATAATAGGGAACAATTGTGGCAGGATTTGCCCATTAAAAGTAATTGGGGGTTATTATATGAAAAAGGAATTAGTACCATCAATATTTAAACTTAATTATATAAATAATTATGAGGTAGTAACAAATGAAAATAAAACAAAAGATATTGTTATCAACTACATAATGGGTAATAAGGATATATTACCTTATACTAATACCAATATTTATATAGTAGAAAAACAAGTAAAAACACAGTTAGAAACTTTAAAGAATATGTTTTTATTTGATATTACTCACTTTGGTATTAGTTCTATTTGTAGTATAGCACTAGCTTTAGTATGTTTTATTTTTACTGTTGCTAGTTCTGGAATACTTGCTGGATTATCGTTAGCAGCACTTTTATCTGTAACTGGATTTAGTGTTAAACAGTTTAAAAAAATGAAAGATGAATATGACTTTATTAAAAAAGTAGATTACTTTGAAAAGAATAAAGATGTATTTAATGGAGAAACTACTATAGAAAAAACAGTAGAAAAAGAAGAACCTACTTATAAATTAAGTTATATTGATATAGATAATATGAGTTATAAAGAGTTAAAAGAAGCAAAAAAGGGTTTAGAAAATTTAGGATATGTTCCAAAAGAAGAATCTTCTTTAGGTAAACAACATATTAGGTTATAGGTGACAACATGGAAGAAGAAAAGAAAATTTATTATAACCAAATAGTAGGTTACGATAAAATTAACAATGGAAAAAATATTAAAATAACATATCTAAATAAGGATAAAGAGTATTTTACTGATATAGTACCAGCTGAATCATTTGATTTTGACTTAGCTGAGAAATGGACAGAAGGTAATTTTAAATCTTTTTTTGATACGATACGTATGTATTCTTTATTAGGCTTTGGATCAGTTGCTTTTGCTTGGTTTGTAAATACAACTACCTCAGCATTATTTGAAAAAATTATATATTATACTATAGAAACTTTATTTGCTGCTTTCTTTGCATTAGCAATAAAAAGTATTCCTAGTAATGTTGTACAAATAAAAAATGCTTGGGGATTTATGTTTAAAAAAATTAAATCCGAAAGGATGCTTAAGAAATTTAGAAAGATACAAAAGTTAAATGAAAAGGTTAAATTAATAGATGATGAATCAATGATATGTCCTGTTGATATTCCTGTATCTTGTGAAGAAATGTTTATGAATTATAGTTTAAAAGATCTTAAAGATATATATAAAAATTTAAAGAGATCATATAAGGATAATAAAGAAGAAATAGAATTTAAAGAAATATTTGTTAAACCTGAAGTAGAGGTTCTAGAACTTCCTGAAGAAAAAGAAGAAGAAAAAGAATCTGAAGAAAATAATCATATATTAGATGATATTTATAGTATTATGGATAAATATAATTATACTCCAGATGAAAAACAAAAAATAATTACTTATTTAATGGATAAATAATAACAAAAGGGGGTTTTGTTATGCCAAGAAATGATGATATGAATATTTATGAAAATGCAATTAGATATGAAGTAGTAGGTAACGGAAAAACAGTTAAAGTATTTTTTAGGAATTGTGATACAGTTAAATTTTCTGTTATTCCTAGTGAAGAAGTTAATTTTGAAAAACTAGATGAAACAGTAAAAAAGAATGCTGGCGATTTAAAAAAAGAATTGAAAACTATCTCAATGATAGTTGGAATTCCTATTGCAATTGTTATGATACCTATCATGATAGTTAATGGATTAATATTACCTACTTTATTGTCAGGTTTATCTGTTGTTGCCTATGCAGTATCAATTGATTATTTAATTTATACTAAAAATTTAAGAAGCTTAAAATATGTAGAAAAATATAAAGATAAAATTAATAATATGTATGCAGATATAGAAGGGGTAATATCTGGATATAACAAAATGTGTGAATTAGATGGTAAAGCTATTAAAGGTGTTACTTTTCCACTATTAAGTGAAGATATCTTATATAGTATTAAACCAAAACGTGTTAAGAAAATATACAAAGAACTTAAGAAATTACATAAAGCTAATAAAGAAGATATTGAATATAGAAATTTCTTAATAGAATCAAGAAAGACAGTTATTCCTGAAGAAATTGAAGTACTTAAACTTCCTGAAGAAGAACAAGTTGTTGATTCTAATGAATGGCTTATTGCAGTTCAAAAGATTAAAGAACAATATGGCTTTAATCCTGATTCAGAAGGATTAATAGAAAATAAATTTAAAAATTATACTCTTAGAAATAATTAGGAGGATTTAAATAATGAAAGAAATAGAATACGATTGTTTAGTAGATTACACCATTGATGAAGATAATAAAAAGGCTACATTAATATATGTAGATATTGATAAACGTACTGGTAAATGTTTATGCTCGGATACTGTACCAGTAAATATTCTTGATAAAGAAAAAGCAGATGAATCTATTGTTAATTGTAAGAAAACATTAAAGGATTATGCTGCACTTCTTTTACTATGTCCAGCAGTAGGTGTAATACTATATTTTTCGTACTTCTATTTAGAAATGTGTTTAGGTGGATTATCCCATACTGCATCAACACTTGTAGGTGTAGTTGCAGCACTTGCTTCTATTTATCCTCTTCCTGATAGTCTTCAAAGATATAGAGCAATATTTATTAGTAAGAAACTTAAATATGAAGAAAAACATAGAGAAGAAATTAATAAGATGTATGAAGATGTTAAACTTCTTGATTGTATAACACTTGGAAGTGAAACAATTTCCTTACCTCTTTCTAAAAAAGAGTTTCTATGTGATATAAAACCTAAAAGTTTAAGAAAATTAAGAAAAGACTTAAAAAGTATAATTAAAGAGAATAAAGAGGAAATTGAATATCGAAAAGATTTATTAAAACAAAAGGAACGTATAGAAAGTACAAAAACATTAGAAGTAGAAACTGATAGAGGAGAAGTTGATATAAATAACTACTATGAAACACCTACCATATCTAATGAAACAAAATGCCCTGTATTATATAAAAAATAGAAGAGGATGTGACATCTATGCCTTACTACCAAGAATTAATTCCTATAATTAGATATGAAGAAGTAATTGGTTATGAACCAGTAAAGAATCCTGATTCTGTTAAACTAATATATTTTGATCCTAAAATATATAAAGATAATAATGGATATAATTTTCATGTTGTTTGGAAAAGAGATGTTGATTTTCAAAAACTGGATGAATCTATAAAAGAAAACCGTAAGAAAATTAATAAGGACAGCTTTATATACTTATTACCTTTATCTTTAATAATCATTACTTTCTTTTATATGATTATTGGAAAGGTTTTGAATTTATTAGATACATCTAATCTATATGATATAATTTTGTATCTATTCGCTATAGCAGATGGTATAACTAGTGCCGCATTAAGGGATGAAATTGTTGGTAAAAGAAAATCACTACTTACAAAGCGTAAGCTTAAGTTTATGGATAAGCATCGTGATGAAATAAATAAGATGTATGAAGATGTGTCACTTCTAGGATATAGTACTGATATGTTTAATACATATAATAATAGAACTTATCCTTTAAGTAAAGAACATTTCTTAAATGGAGAGAGACTTTTAAATTTATTTGTATTAAATAAAAGATTAAAAAAAATAACCAAAAAGAATAAAGATGAAATAGAACATCAAAAAGAACTTCTTTCTAAATTTAAAAAGGTTGAAAAAACTAAAGAAGAAGTAGAAGTACTAGAACTTCCTAAAGAGAAAGAAGAAATAAAAGAAGAAAATATACTAGATGAAGTAAATGCTATTTTAGATCAGTATAATGTTAGTCCTAGTGATAATACTAATAATTCAATAAAAAATTTAATAAAGAAATAAATGGTGATTTTATGGCGAAAGAAGAATACTATAATTTTTATAATCTTATATATCCTATTGATTATGAAATAGTAAAAGAAGATGAAAATGATACTATATATAGAGCTTTTGGAATATCTTCTGATAGAAAGAATCCAATAGAATCAGCTATTTTTAGAAAGAATACTTTTCAAGATGAAAAATATAATAAAGATCAACTAGCAAATAAATTCAATATAATTGAAAGAAACCATAAGAAAGTGATACCATTATGTTTTCATGATATTACTAATGTTTTATCATTTTTTATTGGTGGTATATCTTTTGCTTCAATATTTGTATTAATTATTTGGTAAGAAACAATTGGTTTTACAAATCCTCTTTTATTATTTATACCGTTTATTACTTTTGTAGCTTCTATGCTGAAATGGGATAATTATTTCGATGGAAGACTTGAAATGTCAGGAAAAGGTATTCCAGTTTTTAAACGACTATCATTCTATAAGAAATATGCAAAAGAGCTAAATAAACAGTATGAAGAAATAAAGAAACTTGGATTTAATAATTCAATTGACTTTGGAATTAATTTTCCTATAACTAAGACAGATATATATTTAGCAGATGATTTAAAAAAATATAAAAAAATAAGAAAAGAATTTAAAAAGATAATAAAAGAACATAAAGAAGAAATAGAATATATTAGATATCAAGATAGTATAAAGAAACCTGAAGTACTAGAACTACCTAATGAAAAAGAAGATATTCTAGGTATAATTAATGAAGTAGAAAATAGATTTAGTCTTGGAATAGATAATACAAGTACAAATCAAAGAAAAAAATTAATAAAGAAATAAAAGGGTGATATTATGGAAGAAAAAATGGTTGAAAAACATACTATTAAAATTCCGATCGATTATGAACTTGTTGATAGTGATAGTTATAAACCTAAAATTAGATTATATGGTATAGATAATGATACTATTAAAAGTGAGTTATTATTTAAGAGTGATTTTCGTTGGGATTATAGTTGTTGTGGAGACTTCGGTATGTTAGACTACGACATCAAAAGAAATACAAATGTATTAGAAGAAATAGTTTCATTTGAAAATACAAATAAAGTATTGTTATCAACAACTTTAATTGGATCAATGATTATTGGGTTAGGTATATTTCTAGGTATTTCTGATGTTACTCTAGTGGGCTTAATTTCAGCTGGAATTTCTTTAGGTATTTATGGTTTTAATTATGTTTTATATTCCATGGAACGTTTTTACTGTCATGGTACACCAATAATGAAACGTTTATCATTCTATAAGAAATATGCAAAAGAGCTAAATAAACAGTATGAAGAAATAAATAAACTTGGATTTAATAATTCAATTGACTTTGGAATTAATTTTCCTATAACTAAGAAAGATATATATTTAGCAGATGATTTAAAAAAATATAAAAAAATAAGAAAAGAATTTAAAAAGATAATAAAAGAACATAAAGAAGAAATAGAGTATATTAGATATCAAGATAGTAATAAGAAACCTGAAGTATTAGAACTACCTAATGAAAAAGAAGATATTCTAGGTACTATTAATGAAGTAGAAAATAGATTTAGTCTTGGAATAGATAACACAAGTACAAATCAAAGAAAAGAATTAATAAAGAAATAAAAATGGTGATATTATGGAAGAAAATGAAAAAACAGTAGTAGATTTTACAATTGATTATCCTATTGACTATGAACTTGTTGAAGGTGAAGGATCTCAACCAAAAATAAGGGTTTTTGGCGTAACTGGCGATAATTTTAAAAGTGAGTTATTGTTTAAATATAATTTTGAAAATGAATATAATGACCGAGGAGATCTATATAATTTAAATAGTGATATTAAGAAAAATATGAAAATTGTTAAAAAATCAGCCGTGAGGGAATTAATAACTTATATATTTTTTCCTCTAATAATCATTGGTTTTGCTACTTTTATTACTGGCTTAATTTCTAATGGTATGGTACTAGCTGGTATTACTAGAATTGGTTATTTTTTAATGTGGTCTTCTATTTTGATTAATAATACAAGTAAGTTATTATGTAGAAATAAAGATATTCTTGGTTTTGGTCTTCCAATACTTCGAAGAAAAAAATTCTATGAGAAAAAAGCTAAAGAACTTAATAAACAGTATGAAGAAATTAATAAACTTGGTTTTATTTGTACGATAAATACTGATGTAGACTTTCCTATTAGTAAGAAAGATATTTACTGTACTAAAAGACTTAAAAAGTTTAAAAAGGTAAGTAAAGACTTTAAAAAGATTATAAAAGAACATAAAGAAGAAATAGAATATATTAGATATCAAGATAGTATTAAAAAACCTGAAGTACTAGAACTTCCTAATGAAAAAGAAGATATTCTAGGTACTATTAATGAAGTAGAAAATAGATTTACTCCTTCTTTTACTAGTGAAACTAGTAAAAAACATTTACTTGAAAAGACAATTAGATAAGTGGTGATAATATGATAAATTTTAATGATAAACATGATCTATCTTATGATGAAGTATATGATTTTATAGTTGACTATGAAAAGTTAGATGATAATACTTATAAGATTTATTATAGAGACTTTGATTTTTATGATATGGTAAATTATACAATTGTAAAAAATGATGATAATAAGATTAATGAAGATAAAATGGATAGGATGAAAGAACGTACTTTATCAAGATGTAGTTATGCTAAGGATAAAAAAAGAAAAGATATCCTTTTCTTTGGTACGTGGCTTTTTATTATAGCTGGTCTAGTTCTAAGTACATTTATGCGTTTTCCTGTTTCAAGAAGTATTTTTTTAATTTTAAATAGTACTTATTTGATACGTAGTCATACTGTCCGTAGATCTAAAATAGATGATGAATATGAAGAATGTGATAGAACACTATTTAAGAAAATAAACTTTACTAATAATAATAGAGAAAATCTTAATAAGATGTATGAGTATATTAGAAGATTAGGTTTTATCTCAGAACTATTTGAAGGTATAAAGTTTCCTTTAAGTAAGGAAGATACTTTAATAAATATACCTGTAAGTAAACTTAAAAAAATAGAAAAAGAAGTTAAAAAGATTGTAAAAGAACATAAAGAAGAAATAGATCAGTTTACTATAGAAGATGAACTTGAAAGAGAAAAAGAAAAGTTAAGAAATATAAAACTTCAAGAAATGGAAGATGAAAAAATGCGTTCTGAAATAAAAGAACTATTAGAGCATCCGGATGAATGGGATACTTCTTCTATGAAAAAAGAGGTAACTAAAGGTGATATTTTAGATACTATTAAAGAAATTCATAATATGTATTTATATACTCCCGAAACTGAAAATATAGAAAATCCAAAGTCTTTTGGAGCAAAAAAATAACGAACTAAATAGTTCGTTTTTTATTTTCTATGAAATGGTAATAATACTTATTTGTGGTATAATGTTAATAGAGGTGTTTTATGAAAACATTAGAGGAAATTAAAAAGTACAAAGAGTTTATTTTTGATAGATATACAGTAGATTATGTAGATAATAAAATGGTGATTAATTATTATTATGAAATACCTGGTTTATCTACTTTTAATCATAAAATAGAGATCCCATATACAAGTAGAGTATTTGATAAAGAGTTTGCTTCTTACCTTGCATTTAATATAGGTGTAATGGAAATAGTAAGTTATTATAAATGCGCTATTCCTAAAACTATTACTATTAAATGTGGATATTTAGATGAAAATCAAAAAGAATTCTTTAAAAAGATTTATTACTATGGTTTAGGAGAGTTCTTTTACCGTAATAATATAGAAGTAAGTTATGATGATTTTGTTACTATTAACTCTACTGGTGATAAGAAAGAATATAAACCTACTTATAACGGAGTAGGTAATATGATAGCAATAGGTGGAGGAAAAGATTCTTGTGTTACTTTAGAACTATTAAAAGATGAAAAAAATAATTCTTGTTTTATAATTAATCCTAAAGAAGTACAACTTAAATGTGCAGAAGTAGCGGGATATACCGATACTGATATTATTTCTATAAAAAGAGTTATTGATAAAAACTTAATTAAACTTAATGAAGAAGGATACTTAAATGGACATACTCCTTTTTCTGCTATGGTAGCTTTTGTATCTTTCTTAGCTGCATATCTTAATAATAGAAAATATATTGTACTTTCTAATGAATCAAGTGCTAATGAATCTAATGTTGATGGTACTAAGATAAACCATCAATATTCTAAAACATATGAATTTGAAAATGACTTTAATAACTATGCTAAAAAGTACTTTAATGTAGATATTAAGTATTTCTCATTCTTAAGACCACTTACTGAATATCAAATAGGTATGTTATTTTCTAAATTTGAAAAATATCATACTATATTTAAAAGTTGTAATGTAGGTAGTAAGGATTCTAAGTGGAACTGGTGTGGAAAATGTGCTAAATGTTTATTTGTTTATACACTACTTAGTCCTTATTTATATAAAGATAAGCTAATTAATATATTTGGGAAAGATTTATTTGAAGATGAGGAGTTACTCCAAATATTTACAGAACTTATAGGTAAAGGAGAAAATAAACCTTTTGACTGTGTAGGAACTTATGAAGAAGTTAATTATGCAGTAAGTAAAACTATAAAAAATATAAAAGGAGATCTTCCTTACTTACTAAAATATTATAAAGATAATTTTAAACTAACTGATGATTTAAATATAGAGAAAAGATATAACAATGAGAATAATCTAGATTCCCACTTTAATGAAATATTAAGGAGGTATATATAGTGATAGAACGTATTGTAAATTTACTTAAAGGTAAGAAAATTGCTATATTAGGATTTGGTAGAGAAGGAGTATCTTCATACGAATTTATTACTAAATATGTTGATAATCCTGATATTACAGTTATTGATAAAGATACATCTTTACTTTCTAAATATGATTATTTAAATGAAAGTAATAGTGTTTTAGGAGATAACTATCTTGATAATTTAAATAAATATGATTTAATTATTAAGACTCCTGGTATTTCTTTAAAAGATATAGATATAACAGGTATTAAAGATAGAATTACTTCTCAAGTAGAATTACTTTTAAAAGCAAATAAAGAAAAAGTAATAGGAGTAACAGGTACTAAAGGTAAAAGTACTACTTCATCTTTAATATATGAAATAATTAAAGAACAGAATGAAAACACTATATTAGTAGGGAATATTGGTCTTCCAATATTATCTAATATAGAAAACTGTGATGAAGATACAATAATAGTTGCAGAAATGTCATCACATCAACTTGAATACATAGATGTATCTCCACATATAGGAGTTATTCTTAATCTATTTGAAGATCATTTAGATCATGCTGGATCAGTAGAACATTATCATGATATAAAATTAAATATGTTTAGATATCAAAATGATAATGACTATATGATATATTGTTCTAATAATAAAACATTAGATAATTTAATAAAGAAAAATAATTTCAAAGGAATTAAATATACAGTCAATCCTTATGGAAGTGCTAGTATTACTATTAAAGATAATTATGTAGTATTTAATGATACTAGAATATATGATATTAATTCTAAAAGAAATTTACTTGGTAAACATAATTTAGAAAATATAATGACAGCCTTAACTGTAGCAATAATACTTAATCTAGATATAGATAGAGCAATAAGTATTATTAATACTTTTAAAGGATTACCTTATAGATTAGAAAATATAGGTACAGTAGATGAAGTAACATATTATACAGATACACTTGCTACTATTCCAGAAGCAACAGAAGAAGCAACTAAATCATTAAATGATATAGATACTTTAATATTTGGAGGAATGGATAGAGGTATATCTTATGAAGGATTTGCTGATTATCTAAATAGTACAAGTATAAGAAACTTTATTTGTATGCCAGAAACAGGACATACTATAGGTAAAGATCTTATTAATAAGAATGTTTATTTTGTAGAAACATTAGAAGAAGCAGTAAAAATGGCCAAAGAAGTAACTGCTAAAGGTAAAATATGTTTGCTTTCTCCAGCAGCATCTAGTTATAATAGTTTTAAAAACTATGCTGAAAAAGGAGATAAGTATAAAGAGTTAGTTTATGATAAATAGTAGGTGGCAAGATGAGACTTAATAAATTACACGCTATAAGAGATTTTTTCGAAGGGCTTTTTAAAGGAAAGCATCCTGATGAACCTTGGCTTGATTATTATTCAGAAGAAGATAGATCTATTAAATTTACTAATAAAAGGATTTATGATTATTTAAAGGATAGTGTAGGAGTTGATACTGATTTTGTAGCAATTAACTACTTTAATTCACGTATAAGATATTATGAATTCTTTGATAGAATAGATAAAACTAGTAAAGCACTATTACATTATGGAGTAAAACAAGGTGACATTGTAACAATATGTATGCCTAATACTCCTGAGGCAGTAATTATGTTTTATGCAATAAATAAAATAGGTGCAGTATCAGATATGATTCATCCATTATCTGCTCCAGAACAAGTAAGAACTTATTTAGAACAATCTAAGTCTAAAGTAATGATGCTAGTAGATTTTGATTATGATAAGTATAAAGATGTTATAAAAGAATCATCTTTAAAGAAAGTAATAATTGTTTCTGTTGCAGACTCAATGCCTATGTCTACAGCAGTTTTATATCAAGTTTTTAAAGGACTTGGTATAAAGAAACCTAAGTATAATCAAAATGACTTATATCAAACATATAGTGACTTTGTTAATCAAGGTTCTATGTATAATAAAAATATTAATAATACAACTAAATGTAAGGATGTAGCAATTATTCTTCATAGTGGTGGATCTACAGGCACTCCTAAAGGAATAGAAATAACTAATTATAGTTTTAATGCTTTTATGCAGCAAGCATCTATAGTTGTATATAATGTAAGACCTAAAGATAGAATTGTTTCAATACTTCCAATATTCCATGGATTTGGCTTAGGAGCATGTGTACACTGCCCGCTATGTTTAAAAGTAGAAACAATTTTAGTACCAGAATTTGATGGTAAAAGATTTCCTAGAATGATGAAAATGTATAAACCAAATGTACTAGTTGGAGTTCCAACACTTTGGGAAGCAATGCTAAGTAATAAAAACTTTGATAATGTAGATTTATCAAATCTAAAATATGTTGTTAGTGGCGGAGATTATTTATCTATTCAAATGGAAGAAAGAATGAATACATTCTTAAGAACACATGGTGCAAATATCTCCATGACTAAAGGATATGGTATGACAGAATCGGTTGCTGCAACAGCATATACCTTTGATGGAGCAAATGTTCCTGGTTCAGTAGGTATCCCAATAGTAGGTAATACTTTTTGTATATGTAAGCCTGATACAACAGAAGAACTACCTTTCGGAGAAGAAGGAGAAATATGTGTAACAGGACCTACACTTATGAAAGGATATCTTAATAATAAAGAAGAAACAAATAAAATGCTTATTAAACATAAAGATGGTAAAGTATATCTTCATTCAGGAGATTTAGGATATATATCAGCAGATGGAATTCTATTCTTTACTCAAAGATTAAAAAGAATGATAGTATCATCTGGATTTAACGTATATCCAGCTGCCATAGAAAAAACAATAAATAAGCATGAAGCAGTAGAAAAAGTATGTGTAATAGGTGTACCACATCCATATAAAATGCATGTACCAAAAGCATTTATAGTTTTAAAAGAAGGATATAAACAGTCACCTAAATTATTAAGTGAAATAAAAGAATTATGTAAAAAAGATTTAGCCGCATACTCTATACCTAAATTATTTGAGTTTAGAGATAACCTTCCTAAAACTCTATATGGTAAAGTAGATTTTAAATCTTTAGAAAAAGAAGAAACTAAAAAAGAAGAAAAATAGTATTTTCTTCTTTTTTATGTTAAAATAAAAGCACAAAGAGGTAGGTGATTATTGTGAAAGTAACTACAATAATTGATAGAGATAAGGATAATGTTTTAGAAGCAGCTGAAGTACGTAAAAAAATACATGATTCTATGAAACAAGAAGTAGAGTGGGATCCAGTAATTGCTACTGAAAAAAGTTTAAATTCTGATGATGCATTATATGTTAGTAGAAGTAGAAGAAATAATACTGATTTCTTTCTAGCTATTGGAGATGATAAATTAGTTCATGATAGTATGGATGGGCTTATTTATTCTAATACCAAGTTTGGTATAATTCCTTTTGGTTCAAGAAATAATATATATGACAAATTAAAAGGAAAGAAAAACTTTAGTTTAAGTGTTGGAGGTATTAATAGAACTATCTTCGTAGATAAGATGAATATGGGTATTAATCTTCAAAAAGAAAGTAAGTACTATAATGCACATAAATTTAAAAGATTATTTAGAAAAGGCTCTTATACTCCTTTTAAAACTAATTTTAAATTAGATGGACATAGTATTACCGATGAATCAGATAATATATTCTTCTTACAAATAGAAAATAATATAGAAGAAAGATGTTTTGATATATATCTAATTAGAAATATAGATGAAAACTCTTTATATAAAATATTTGATTTAATGAATAAATGTTCTTTAAAAGAAATACCATACGTAGAACATTTTGGTGGTATGTTTGTAGATATTAATTCTAAAGATGAACTTGAATATTCCTATGACGGAATTAAAGATAAAGATAAAGATATAAAAATAGAGATGAAAAGAGATGCAATTAACTTTATAAATACTGATAAAGTTATTGAGGAAATAAGTAAGAAAAGTAGATAATATATTATTTCTTATGATATAATTGTTTTAATAGATAAGGTGATGTTATGAAGATAACTTCTGTTGATTTAAAAATAAGTGCAGTTAGACGTAGTCAGTATCCAACTGATAACAAACCAGAATTTTTAATGGTAGGTAGATCTAATGTTGGTAAAAGTAGTTTTATTAATACAATTATTAATAGAAAAAATTTTGCTCGTACATCTGCAACACCAGGTAAAACTCAAACAATTAACTTTTATTTAGTAAATGATAAGTTTTATTTAGTAGATGCTCCTGGATATGGATATGCTAGTTTAAATAAAGCTAAAACTAAAAAATTTGGTTTAATGATGGAAGATTATTTAACATCAAGAACTAATCTAAAACAAGTATTTATGTTAATAGATTTTAGACATAAACCAACTAGTGATGATATCATGATGTACAACTATTTAAAGTATTATAAATTACCAGTTACTATTATTGCTACTAAAGTAGATAAAATAGGTGTAACAATGCAACAAAAACAACGTAAGATGATACTTGATGAATTAGATCTTGTTGTAGGGGATGAATTTGTATTATTCTCTAATGTTACTAAACTAGGTAAAGAAGATATAACTAAAAAAATTGAAAGAATACTATAAAGTATTCTTTTTCACTTGATTAATTATATTATTTATAATAATATAAATATAGGAATACCTAATTTTCGCATGTTAGGTGTTACCGTGTGGTAGACCTAACTAACTAGTTAGGTTTTTTTGTTATTTCATCATCATTATTATGATTGATAATAGGATGAAGATGATAACTACTAAAGAAGAGATTAAAAAATCTTTTTTAGTCATAGTACCACCTCCCTTCGAAGATAACACCTAACATTTAGATACTCCTACATTAATATGATACGAGAAAACTTTCCCATATCCTTTTTTTATACTTAATTTTTTTATTATAGTTATCTTGACATATATAACTAATATGATATTATGAATATAGGAATACCTAATTTTCGTAGGTTAGGTGTTACCGTTTGGGAACCCTAACTAACTAGTTAGGTTTTTTTGTTATTTCATCATCATTATTATGATTGATAATAGGATGAAGATGATAACTACTAAAGAAGAAATTAAAAAATCTTTTTTAGTCATAGTACCACCTCCCTTCGAAGATAACACCTAACATTTAGATACTCCTACATTAATATGATACGGCAAAACCTTCTCATATCCTTTTTTATTATAAATATTTTGAAATTATGGTAAAATGAAAGTGTTATTTGTAGGAGGATTTATGAAAATAGTATATTATGTACATGGTACTACTTATGATAATGCTTCTAAGAAATGTAGTGGTCATAAAGATGTAGAGTTAAATGATTTAGGTAAGGAGCAAGCTATTAATTTAGGAAAGAATACTCCATATAAATTTGATGTTCTTTTTACTTCAGATTTAAAAAGAGCAATTACTTCTAGTGAGTTAGCATTTCCTTTATATAGTTCCATACCTGATAGTAGATTAAGAGAATGTAATTATGGGGATTTTGACGGAGAGGATAAGAGTTTAGTTGTATATGAAGAACACGTGGATACTCCTTTTCCAAACGGAGAATCTTTAAAAGATGTTGAAAAAAGAGTTAGAGATTTCTTAAAAGAAATATATGATAAATATAAGGATAAAACCATTGGAATAATAGCTCATAGAGCGCCTCAGCTTGCTATAGAAGTTATTACTAAACATATTACCTGGGAAGAAGCTAATAAGAATGACTGGAGAAAAACAGGTTCTTGGCAACCAGGATGGGAGTATACTCTAAATAAAGAAGATTTATAAACATTGCAAATGCAATGTTTTTATTTGTGTAAACTAAAAGAATATGTTATAATAACCTAGCGTTTTTGAAATATATTTATGTTATAATTTAGAAAAGAGGTGGCTTTTATGAAAAAACCAGTTGTTGCTTTAGTAGGTAGACCAAATGTAGGTAAATCAACTATCTTTAATAGACTAGTCGGAAAGAAAATATCTATTATAGAAGATACTCCAGGTATTACTAGAGATCGTATATATGGAACTGTTACTTTTAATAATAGAAGTTTTCATTTAATTGATACAGGTGGTATTGATTTAGCTAATGAATCGTTTAATGATGAAATTAAAGTTCAAGCTGAACTTGCTATTGAAGAAGCAGATATCGTTTTATTTGTTGTAGATGGAAAAGAAGGATTAACAAGTAATGACTTTGCTGTTAGAGATATTCTTTTAAAGACAGATAAAAAGGTTATAGTAGTAATAAATAAGTGTGATAGTAAAGAATCTAGAGATAATATATATGATTTCTATGAACTAGGTTTTGATAATTATATGACTATTTCTGGTGAACAAAATGAAGGTATTTGGGATTTAGAAGAAGAAATTACAAAAGACTTCAAAGAAGATGAAGCTGAAGAAGAAGATCCACGTATTAAGTTTTGTATTATTGGTAGACCAAATGTAGGTAAAAGTAGTTTAGTTAATGCAATATTAAATGAAGAAAGAGTTATTGTATCAGATGTAGCAGGTACTACTAGAGATTCTGTAGATACTCCTTTTACTTATCATGGCGAAGAATATGTAGTAATAGATACTGCAGGTATGAGAAAACGTGGTAAGGTTTGGGAGAATGTAGAAAAATATAGTTTACTTAGAAGTATGAGAGCTATTGATAGAGCTGATGTTTGTTGTATAGTAATTAATGCTGAAGAAGGTATTATTGAACACGATAAACATATTGCTGGATATGCTCTAGAAGCTGGTAAAGCAGTAGTACTAGTTGTAAACAAATGGGATATGATAGAAGATAAAGAAGCTAAGATGAAAGAGTTTAAGGAAGACTTAAGAAATAACTTCCAGTTCATGAGTTATGCTCCAATAGTATTCTTATCTGCTAAAACTCATAAAAGAGTACATACATTAATGCCTGAAATATTAAAGGTATATGAAAATGCTAACAGAAATATTCCTACTAACTTGTTAAATGATGTTATAAGAGATGCATATAATTTAAATTTACCACCAACATATAAAGGTAAAAGACTTAAAATATACTTCTCTGTTCAAGCATCTAACTGTCCACCAACATTTAATATACAGGTAAATAGTAAGGGACTTGTTCATTTCTCTTATGAAAGATATATTGAAAATAAACTAAGAGAGTCTTTTGATTTTGAAGGTACTCCTATAGTTATTCAGTGGAAAAATAAAGGAGAGCAAGAACTATAGTTTTTGCTTTTTTTATAGAGGTGATTATATGAAATTAGAAGGTAAAACTGCTATAGTTACAGGTGCATCTAAAGGACTAGGAAAAGCTATAGCTATAGAACTAGCTAAAGAAGGATGTAATGTAGTAATTAATTATCTTAGTGATACTAGTGGTGCAAGTAATACTTTAGAAGAAGTACTAAAATATAATGTAAAAGCATTTATTTACCAAGGTGATGTAATAGATGAATCGTCTATGAAAGAAATGGTAAATAAAACAGTTAATGAATTTGGTAAAGTAGATATACTAGTTAATAATGCTGGTATAGCAAATGACTCTACTATAGAAGATAAAACTATAGAAGGCTTTAGAAAAGTACTTGATACTAATTTAATAGGACCATTTATACTATCTAGATTAGTAGCTCCTATTATGAAGAACAATAAATATGGAAGAATAATTAATATATCTAGTACCACTGGTATAGATACATATTATCCATATAGTTTAGATTATGATGCTTCTAAAGCAGGGTTAATTAATTTAACACATAATCTTGCTGAAATATATAAACCATATATTAATGTAAACTGTGTATGTCCAGGATGGATGGATACAGATATGAATAAAGAATTAGATAAAGATTATATTGAAGAAGAATGTAAGAATATTAAACTAGGTCGTTTTGGAAAGCCTGAAGAAGTTGCTAAAGTAGTAGCATTCCTTGCAAGTAATGATGCTAGTTATGTAAATGATGCTATTATTAGAGTAGATGGGGGAGAAAAATAATGGAAATAAAAGATAAAGCAGTAGAACTAGTAAATAACGCTGAATTAGAGCTAGATTCTATATTTAAAGAAATAGATAGATTAGAAGAAATAAATAGTTTAAAAGTATTAAATGCTTTCCATAATGCTGAAATATCAGAAGCACACTTTAACTCTACAACTGGATATGGTTTTGGAGATATAGGTAGAGATGCTATTGAAAAAGTATTTGCTGAAGTACTAGGAGCAGAAGATGCTTTAGTACGTAATCAAATGATTTCAGGATCACACGCTTTAACAGTATGTTTATTTGGACTATTAAGACCAGGAGATACTATGCTTAGTATTTCAGGACTTCCATATGATACTCTTCATGAAGTAATAGGTATCACTGATAATCCTAGCTCATTAAAAGCATGGGGAGTAGATTATAAACAAATAGATTTAGTAGATAATGATTTTGATATTGATGCTATTAAAGCTTGTTTAGAAAATAAAAAAATTAAGCTTATAGAAATACAAAGATCTAAAGGATACTCTACAAGAAAAAGTTTAACTATTGATAAACTTGAAAGAGTTATAAAAGCTATTAGAGAAGTAGATAAAGAAGTTATTATTATGGTGGATAACTGCTACTGTGAATTTGTAGAAACAAAAACTCCTCTTGAAGTAGGAGCAGATATAATGGTAGGTTCACTTATTAAAAACTTAGGTGGAGGTATTGCTCCTAATGGTGCTTATATAGCTGGAAGAAAAGACTTAGTAGAACTTGCTAGTGAAAGACTTACAGTTCCAGGAGAAGGTAAAGAAGTAGGACCAACACTAGGAGTAAATAAATCATTCTTACAAGGAATATATATGGCTCCTCAAGTAGTTGCAGCATCCTTAAAAACAGCAATACTTACTGCTAAAGTACTTGAAGACTTAGGCTTTGATGTAGAACCTAGATATAATGAAAAACGAGCTGATATAGTAGAAAATGTTATATTTAGAGACCCAGAAAAACTAATTAGTTATGTAGGTTCTATACAGGAAGCATCTGCAATAGATGCTCATGCTAAAGCTGTTCCTACAGAAATGCCTGGGTATGAAGATTTAGTTATTATGGCATCTGGTTCATTTACACAAGGATCATCTATTGAAATATCATGTGATGGACCTATAAGAGAACCTTTTATAGCATATCAACAAGGCGGTCTTACATATAAATATGGTAAGATAGCAATAATGAATGCCGTAAGTAAATTAATCGATTAAAGCACTTATGTGCTTTTTTTGTGGTATACTTTATATAGTAGGTGACTATAATGAATGTAATTGAGTTTATTAAAAAATATGGTAATACTTCTTTTGAAGAGAAACCCTTAAATGATGCAGATAAACTTTTATTTGGACTTTTATCTTATGTATATTATAATGGTGCTGCTCCTAAGTGTGAAAATGAAAAAAAGACTATTAAAGAAGTAGCAGAAACCTTCTTTGAAAGTAATACAAGAGAAAGTCTAAAAAAGAATATTCTTGCTATAAGAGGTTCTATTAAATTATTAAAACTTATTCAAAATAAAAAAAGATATCAAGATCTTTATATGTATAATGATACTTATATAGGAGATGATTCTCAGCAGTTTTCAGCTATATGTATAGAAATAACTCCTAGTTTAATATATGTATCTTTTGAAGGAACTGATCAAAGAATAAGTGGATGGGAAGAAGATGCTAAAATGGCATACATGTTCCCAGTAAAAGCTCAAAGACACGCTATTAGATATTTAAATAAACATTTTTCATTTAAAAAATGTAGTATTATTGTAGGAGGCCACTCTAAAGGTGGTAATCTATCACTAGTAGCAAGTATGTATTGTAACTGTTTAGTAAGAAATAAAATAGTAGAAATCTATTCATTTGATGGACCAGGTCTTACTAAAAAAATGATTGATTCTAAAAGATATAAAAGAATTGAAAATAGATTTTATCATGTAGTACCACATAACTCAGTAGTAGGTATGCTTATGAGAAATGGTAATAACGATATCGTTATTAAAACTAGTGCTAGTGGAATATTAGGACACTACGCTGAAAGATGGCAATTTGAAGATCATAAGTTTAAAAGAGTTAAATTAAGTAGATCTTCTAGAGTAGTATATAATGGTATTCAAACATGGGTTGATAAGTACTCTAAAAAAGAATTTAAACTATTTACACAGCAGGTATTTAGTCTTTTTAAAAAAGAAAATGTAACTAGTTTACTTGAAATATTTGAACATCCTAAAATATTAATTAATATTTATAAGAATACCCATGATTTAGATCCTATCGTATCAAATATGGTAAAAGACTTAATTGATATATTAGTAGATTATTCTAAAGAGGCATTTACCTCAATATTTAAAAGATAATTACTTAGATAATTATCTTTTTTAATGTTATAATAATACTGGAGGATTACTATGGAAATAAAAGATAACTTACTAATAATTGGACCTTCATATTTAAGAAAGAATATACTTGAAGAAAATAAATTAAAACATAATATAAAGTATATAGATGAATATGAATTAATAGATAAAAATATATATACCTATAAAGACGGGGTACTATCTTACCTTGATAAGAAAGAAAATATCTCTCCAGAACTATGTAATATCTATTTAAATAATATGTATGATATAGATATTAATAAGAATTATAAGTCTAAAAAACTTAATAAACTAAGTGTTATAAAAAAAGACTTAATAGATAAAGGATATATTATCTTTAATGACAACTTTAAAAAGTATTTAACTAATAAAGATATCTTAGTACTTAATAATCATTTTGATAAAAGAGTATCTAATATAATAAAAGAACTTGATAAAGTAAATCATATTACTTATGAAGAAGATAAAGCACCTTTAAAGAAAGATATAATAGTTAAAGAATGTCAAACTCTAGAAGATGAAGTTATTTTTGCTGCAACTTCTATAGTAGACTTAATTAACAAGGGAGTAGATATAAATAATATCTATATTAATAAATTAAGTGATGATTATAAAGGAGTATGTATACGTATATTTGATATGTATGGAATTCCAACATCATTTAAGAAAAACAGTTTATATTCTATAGAAAGTGTAAGAAATTTGCTAGATAATATTTCCCTTGACGACAACATATTATCTATAAATGAAAAGTTAGGCTCGCTTGATAGTAAACTATCAAATAAACTTGTAAGTATCTTTAATAAATACGTTGATTTTGAATATTTTAGGGATGTAAAGGAAGAAATTATCTATGAATGTAAAAATACATTGGTAGATTTATATCCACTTGATAGAAGTATTAAAGAAGTAAGTTATAAAACTAAATATTTAAATAGTAATGAATATATCTTTATATTAGGATGTAATGATGCATCTATTCCTTATGTATATAAAGATGATGATTTCTTAAGTAATGAAGAAAAGAAAGAACTTAATTTAAATAGTTCACTTAAGCTATCTAGATTAGAGGAATCTTATTTTATAGATTATGTAAATAGTAATAACGTAATACTATCTTATAAATTAAAAGATACTAGTAGTGAATATGCACCATCAAGTGTATTTAATAAGTATTCTAACTTTACAAAAGTTAACTACTGGTATGGATTTGATAATAAAGAGATTAATAAATTACGTCTTGGAAGTAAACTAGATAACTATTTTAAATATAATGAAGAAGATGACACATTATATTTACTTAGTAATATTAATCTTAATTATAAAGATTATGACAATAACTATACAAAGATAAATTTTGATACTATAAAAAGAGAAACTAATAATAAACTAAATATATCTACATCTTTATCAGATGTATATTATGGATGTAAATTTAGATGTCTACTTAATAATATTTATAAAGTAGAAGAGTTTACTCCTACCGTAGCGCAAAAAATAGGATTATTCTTTCATGATGCATTATGTGAATATTTTAAAGATGGTAATGATTTAGATACTATTATTGAAAGTAAACTTGATAAATATTTTACTGATGGTACTAAGAAAGAAAACTTTTATAAAGAAAAGTATTCTAAATCTTTAAACGAATTAGTAGGTATTATAGAACAGCATCTAAATAATACTAATTTTAAAAACACTTTCTTTGAAAAAAGAATTACTGTGGAAAAACCAAATGACTTAGGTATAAAAATAACAGGTGTAATAGACAAAATACTTACATTTGAAGACAAAGATAGTACTTATGTAATAGTAATAGATTATAAAACAGGTAATCCACATGACTTTAGAAATGCTGTATACGGTATAGATATGCAGTTAGGATTCTATTTCTATTTAATAAATCATTCTAATTTATTTAAGAATCCTAAATTTGGAGGAATGTACCTTCAAAAGATTATGAATGATGTTCTAAATTATGATAAGAAAAGATCTTATGAAGAACAACTATCTAATTTATCTAAACTAAATGGATATACTACAGATAATGCATTTATTGTAAGTAACATTGATACTACTTTATCACCAGGTGATAGTTCTCCTTTTATAGGAAGTCTTAAACTTACTAAAGATGGGGGATTTACAAAACAATCTAAAGTAATAAGTGATGATACATTTAAAGAAGTAATGGATATTATTTCAAGTAAAATAGAAAGTGCAATTACTGATATAAATAAATGTGATTTTGAAATAAATCCTAAAGTATTAGATGGAAAGAATATTTCTTGTCAGTACTGTACATTTAAAGATATTTGTTATAGAACGCATGATAATGAAGTAGAACTTGATAAAACGCTTAAGGATAACTTTTTAGGAGGTGAATCTAATGAAGATGAAGCCGGAAAATAGTACATGGACTGATGAACAGTGGGAAGCTATTACTCATGAAGGAGAAAATACTTTAGTATCAGCAGGAGCAGGTTCTGGTAAAACAGCTGTACTATCTACAAGAGTAATTGAAAAGATAAAAGATGGAATGTCTATCGATAAGTTAATACTTATTACCTTTACAAATGCTGCCGCATTTGAAATGAAGACACGTATTAAAGATAAATTAGAAAAACTTATAAAAGAAGACCCATCATATAAAGAACAACTAGATCTTTTAGATCAAGCATACATTACAACATTTGATGGCCTAGCTTTATCTCTTGTAAAGAAGTATCACTATCTCCTAGGAGTAGATAGATCTATTAATATTATTGATAATGTTGATCTAAATATGAAGAAAAAAGCATTATTAGATCAAATTATTGAAGATTCTTATGATAATAAAGAGTTTACAGATATGCTAGATATTTACACTAATAAAGATGATGAAAGTATAAAAGAAATAATATCTAGTTTCTATGATTCTATGGATATTATTCTAGATAAAAAAGAATACTTAAATACTTATATTGATAAATATTATAGTAAAGAAGCACTTCTTAATTATTTAACAAGTTATATGGATATTATCTATAGAACAAAAGAAATAATTATTAATATGGTGGATAATTTATCATCATTTAAAGATAACTTTGATAGAATTATTAAATTTAAATTAGCAGTTGAGCCTCTAAAAGAAGCTAAAAACTATCAAGATATAAAATATACTATAAATGAAATATCATTTCCTATTATGTCTAAAAAACTAGAACTAGATGAAGAAGATAAAGAAGCACTAAAAAAATATAATAAAAAGATTACTGAATATAAAGATTCTTTAAAAGATTTAACATCGTATTCTAGCTTAGAAGAAATAGAAGAAGAAATATTAGAAACAAAACCATTTGCTAAAGTAGTCGTAGATATTCTTTTAAAACTAGATTCTAAAGTTGAAGAATATAAAAGAAGTATTAATTCGTACTCATTTAGTGATATAACAAGACTTGCTATAAAACTTCTTGAAGGAAATGAAGAAGTAAGAGATTCTATTAAAAATAATACTAAAGAAATAATGATAGATGAATATCAAGATACTAATAGAATAGGTGACTACTTAGTAAGTTTAATAAGTAATAATAATGTTTATATGGTAGGAGATGTAAAACAATCTATTTATAGATTTAGATATGCTGATCCTAGTATCTTTATGGAAAAATATCAAAACTATAAAAATGGTAATGGTGGTCATGTAATAGATTTAAATAAGAACTTTAGATCTAGAGATGAAGTACTATCTTCTATAAATGATATCTTTGAATATATCATGGATGAAGATGTTGGCGGAGCAAACTATTCTATTGGACATAAAATGATTTTTGGATTCTTAAAATTCTTAAATCTTGTTAAAAGTAACTATAATCTAGAAGTATATGATTATAGTACTGAAGAAGAGTATAGTAAAGGTAAATCTAAGGATATAATAGAAGCCTTTATAATAGCAAAAGATATTAAAAATAAACTAAGTAGTGGTATGGAAGTATATGATAAAGAAGAGGGTATTAGACCTATACAGGAAAAAGATTTCTGTATAATAGCCGCATCTAAAACACATTTTGATACCTATAAAAAAGTACTTGATTACTATGGTATAAAGTCTCTTTTATATAAAAATGAAGAATTCTCTTCATCAAATGAAATATATGTTTTAAGAAATATATTAAAACTAATTAATAATATTAAAAATAATGAGGATATTAAATATCCATTCTTATCTATAGCAAGATCTTACTTATTTGATTATAAAGATAATGATATCTTTACTAGTATTACTAATAATGATATGAGAAGTAATCCTATATTTAAAGATTTATTTGATAAGATAGATAACCTTGTAATTAAAAGCGATAATGAATCTATAAGTAATTTACTTTTATCTATATATAAAGAATTTGATATGTATTCTAAATCTATTAGAATAGGTAATATTGATTCTATAACAGTTAAACTAGATTACTTAGTAAAGAATGCTAAGAATTTAGAAGAAGTAGGGTATACACTTTCTGATTATATAGAATATTTAAATGATATTTACACAGGAAAACTAGATATAGAAATGGATAATAAACCTGATCCTAAGACAAATGCTGTTAAGATAATGACAATACATGCATCTAAAGGATTAGAGTTTCCTATATGTTATTTTCCAGATATGTATAAAGAATATAATGATAGAGATTTAAACTCTAAGTTTATGTTTGATTATAAATATGGATTTATAATGCCAGTATTTAATGAAGGTAAAAAAGATACTATTATTAAAACACTAGCAAAAGATAACTATTATAAAGAAGATAGGTCTGAAAAAATAAGAACTCTTTATGTAGCGCTTACTAGAGCTAGAGAAAAACTTATTATAGTAGCACCTCTTTCTGAATCTAAATACTTAGAACTGCCATTTATAAATGGTAAAGTATCAAAGTTAGAAAGAGTAAAACATAAAAGTTTCTTAGATGTACTTGGTAGTATTAAATCAGTACTTAAAAAATACATAACTCATGTTAATTATGAAGTAGATACTAATTATTTAAAGACTTCTAAAAAAGATATTACTAAGATAAAGAAATTACCTTATAAGTTTAATGAAAAGTATTTAAATATAGATAGTAGTATTACAGAAGAAAAAAGTTATTCCCATACTAGAACTGAAATAAAGAAAATAGATTCTTCTTTTGGTACATATATCCATGAAGTATTAGAATACTTAGATTTTAATAATCCTAAAGAAGATATAAATAATTATAATGTGGATAACTTTATGAAGAGTAAAATACTTAAACTATTTGAGGCGCCTTTTATAAATAAGGATGCTAAAGTATATAAAGAATATGAATTCTATAATAACGATACTAAAGGTATAATAGACTTACTTCTAGAATATGAAGATAAGTTTATAGTAGTAGATTATAAGCTTAAAGATATAGAAGAAGATTATTACGTAGAGCAAGTTAAAGGATATATGGAATATATAAAATCTATTACAAGTAAAAAAGTAGAAGGATATCTATATTCTGTAATAGATTCTACTTATAAAGAAATAAAATAGTTATTTACTTTTTAAAAACTTGTGATAAAATATACTTATAAATCAATGACGAAGACTAGTAGTAAAATGATTATTAATAGAGAACTTATGGCTGGTGGAAATAAGTAATATAGTTTTATGAATCTACTTCTAAGAGGAACTAATACTTCCCGGTGATGAGCCGTTATCTAATTAAGTATATAAAAGGATGGTACCGCCTATATAGGCTCCTTATACCATTCTTTTTTTGTTAGAAAGGTGCAATATGATTAAATTACATGATGATGAAATAGTCCTTGATTTATCTATAGAGTTTGAAAATTCTTTATTCTTTCATATAAATAGAAAAGAAGATAATAAACATATAGGTAATTGTGGACTTAGACTTGATAAGAATAAAAATAATTATATATTAGGAAATATTGAGTATGAAGTATTTAATGAGTACCAAGGTAATAACTATGCTTATAAGGCATGTTTACTTCTTGGAAAAGTAGCTTCTATGAAAGGAGCAACTTCTTTAATACTAACAGCAAATCCTGATAATATAGCATCTATTAAAACAATAGAAAAATTAGATGTAAAACATTTAGAAGTAAAAAAAGTACCTAAATCACATTACTTATATAAGAAAGGTGATAGGTACGTAACTATATATGAATGGAATATAGAAGGAGAGAGAAAAAATGATAGACATAAAATTAATAAGAGAAAATAAAGACTTAGTAAAAGAAAACATTAAAAAGAAATTTCAAGATGAAAAATTAAAACTAGTTGATGAAGTATTTGATATGGATGAAAAGGTTAGAAAAGTACAGTTTGATGTAGACAACCTTAAAGCTGAAAAAAATAAAATATCAAAAGAAATTGGTATGTTAATGGGACAAGGTAAGAAAGATGAAGCTGAAAAAGCTAAAGCTAGAATTGCTGAAATCTCAAATGAAATTACTAGTGGTGAAGAAGAAAAAGTTAGACTAGATGAAGAAATCAAATCTAGAATGATGGTTATTCCAAATATTATTGATGAATCAGTACCAGTAGGTAAAGATGATTCTGAAAATGTAGAAGTAGAAAAATTTGGAGAACCAGTAGTACCATCATATGAAATACCATATCATGCAGATATCATTGATAGATTTAATGGTCTTGATAAAGAATCAGCAGGACGTACTTCAGGAGAAGGATTCTATTATTTACTAGGTGATGTAGCAAGACTTCATGAGGCTATGATAGCATGTGCAAGAGATTACATGATTGATCATGGATTTACTTATGCTATACCTCCATTTATGATTAGATCAGATGTTGTAACAGGAGTTATGTCATTTGCTGAAATGGAATCAATGATGTATAAAATTGAAGGTGAAGATTTATACTTAATAGGTACTTCTGAACACTCAATGATAGGTAAATTTAAAGGACAAATGCTTAAAAAAGATACTTTACCTATTAACTTAACTTCTTATTCTCCTTGCTTTAGAAAAGAAGGAGGGTCACACGGTCTAGAAGAAAGAGGTTTATACCGTGTACATCAATTTGAGAAACAAGAAATGATCGTTATCTGTGAACCAGAAGATTCTATGGAATGGTATAACAAGATGTGGAAGCTTACTGTTGATTTATTTAGATCATGGGATGTTCCAGTAAGACAACTTGAATGTTGTTCTGGAGATTTAGCAGATCTTAAAGTTAAATCATGTGATATTGAAGCATGGAGTCCAAGACAACAAAAATACTTTGAAGTTGGATCTTGTTCAACTTTAGGAGATGCTCAAGCTAGAAGACTTGGTATTCGTGTAAAAGGAGAAAATGGTAACTACTATCCACATACATTAAATAATACAGTAGTTGCAACTCCAAGAGGATTAATTGCTTTAATAGAAAACAATTATCAAGAAGATGGTTCTGTATTAATACCAAAAGTATTACAACCATATATGGGTGGAAAAGAAAAAATTGTTCCAGTTAAATAAGAGTACGAAAGTACTCTTTTTTCTTTTATTGACTTGATATAGATATATATATTAAAATATAGATAGAATAGGAAAATATGTATGAATAGATTTAGAATATCAAAACTATTTATCTTTATTATGCTAGTACTTATATTTAGTATAAGTGCTGTTTTTGCATATTCCTATTTAGCAGGGGATGTAGGATTTACTCCTAAGGATAGTAACTGGGATGTAGATAATACAAAAGATGCTTTAGATGATTTAAAAGAGTCTATTGATAGGAGTTGTAATGATCTAATTAATAATGTATGGGTTTATCCTTACACTGGTGAAGAACAAATATTTTCAGCGCCTTGCAGAGGATATTATTTACTACAAGTGTGGGGCGCACAAGGTGGAAATGCGACTGCTACTTACATAGGCGGATATGGAGCCTATGCTGAAGGAAAGATAAAAGTTAACCAGGTTGAAAATCTATATGTAAATGTTGGCGGTGCTGGTGCTTCGCAATACACAACAGGAAAATATCAAGAAGTTGCTGGTGGATATAACGGCGGAGGAACCGCATCTTGTAATAGTGATAAATATTGCAAGTATTATTATAATGGTTCCGGTGGTGGAGCTACTCATATATCGAAAGAAAGTGGTTTATTAAAAGATACTGTAAATACTACGAATATTATAATAGTTTCTGGTGGAGGAAATGGTGGTCATCATGACTCTGGTACTCCTAGTTGGTCTTATGTTGGAGGAAGTGCAATTGGAATTGCTGAATCAGGCACATACTTTGGTTATGGTGGAAGTAATACTTCAATCGCTACTAATGCTGGTGGAGGTGGTGGTTACTATGGTGGAAACTATGGAACTGCAACTGCTGCAACTATTCCCGGCGGATCTTCTTATTTATCACCAGCTCTAACTGGTGGAAAAATATACTGCTATAATTGTACAGAGTCGGAGAATGTTTTTAATTCAGCAACTACTTCTCAAAATCCTGCTATTAATGTTGCAAAACAAGGTAATGGATATGCTAAAATAACATATCTTGGTAAATCTTTATAGAAAAAGCATAGATTTTATCTATGCTTTTTGTTTAAAATAATTCTAGTTGTTCGCTCTTTTGACCACAACTTGTTAATATTAATTCTTTTATTGTTTCATATGATTTGGCAAATGAATTAGGAATTTCAAGAAGAATAATATCATTTTCTTTGCATATTTGTGCTTTTCTAGTATCACATTTTTCTCTATCAATATTACCAAAGTGTTCTCCACCTTGTAATTCGATAGCAATTTGTGGAATTAAATCAATTCCATGAATCTTATATAGAACAACATCGAATTCTAATTTTGATTTGCTTAATATAGGATCCTTAGAGAAAAGGGTACTCAACTTAACATTTCTCTTTGCTTGGAATGTATTATTAACGCTGCAAAAGTGAGAAATTGTTTTATAAAACATATCTTCATTTTTACTTCCATTCGAATTACCTATTTTAATTGTGTAAGATTCATTACGAGGTACTTCTATATTCCCATTATTTGCTACATAATTAACTAGATTATATAAATCATCTTTTTTGTCGGTTGATAGTGCCTTTAATGCTTCGACATCTGATGCAATTATTAAGTTTTTCTTTGCTCTTGTAACAGCAACGTTTGTTATTTCGGAATTATTCTTTATCCAATCAAATGTTTTTCTACTTGTTTTTGGTGATAAAGATGAAGAAATAATAATTGTATCTTTTTCTGCTCCTTGTACTTGATGTATAGTACCACAAGTTATATCTTCCATATTGCTTTCTTTTAACATGGATGAAATCAAACTTTGTTGATTTTTAAATGGAGTAATTATTGCTACGTCTTTTAAATTGTTTCTTTTCAAATAATCGATAATTGCTTTTGCTTCCTCATAATTCTCATTTTTGCGTTTAGAATTTTTATTTTCAACGTTTATTAAAGATAAGTTCCCTTCGTTGGAAAGATAATTTAAATTTAGTTTATCATTATAAAATCTTTTATTGGAAAAGTTTATAATCTTTTTGCCACATCGATAGTGGTATGTTAACATGATATCTTTTGAAATATTATCGTGCTTTTTCATAACATCTAATATAGAATTTGAAATATAGTCATAATCATCTGATATACCATATTGTTCTTTTAAATCACTATTTATTTGCTTTTCTAATATAATTACAGGTTTTAATTGATTAGTATCTCCAACTAATAATAAATTTTTCGCTCTTGCTATTGGTAGAAGTGCAACAGCACAGTTACATTGGCCTGCCTCATCCATTATTACTAAATCAAATTTATGATTTGCAGTCCCTAATCTTGCTGCAGACATGTTTGTTGTTATTATAATTGGGAATGCGTTTTCAAGTAGTTTAATATTTGAATCTATTGAGCACCATTTATTAAAAATATTAACTCGTTCATCTTCATCTTCAATCTTACAGACATCAATTAGTTGTGAGTATGAAGGGTTTTTTAATTTCTTAATAAATTTTAATGACTCAAAGTACATGTATTGCTTAAAGTATCTATCTTCAGATACTGATGTTACTAAGTTTAGGACATCTTGATTTGTTATTGTTGGAAGTTCGTTGTATTCAGTTATTAATTTTTGAAGTTCAGAAGCAACATTTTGATAAATGTGACTTACTGGAGCATCTATTGATTCGAGTAATCTCTTTGCACATTCGATTCTATTTTTAATATCACGTTTCTTTTCATATGTTTCAAGATGCAAAACTAACTCTTTGTTATTATTGTTAGTATTATCTTTTATTCTTTTAATTTTATCTTCATCTGGATTAAGTTTTGATTCATAATTATATAGCTCAAGAATGCGTAATGTTGATTTTGCAACTTCTTGTTTATTACCTAATCTTAAATATGGAAACGGAATATCGTTATCATCTCGATATGAAAACGACAATTTCTCAAGAATACCATTTATTGGTTTGTTATTTGCCGAGCAGATTAAAGTTGTTTTAAGGTAAAAAAAAGCACTTAATATAACGTTGAGAATAGTTTGAGTTTTGCCAGTTCCTGGAGGACCTTGAACATATGTGATAGGATACTTCATTGAATTATATATAACTCTCATTTGATCAATGTTTACTTTGTCATCATATATTACAATTGATGGTTCTTTGCGTCTTGAACCAAATCTTCTTGTGTTTCCAAAGAATGCTTTTAGTGGATATTCTAATTCTCCATTATTAATTTGTTCTTCTATTGTATTGAAAGTTGGCTCTAGATTGGCAGCTGTTATTCTTTGCATAATCATAAACTCTGGCATTTGATTTATTATTTCTGAACTTCTTAAATTACTTCTAATAAGTTCGGTGTACATTTCTAAGCAATCATCTAAATGATTTACAATATTATCGCAAAATTCTTGCGGGTCCATATTTATATATGCTGATAGTGAATGTCTCTTATTTCTAATTAAGAAACTTTGATTAATTCTTGGGGTCTTATCAATTGATAGCTCTTTTGATGTAGGGTTGAACCTAACATTGTAATATAGAACAATATATTTTTTGTCATTTTCATCAATCGACAGAAATGATAGTATTAAATAATTAATTTCAGAATCAACTCTTTTTATATCAAATGTTTTAATATATGAAATAACTTTTCTTTCTTGTTCCTCATTAAGTTTGATCTTTTTGTTATTTAGTAATACTTCTTTATCTACCCCATCAACTAGAAAACCATCTATTTGATATGGGTCATTATCTAATTCGTTACATTTTAGATAATATTTTAAAATGTTATTATTAAATGTTTCGTATTGAAGCCATTTCGCTTCTTCACGATTTTTTTCAAGTTTGGTGATTAAACTTTGTGGAGTATCATATGTAGTAAAATCCAAAATCTTTGCACGTACTATGTTATCGAATTTAATTCGAACACCTAATGTATCGAGTGATTTTTGGTCGTTAAAAATATCTACGGATAGGATTCTACTTTTTAAATCAATATCTTTAATCGCAATCCAATAATATGTCATTTCGTTATTACTATTTTGGTATGCTATATCGATCCATTTTCCGTATTTAATTGCTTCAGATATTATTAATTCTATATTTTTCATATGATTCCACCTTCAAAAAAATAATATCATATTTTATTGTTTTTTTCCATTTTAATATAATTTGAAATTATCAAGAAGATGGTTCTGTATTAATACCAAAAGTATTACAACCATATATGGGTGGAAAAGAAAAAATTGTTCCAGTAAAGTAAGAGTACGTGAGTACTCTTTTTTATTGACTAAATATATATATATATATATAATTAAAGTATAAAGTAAGATAATAGGGTGTTTATATGAAAAATATTTTTAAAAGAAAAATTCCTTATTTTATACTTGGAGTACTTGTAGCAATAACAAGTACTGTTTTTGCATATAGTTATTTAGCTCCCGATGTTGGCTTTACTCCTACTGATACAACTTGGAGTGTTAGTAATGTTAAAAGTGCTTTAGATTCACTTAGAAATGAGCACATATTCGAACATTTATCAAACAATTTTCTAAATGGAAGTATTTATGGAATATATAATAGTAGTAGTCTTGCCTTATATAGTGGTGCTTCTAGAGATGGAGATTATATATCCCTTAATTCAAATAATGCGCTTTATTCTATACCAAATTTAAGCATTCCAGAGGGGTGTTATTTTATTATTGTAAACGGCCAAAATCTGACAAATGCTTTTTCTCCTGATGTAGTAAATGCTTCTACATACAAAGCATATGCTCCCAAAATAGTTGAAAAGGGTAATAATTATGCATATTACTACATAAATGTTGGAGAAACCATGAGTACTGGAGAATTTAGAATTTGGAATAAATCTTCTAATGTTATAAAAATAAAAACTACAATGATTTTCAACGTTGAGACATGTCCTTATTAAAAGATATCTATTTGGATATCTTTTATTATATTTTAAACTAGCGGAATTTCTCTAGTTTAAAAATTAGTTGACTACAATTTGTCACCAACTGATTACGACTTGACTTAATTGCTACTTATATATATAATTTATAGTGATTTTTAAAAGAAAGAGGTGAGAAATATGAAGAAAAAAGTTGTTATAGGTATGAGTGGTGGTGTTGATTCATCAGTTGCGGCTATTGAATTACAAAAACAAGGTTATGAAGTACTAGGATTATTTATGCGTAACTGGGATTCACTTGCTGATGGTGAAATGAATGGACCTACTACTGATCAAGGTATTTGTCCTCAAGAAGTAGATTATAATGATGCTTTAAAAGTATGTAATAAACTTGGTATTGAGCTTCATAGAAAAGACTTTGTTAAAGAATACTGGGATTATGTATTTACTTATTTCTTAGATGAACTTAAAAAGGGTAGAACTCCTAATCCAGATATAATGTGTAATAAATATATTAAGTTTGATATGTTTGCCAAAGAAGCTCTAAAATTAGGCGCAGATTATATAGCAACTGGTCATTATGCTCGTATTAAAGATGGTAAATTATTAAGAGCAGTAGATGACAATAAAGATCAAACATATTTCTTATCACAAGTAAGTAAAGAGCAGCTAAAAAATGTCCTATTCCCAATAGGAGATATGGTTAAACCAGATGTAAGAAAAATCGCGGAAGAATATGAACTTGTTACTGCTGAGAAAAAAGATTCTACAGGTATCTGTTTTATAGGAGAAAGAAACTTTACTAACTTCTTAAAAAACTATTTACCAAATCAACCTGGTAAAATAGTAAATATTGATACTAATGAAGTAATTGGTGAGCATATCGGTTTAATGAACTATACAATAGGTCAAAGAAGAGGACTTGATATTGGTGGTACAAAAGAAAGAATGTTTGTAGTAGGTAAAAACCTAAAAGATAATATTCTTTATATATGTATAGGAGAAGATAATGATTACTTAATGTCTACATCTTGTATTGTAGATTCTATTAACTATTTAGGTGATGAAAAGATAACTAAATGTACTGCTAAATTTAGATATCGTCAGCCAGACATTGATGTAGAAATTAAATGGCTTAGTGATGATGAAATAGAAGTAATCTATCCGCAAGGAGTAAAAGCTGTTACTCCAGGACAAGCATGCGTTTTATATAACGGAGAAGAATGCTTAGGTGGAGGAATTATCAAAGAAGTACGTAAAAACGGAGAAAAACTTTGGTATTTATAACTAGTATTTAATATACTAGTTTTTTTATATTGTTTTTGATATAATACATATAGTAGGGAGGAATAAAAAATGGGAAAGAGTAAAACTAATAAAAAAATGAAGAAATTTTTTAAAGAATTAGTGATTGAATGTAAGTCACTTAAATTTACTAAACATCATTTTTATTACACTTTATTATCTTTAATTATATTAATACTATCTATATTCTTATTTAATAATTATAATAATTGTCAAATATATGAAGTAAGTATAAATACACCAGGATTTGTAGTAGATAATGGACTTGTAGTTCTATCTAAAGGTAATAATATTATTAGAATGGATTCTATTAAATATAACGGGGATATAGAAACAATTAGTTATATTAAAAGTGAATTATATGTATTAGTAGACGGAGAAGAAATGTTATTAAACGCTTTTACAACTTCATCTGAAGATGGATTCTCATTAGAAGAATATACAAAGAATATGTCTTTTGATATTAATGAAACAAAATATAATGAAGATGTAATTACTCGTAAAGTTAGAAAAGCTTTACCAAACAATTTATATTTAAGAATATCAACATTTACTACTGATGGAAATGAACAGTTATTTAAACTTAAATTAAATGCTGAAAAATTATATTCAAATAGTAAGTTATTTTATTAAAAAATAAGGGTAAACTATATAAAGTTTACTCTTTTTATGTTATACTCTTTTTAGGTGATACTATGGAAGAACTAATAAGTGTAATTGTTCCAGTATTAGATGTTGAATCTTACTTAACTTCAACTATTGATTCACTAGAGAAACAAACATATTCTAATATTGAAATTATCTTAATATGTAGAGAATCTAATAAGAACTGTATGAAACTATGTAATTATTATGCTGAAAAGGATAAACGTCTTAAAGTAGTACCTGTTAAAATGACTTCTACTAAGAATTTTAAGAATTTAGGATTATCTAAAGCAAAAGGTAAATATATTACTTTTCTTGATGGAGGAGATACTGTTTCTAAATCTTATGTAGAATATATGTATAACCTTTTAAAAGATGAAAAAGCTGATATAGTTTGTACACGAAGATATATTAAAGGTTCTAAACAGAAAAAATCTATAGATTATGATACTTATACTAATAAAAATATTATGTATAAATATTTAACTGGTCATTTCCGTAGTCACTTTTATGCTAAACTTTATAAAAAAGAATTATTTGATGAAATAGAATATCCTGAAGTATCATATTATGATGACTTTATGGTAGGGTATAAAATATTTGATAAAGCTAAAAAACTTGTTAATAGTCATAATGAATTATATTCATATAATGAAGAAAAAAGAGATAGATTCTTTGGTATACAAGATTATGATCAAATGAAAAAGATAGGGGCATGTTTTGATATGCTTACCTATGTAGAAGAAAAGTATCCTGATTATATAGATGATTGTAAAGCTAAAATATGTTTAGAAGCTTTAGACTTATTTAAATATGTAAGAGATAAAGAATATCGTAAACAATTATTTAGTTATATTTCTTTATATAGAAGATATGCTTTTAGAAGTGAAAACATAACTTTTAAAGAAAAATTAATATGTGTAAGATCTATTTTAGGATATAACTTTTTAAAACTAAGTTTAGGAATGGAAAAATTTATAAAGAAGCCTATTAAATAGGCTTCTTATATTGTTTATAGAACAAATGTATGATAAAATTATAAAAGATAGATGGTGATACAGTGGATTTAAGTATGCTTAATGAAAACCAATTAGAAGCAGTAAAAACAACAGAAGGACCTCTTTTAGTTTTAGCAGGAGCAGGTTCTGGTAAAACTAAAGTACTTACTACTAGAGTAGCGTACCTTATAGAAGAACTAGGAATAGATCCTAAATCTATTCTAGCTATTACATTTACAAATAAAGCTGCTAAAGAAATGAAGGATAGAGTTATAAAAATGCTAGGAGATGTAGGATATAAAATACAAATATCTACATTTCACTCATTTGGACTTACTATTATAAAAGAGAATTATAAGTTACTTGGATATGAAAAGAACTTTACTATACTTGATAGTGAAGACTCTTTAACACTTATTAAAAAGATACTTAAAGATATGGATAAAGATCCTAAAATCTTTAATCCTAAAATGATAAGAAATAAAATAAGTGGATATAAAAATGACTTAATGGAGCCAGATGACTTAGTTAAGTTTTCAACAAGTGAATTAGATGATTTAATAATAAGTGTTTATCGTAAATATAAAGATAAATTAGCTATTAATAATTCAGTAGATTTCGATGATTTATTAATACTACCAATTATTTTATTTAAACAAAATCCAAATGTTTTAAAATATTATCAAGATACTTTTAAATATGTACTTATTGATGAGTATCAGGATACTAATGAAGCTCAGTATACTTTAACTAAAATGATTAGTGCTAAGTATAAAAATATATGTGTAGTAGGAGATAATGATCAGTCTATATATTCTTTTAGAGGTTCTAATTATAAAAATATATTAAACTTTGAAAAAGATTATAAGAATGCTAAAGTAATAATGCTTGAAAGAAATTATAGATCTACTAAACAAATACTTGATGTAGCAAACTGTATTATTAAAAATAATACACTTAGAAAAGATAAAAACTTATGGACTAAAGAAGAAAGTGGTTCTAAAGTAAGATATCATAGAGCATCTAACGAAAAAGATGAAGCATCTTTTGTAACAAGTGAAATTAAAACTCTTATGAAAGATAATCCATTATCTGAAATAGCTGTACTATATAGAACTAATGCTCAGTCTAGAAATATGGAAGAAGCACTTCTTAAAGAAAACATTCCTTATAAAGTAATAGGAAGTATGTATTTCTATAAAAGAAAAGAAATTAAAGATTTACTTTCATATTTAAATGTAATTTATAATTCAAGTGATGATATAAGTTTACTTAGAGTTATTAATGTTCCTAAAAGAGGTATAGGAGATAAAACAATAGAAAATCTTACTATTAAAGCAAATAAAAATCATACAAGTTTATATGATGCAATTGATAGTGGAAAAGAATTAGAATTTAAAAATATTATAGAAGATATTAAATCTAAACAAGATAATATGTCTTTAACAGAACTCGTTGATTATATACTTACAGTTACTGGAATAAGATTTGAATTAGAATCAGATGAATCTATAGATTCGGAAATAAGACTTGAAAACTTAGAAGAATTTAAATCTATTACTAAAGCCTTTGAAGAAGAAAAAGGAGTAGTATCTCTAGAAGAATTTTTAATGGAAATATCTCTAGTATCAGATGTAGAAGAACATAAAAATAATAATGATGTAGTAACCTTAATGACTATTCATAGCGCAAAAGGACTAGAATTTGATAATGTATTTATTATAGGACTAGAAGAAGGATTATTCCCACATATGAATAGTATGGATGATTTTGATGGTATAGAAGAAGAAAGAAGACTATGTTATGTAGCAGTAACTAGAGCAAGAAAAAGATTATATTTAGTTAATGCTAAAGAAAGAATGATATATGGTCAAACATCTTCTAATGTAGTAAGTAGATTTATAAAAGAAATAGATAAAGACTTACTAGATATTGATGAAGTTGAAACACTTTATAAACCTAAAAAAGTTATTCACAGCAATATTGATACAAATGCTGAATATAATCCAGGTGATAAGGTAATACATGATGTATTTGGAAAAGGAATGATTATTACAGTAGATAAATCGGTAGTAACAATAGCATTCCCTGGGCCATATGGAATTAAGACTTTAATGAAAGGTCATAGTAGTATTAAGAAAATATAAAAGAAGATGTAAATCTTCTTTTATTTATGTTATAATCAAATTAACAAGAAAGGTCGTAAAGTATATGGTAACAGAAAAACAAACATTTATTGAGTGGCTTGATGAAACAATTGCCGAGCCATTTAAAAACTGGATAGTGGCAAATTATACTAATCCATTCTTATGGCTTGGATTATTCTTATTAGGACTTGCTATTTTTGGTATTACATATAATGCTTTACATAAGGATTAATATGAAGAAAGTAAGAAAATTAGTTATACCAGTTGCTGGTATGGGAACACGTTTTTTACCAGTAACAAAAAGTGTACCTAAAGAAATGCTCCCAATAGTAGATATTCCTACAATTCAGTTACAACTTGAAGAAGCAAAAAATGCAGGAATAGAAGAAGTATTATTTATAACAAGTGGTACTAAAAATAGTATAGTAAGTCATTTTGATATTGATTATGAACTTGAAGATAAGTTAGAAAAATCAGGAAAAACAAAACAACTTGAAATGGTAAGAAAATTACCTAAAATGATGAAAGTATATTCTATTAGACAAGGGCAACCTCTAGGTAGTGGTCATGCTGTAGGACTAGCAAAAGAGTGGGTAGGAGACGAACCATTTGCAGTAATGTACGGTGATGATCTTATTAAAGGTGGATGTGCTTTAAAAGAATTAATAGAAGTATATGAAAAATATGATGCTAACGTTGTAGGTGTACAAGAAGTACCACATGAAATGACATATAAATATGGTATTGTATCTTTAAAAGATAAAGATACTTTAGAAATGTCTGGTTTAGTAGAAAAACCAAAAGTAGAAGATGCACCTAGTGATTTAGCAGGACTAGGAAGATACATCTTAAAACCAGAAATCTTTAATGAGTTAGAAAACCTTAAAGCAGGTAAAAATGGGGAATACCAACTTACTGATGCAATGGGAAATCTAATGAAGAAAGATAAGTTCTATGCTTGTAAATTTAAAGGCACATATTATGATATTGGAAATCAACTAGGATATATCAAAGCTAATATTATGTATGCTTTAGATAGAGAAGAATATAAAGATGAATTAATAGAATTTATGAAAGGGATAGAGAAATAACTCTATCTTTTTATAAAAGGTGAAATATGAATATAGAAGATGATTTTAGTTTAGAAGAATCTGAAAAAAGATTTTTAAAAAAACAAAGTAATGGAATGCTTCTTTCTGAAAATCATATTAATATTTTAAATAAATATGATATAGATTATTTAAAATGTTCTAGTATTAATGATTTACTTTATCAAATAGATGAAGTTTTAAATGAAGGCGAATATGATGAAGTTGATGACCTAGAATGGGTATCTATTGATTTAGCAGAAAGAAACTATTATCAAAATACAAACAAATAGCGGATTAATAATCCTCTTTTTTGCTTGTACTTTGATTGACCAAAATTGCAGTTTAAACTATAATAATGATATAAGGTAGGAGTATGTACATGAAGAAAATATTAAAGTCTAGATTAGTATGTTATTTTCTTGGAATCCTTACAATGATAGGTGTAGGAAGTGTTTTTGCATACTCTTATATAGCAGGTGAAATAGGTTTTACACCCACTTCTGGAGACTGGGATGTTGAAAATGTTCAGGAAGCTCTTGATAACTTCCGTGATATAGCAGGAACATGTATTTTTACATGCCCTTATGCACCTGGTTCTACAGTATATGAATCAGGTACATCTGGAATAAGTGTTAAATTTGTACCACTATGTAATGGTACTTATCAGTTTGAAGTATGGGGAGCTTCTGGTGGATATGGTTATTCATCTACTTATAGAGGTGGATACGGAGCATATGCTAGAGGTGTTGCAACACTTCAAGCAAATGATCCAATATATATTACTATAGGTGGAGTAGGAAAAAATGGTACTTCTAAAACTGCAGATTATGCAGGAGGATATAATGGTGGTGGTAATTCTTATCACTGGGGTAATAATAATACCTATAGTGCATCAGGTGGAGGTGGAGGATATTACTTTACTACAACTGAAAATGCAGTTGGTGGTTCTGGAGGAGGAATCTCCGGAGTAAATGGTAATGTAAACCCATCCGCTCAGTATAGACGAGGACTTGGTGGAACACAAACAGCTGCCGGTAGCTTCGATGGTACTGGTCGTAGAGAAGCTAATGCTGGTGGTTTTGGTTATGGTGGAGACTCGAGTGCAACTGTTTCTGGATCTGGTGGAGGATCTGGTGGAGGAGCAGGATTCTTTGGTGGTGGAGGTTCTTCCGTAGCCGGAGCCGGAGGAGGTTCTAGTTATATTGCAAGTTCACTTCTTATTCCTAACAATAGTAATCAAATAAGAAATGTAATGTACTGCTATCAATGTACTGAAAGTAGTAATTTATATACCTATACTGTATCAACTTATGGTACTACAACTCATGAAGGCGAAAGAAATTCAGAATGTTCAAGTGGATATAGTACATCACCACTTAGTGGATGTGCTAAATCAGGTAGTGGATACGCCATTATAAAATATATAGGAGAATAGAAAGGATACGTATGAAAACACACTTAAAGAATTTATTTTTTATAGTGATTGGATTAATCTTGGGGATATCTCTAAGTGTTTTGCATACTCTTATTTAGCAGAACAAATAGGATTTACTCCTTCGGCAGAAGACTGGGATGTAGATAATGTTCAAGATGCTTTAGATAGTTTTAGAGATATAGCAAGCCATTGTCCTTTTGGTTGTGAATATGTTGTAGGAGAACCTGCAATTGAATTACAATATAGAGGTGTAGAGGATGTCGTTAATATAAAATGTCCTGGAAAATTCAAAATAGAAGTATGGGGAGCTTCTGGGAATATTGTAGACGCTACTTATGCACATTCCGGTTATGGAGGTTATTCCGTCGGAATTATGTCTTTTAATGAAGGAGATACTTTATATATAAATGTTGGTGGAACCGGCGCTTCTTCAACATATGGTTCTGCATCAGGTGGATATAATGGTGGAGGAAGCGGAAAGGATTATAGAGATGGAAGAGGAACCGGAGGTGGCGGAGGTGCTACACATATTGCTAAAGTAACTGGTGAACTTAGATATCTTGAATCATTCAAGGGAGAATTAAATAATGCATCTGGAACTTATATATCTGACAAGATAATAATTGTCGCTGGGGGTGGTGGCGGAGTTGGTAATTTTACAGGACTTCATACAGCAAATCTTGTTGCGGGTTCCGGTGGTGGAAGTGTTGGTGTTACAGGAGTTAGTCCAGGAACTGGTAAAACTTACTATGGAACAGGTGGAACACAATTAGCTGCAGGAACTGCTGAAAGAACAGATTCAGTATACCAGGGGACAGACGGGAGTTTTGGATTTGGTGGAGATTGCACTGGAGCTGCCGAAGGAAACTGTTCTGGAGGAGGCGGAGGATTTTTTGGAGGAGGCTCCAATTCAAATTACTCTGGAGCAGCCGGTGGTGGCTCTGGTTATATAGGAAACATTTCTTTAAGTGAAAAAGCGATGTACTGTTATAATTGCACTGAAAGTGATACTGCTGATTCATATACTGTTTCAACTTATGGAACAACAACTCATGAAAATGAAAGAAATCCGTTATGTGTAAATGGCTATTCGTTTGATCCTATTAGTAAATGCGCTAAAGCAGGAAACGGATATGTTAGAATAACTTATTTAGGAAGTTAATAGAAAGGGTAAGTATGAAAAAACACTTAAAGAATATATCTTTTATAGTGATTGGATTAATCTTGGGGATATCTCTAAGTGTTTTTGCATATTCAGTATTTGCTGAAGAGGTTGGATATACTCCTGTTGATACTGAGTGGAATGTAGAAAATTCTAAAGAAGCAATAGATGATTTACATGGAACATGTGATTATTGCAAGAATCGTTTCTTAGGAATTACGTGGGATTTTACTTTTGAAGGAAAAGAAAGACAATTTAATGTTCCTTTAAAAGGAATATATAAATTAGAAGCATGGGGAGCACAAGGTGGAAGCTATGATACTACTATTTATGGTGGATATGGTGGATATTCAGTTGGTGAAATACTTCTAAATGAAAATGATACTCTTTATATAAATGTTGGTGGGAAAGGTTCGACTACATATCATAATGAAACAATTCTAAACGGTGGTTATAATGGTGGTGGGTCTGCTAAATCAATCGGTGATGCTGATGTATATGTTGGTTCAGGTGGCGGAGCTACACACATAGCCAAGGCATCAGGTTTACTATCAACTTTAGTGACAAATCAAAGCGATATTTTGATAGTTGCAGGTGGTGGCGGAGGAGCTAACAAGTTTGTCTCGGATTATTATGGTCATGGTGGAAATGGAGGAGGAGTCTCTGGTGAAAAGCCTACTTTAACTAATGTATCTGGCTATACTTATCCAATTGGCACAGCTAATGGAGGAACCCAAAATGCTGGTGGTAGTTACATGACTACTTGTTCTGGAAGTGCCTGTTATAATACACAAGCCGGTAGTTTTGGCCAAGGTGGCAATGCCATTAATGTAAGAACATCAGGTGGAGGCGGAGGCTACTATGGAGGCTCTAGTGGAGCAAGATCTGGTGGAGCAGGTGGTTCTGGATATATAGCAGCCCTTAATCAAAAATCAATTGATATTGATGAAAAACATATGACTTGTTATAAATGTACAACTTCTAATAATGCAATAGATCGAACAAGAACAACTGATAATGTATCAGAAGATGCTGAGAGCGATTATGCAAAAATGGGGAATGGTTACGCTAAGATAACTTTAGTAATGGTAAGCCAGTAAACTTTTTATAAAGTAATATACTTATGAAAAGTAGTTTTAAATATTATATAAAATGAAGGAGAAAAAAACTTTTTCTCCTTTTTAGTATGGAAAAAAAGTTACTTTTAAGATATACTAATATATAGTAGGAGGGTAGGCTATATGAGTATTAGTAAAAAAGAAATTAAAAAGATGGATGCATATTTTAGAGCACTTAATTATTTGTCAGTAGCACAACTATATTTACTAGATAATCCACTTCTTAGAAGAAAACTAGAAATATCCGATATTAAACCTAATGTTGTAGGACACTGGGGTACTGCTCCTGGACAAAACTTTATTTATATGCATTTAAATAGAATTATAAAAGAATATGATTTAAATATGATATATGTATCTGGACCTGGACATGGTGGACAGGCTATGGTAGCAAATAATTATTTAGAAGGAGTATATTCTAAGTTTTATCCAGAAATAACTGAGGATGAAGCTGGACTTAGAAAACTATGTAAACAATTTAGTTTTCCTGGTGGAATATCTTCTCACGTTGCACCAGAAACTCCTGGTTCTATTCATGAAGGTGGAGAACTAGGTTATAGCTTAGCTCATGCTGCAGGAGCTGCACTTGATAATAAAGATTTAATTGTAGCTTGTGTAGTAGGTGATGGAGAAGCTGAAACTGGACCACTTGCAACATCTTGGAATATAAATAAATTCTTAAATAAGAAAAAAGATGGAACTGTACTTCCTATTCTTCATAGAAATGGATATAAAATAGCGAATCCAACTGTATTTGGAAGAATGAGTGAAACTGAGCTTATTGCATTCTTTAATGGATATGGATGGAAACCATATTTTGTTACTGAATCAGATACTATGAAAGCTCATGAAAAAATGGCTAGAGTACTTGATAATGTAGTAAGTGATATCTTTAAAATTAAGAAAACTGGTAAAGGTATGTATCCAGTGGTAATCTTAACTACTCCTAAAGGATGGACTGGTCCAAAATTTGTAAATGGTAAGAAAATGGAAGGTACTTTTAGAGCACATCAAGTACCAATTACTATTTCTAAAAATGATATGAGTAATTTAGAAGTAATTGAAAGATGGCTTAGAAGTTATCATCCAGAAGAACTATTTGATGAAAAGGGTAGACTTAATAAAGAATTAAAAGAATTATGTCCTACTTTATCAAAATGTATGGGATATAATAAAATTGCTAATGGAGGATTACTTCTTAAAGAGTTAAAGACTCCTGACTGGGAAGACTACTGTATTAATATAAATAAACCTGGTGAAATTATAGACCAAGATACTATGGAACTAGGTAATTATATAAGAGATTTATTTGTATTAAATAAAGATAATAAAAACTTTAGAATATTTGGACCTGATGAAGCTTTATCTAATAGATTTAATCATATATTTGAAAAAGAAAGTAGAACTTGGAATTATAAAACACTTAAAACAGATGAGTTCTTATCTGAAGATGGTAGAGTAATGGATTCTTATCTATCAGAACACTTATGTGAAGGTATGCTAGAAGGATACTTACTAACTGGTAGACACGGATTTATTCATAGTTATGAAGCATTTGTAAGAATAATAGATTCTATGGCAAGTCAACATGCTAAATGGTTAAAGGTATGTAATTCAATATCTTGGAGAGCTCCAATAGCATCACTTAACTTCATGCTAGTATCACATGTATTCCAACAAGATCATAATGGATATACACATCAAGATCCTGGATTCTTAAATCATTTAGTTACTAAAAAAGCTGATGTAGTAAGAATGTATTTACCTCCAGATACTAACTGTTTACTTTCATGTTTTGATCACTGTATCAAATCTAAAAACTATATTAATGTTATAGTAGCAAGTAAACATCCAAGACCACAGTGGCTTACTAAAGAGCAAGCTAGAAAACACTGTGCTAAAGGAGCAGGTGTTTGGGAATTTGCTAGTAATGATAAAGATGGTGTAGATGTAGTAATGGCGTGCTGCGGAGAAACTCCAACTTTAGAAACTTTAGCAGCCGTAGAACTTTTAAGAGCAAATATTCCTGGAATTAGAATTAGAGTTGTTAATGTAGTAGACTTAATGAAACTTGAACCAAATTATGTTCATCCACATGGAATGAGTGATGATGAATATGATAAGTTATTTACTACTGATAAACCTATTATCTTTAACTTCCATGGATATCCTTCTTTAATACATCAATTAACATATAAACGTACTAACCGTAACTTACATGTTCACGGTTATAAAGAAGAAGGAACTATTACTACAACATTTGATATAAGAGTACAAAATGAAATAGATAGATTTAGCTTAGTAAAAGCTGTTATTAAAGAAATACCTGAATATAAAGAAAAATATTCTAATATAATTAATTGGTGTGATGATATGTTAAGTTATCATAAAGCCTATATCCATGAATATGGAGAGGACATGCCAATAGTTAAAAACTGGAAATGGCAAGGATAAAACATAGGAAACTATGTTTTATTTTTGTTTTGTGGTATAATATGGTCTCGTATATGTTTGAGGTGAAAATATGAAAATTTGTTTAGTTCATGAGGAATACCCTGATGAGACGAATTTTGGTGGTATAGCAACTTATCAAAAATATTTAGCAGAGAACTTAGTAAAAAAAGGTCATGAAGTTACAGTTATCTGTAGAGGTCTTAAAGAATATAGTGATAAAGTTATAAATAAAGTAAGAGTAATACGTATTTATAATGAAGAAACTGAAGATATTTATAATAATTATTATAAATATAGAGAACTAGTTTCCGATAAACTATTAGAGCTTCAAAATCATAATGAAATAGAAATAATTGAAGTTCCAGACTGGGGAGCAGAAACCGTTCTATTTGAAAAATATCGTAAGATACCACTAGTAGTAAGACTTCATACTCCTTTAGTTATTTGGAGTGAATATAATAAGTCTAAACTAGATGATAGTATTCATAAAACTATGCTTAAATGGGAAAAGAAAATGATTGAAAGTGCTGATAAAGTAGTATCATGTACGGAGATTTTAAAAAATCTTGTAATAGATAAGATGAATCTAACTAGAACTGATATAGATGTAATACCTAATCCATCTAATGTAGATTACTTTATTTCTAAAAAAGATATAAAGAAGTTAAAATCAAAGACTATTTTATATTGTGGTAGTATAGAACAAAGAAAAGGAGTAATCCTTCTTGCTGAGGCTATTCCTACTATTATAGAAAAACTAGGTAATGTTAAATTCTTATTTGTCGGAAAAGATACTACTAGAAATGATAAAAATATATCTACAGTAGAATATATAAAAGAAATAGTACCTAAGAAATATCATAAGAATTTAGAATTTAAAGGACAACTTTTAAATAGTGATCTTGTTAAAATATATAATAGTTCTGCTATAGGAGTATATCCATCTTTATTTGATAACTTTCCTTATGTAGTACTAGAAAGTATGGCTTGTTCTCTACCATTTGTTGGAAGTATTAATAGTGGTATGAAAGAAATGACCGCTAACTCTAAATACTTATATGATGCTAAAACAAGTGAAGATTTAGCAAACAAAGTAATAGAACTATATAATAATAAAGAAGATAGAGAAGCTTTATCTAAAGAGCTAAGAGAAAGAGTAATAAGTGAATATAGCTCTGATATAGTAACTGATAAGTTTATTAAGATGTATAAGAATGCTATAAATAACTATAACTCTACAATGATAAAATCTGTTTTTAGAGATGATATTAAAGAAGAAATAACTGATTTAAAACGTATAGAAGGTGGTATAGCTAATATAGTATATTTAGTAACAACACCTAAAAATAAATATGTAGCTAAAATATATCGTAAATGTATTGATAGAAAAGCAACTGAAGAATTTATAAAAGTATGTAATAAAAATAATATAAGTGTACTTAATTCTATAAATAGTACTTTCTATGAAATAGGTAATTCATGTTTATGTATTTATGAATATATAGAAGGTAAACATATTAAAAAACTTACTAATCCTCAAATAGAAAGTATTATGGACTTTATAAAGATAGATAAAACTACAAATATTAAATGTAATACACTTCTTGATAAAGTTAATTTCTATTACGATGAACTAAGAAATATGGAAACTAAAAAAGTAGATCGTAATATAATAGATGAACTTTTAAGAAGATATATGAAATTACAAAACTATAGTATATTCTATGATAATGAAATAATACACGGAGATTTAACACCTACAAATATTATTTGGAATGATAAAGGTTTTACAATTATAGATTTAGATGAAGCTACTATCTTTACTAAGTTATATGACTTAGTAGTATTTGCTATTAAATTTAGTAAAACTGGTAAAGATATAGATATTAAACTTGCTAAAAAGATATTAAAACCTTTTGATAAATATACTAAGATAGATATTATTAATATATGGAATTTCTATATATTAAAAGTACTTATGGAAAAGATTTATCTATATGAAATAGGTAAAATAGATTTATTAGATGAAGTACAAAAACAAGATAACTGGGAAGACTGGTATTCTATTTTAAATAATGGAGTAATAGAAGATATCTTAAATAAATAATTATGATATAATTAATATAGGTGATGATATGAAAAAAAGAGATCTTGTTTGTATAGTAGTTAACTTATCGGTAACTATATTATTTACTATACTTTATGTATTTGGAGGATTTAGTAGTAATGTAGCAAACTTTTTTGAAAAAGTAATATATTTTTCATTATTTACTATGTATATACTAAGTTCATTCATAGTATATGAAAGAATGAAAGGAAATGAAAAACATTTAAGTTTACTTAACAGAGTTCTAATAGTATATACATTATCGGCTTTTTTATATATACTTTCATTCTTAGTAAGAAATAGTGTAGCACTATTTATATTTACTGGAGTATTCCTTGCTATATTATTTATGTCTATGGTAACTTATACAGCAGTAATATTTAAATTAATTGAGAAGAAAGAAAGAAAAGTTCTTACAAAATTAGTAACAATATTATCAGCAGTATTCTTACTTTCATTAGGACTAAGATTTTTAATTAAAACTACTATAGAAGGAAATGTATATGCTGTTACAATATCACTTACACAAGTAATATGTGTTTCAGCACTTATTGGTCTTTTAATAATATTCTTTACATATATTATTAGGAAATTAATCCTATTTAAATAAAAGCGTAATGCTTTTTTTTAATGCTTAAAAATGGTATAATTTTACTAGGTGATAACATGCAAGATGTAAGTAAGAAAATGGATGAATTAATAGAGATAATTAATAAAGCTTGTTATGAGTATTATGTACTAGATAATCCTACTATAACAGACCAAGAATATGATGATGCTTATAAACAATTATTATCTTTAGAAGAAAAATATCCACAGTATAAAAGAATAGATTCTCCTACTAATAGAGTAGGCGGAGAAGCTATATCAAAATTTGATAAAGTAACTCATAAAACACCAATGCTATCATTTGATGATATCTTTAATGAAGATGAGATAGTAAGTTTTGATGAAAGAGTAAGAAAAACAGTAAATAATCCTATATATACAGTAGAACCTAAAATGGATGGTTTATCAGGTTCTTTAGTATATGAAAATGGAGTATTAGTTAGAGCAGCAACACGTGGTGATGGAGTAACAGGTGAAGATATAACACTTAATGTTAAAACTATTAAATCAGTACCACTTAAACTAACTAAACCAATTAATATAGAAGTACGCGGAGAAATCTATATGAGTAAACGTGCTTTTAATAAAGCAAATGAAGAAAGAATTAAAAATGGTGAAAATACATTTGCTAATCCAAGAAATGCTGCAGCAGGATCAGTAAGACAACTTGATAGTAAGATTACTGCTAAAAGAGAACTAGATTATATGGCATACTTTATACCTAATCCAGAAGATTTTGGTATAAAGACTCAGGAAGAATCACTAGCTTTCTTAAAAGAACTAGGTTTCTTAACAAATTATAAATTAAATAAACTAGCTCATAACGCTACTGAAATAATAGCTTGTATAAATGAACTTGGTAGTGTTAGAGATGAACTTCCATTTGAAATAGATGGAGCAGTTTTAAAAGTAAATAATTTAAAAGATGAAGAAAAACTAGGATATACATCTAGAGTACCTAAATGGGGTATAGCATATAAATTTCCTGCTAAAGAAGTACTTACTACTTTAAAAGAAATAAAGTTTACAGTAGGTAGAACAGGAAAAATTACTCCTAATGCAATATTTGATCCAGTACATGTAGCAGGATCTTTAATATCTAAAGCAACTCTACATAATGAAGACTACTGTATTCAAAAAGATGTAAGAGTAGGAGATGTAGTATCTATTAGAAAAGCAGGAGATGTAATTCCTGAAGTAGTAGAAGTAAAACTAGATAGAAGAAAAGAAGGCAGTATTCCTTTTACTATGATAGATACTTGTCCTATATGTAAGTCTAAATTAGTAAAGAAAGATTCACATCATTTTTGCACTAATATTCACTGTCCAGCAAGACATATAGAAGGACTTATCTATTTTGCATCAAGAGATGCTATGAATATAGATGGACTTGGTGATGAAATAATAGAAGACTTCTATAATATGGGATATTTAAAAGATATATCTAACTTCTATGATTTATATAAATATCATGATGAATTAAAAGAGTTAGAAGGCTTTGGAGAAAAAAGTATATCTAACTTAATAGATGGTATTAATAAAAGTAAAGAAAACTCTCTAGAAAGATTATTATGTGCTCTTGGTATAAAAAATGTAGGTAAAAGAACTGCTAAGATGCTAGCTAAAAGATATAAATCACTTGATAATCTAATAAATGCGTCATATGAAGAACTTGTAGATATAAAAGATATTGGTGAAACAATAGCTGTATCTATAAGAAACTACTTTGAAGATGAAAAGAATATAGAAGTAATTAATAAATTAAAAGAGCATGGTGTAAATACAAATTATTTAGGAGAAGAAATAAAAGAAAACGAAAACTTCTTATCCAAGACATTTGTACTTACCGGAAGCTTAACTAATATTACAAGAGATGAAGCAAGAGATAAAATTGAATCCCTAGGAGGAATTACTACTAATAGTGTTAGTAAGAAAACTGATGTCTTAATAGTAGGAGACTCTCCAGGAAGTAAATATGATAAAGCTAAAGAACTAGGTATTACCATTTGGACAGAAGAAGAGTTCTTAGATAAGTTGAGGTAGTTATGGAAAGATTTAAATCAGTAATATGTGTTGATACATTATTTATAAAAGATAATAAAGTACTTCTAATGGAAAGAATAAATACTGGAAATGATGATGGATACTTTGAACTTCCAGGCGGTCATTTAGAAGAAAATGAAGATTTATTTGATGCAATGATAAGAGAAGCTAAAGAAGAATTACTTATAGATTTAAGTAGAGATGATTTAGAAATAGTACATGTAATGCATCATTATACTGGTTTACTATTAAATGTTATCTTTAAATGTAATAAAGATATTAATCCTTCTATAGGTGAACCAAATAAGTGTTCTAAACTTATTTGGAGTGATATAAATGATTTACCTATAAATACTACTGATAAAGTAAAGAAAATAATTAGTAATATTAATAATGATAAGTATTATGATTATATGTAAAGAAAGATTTTTATCTTTCTTTTTTAGTATTCTATGATATAATAGAAAGCAAGTTAGCAAAAATATGCAAAGATAGGAGAGATAATATGGCAATGCCAGATTTACATTGTTTTGATGGAGGACTTAGTCCAAATGAATATGTTGCAAAGAAATTCGATGAATGTATTAAATTAATTGAGTATATAAATACTATTTATGATTTAGAGTATGCTTCTAATGATAATGTTAAATTTGCAGCAGCATTAGATTTTGAATCTATAATTAATTGCTTGGATTTAGAAAATGGCGTAGGTAGTGATGAAAAAGTATTTGATAAAGATGAAAGTTTCATATCTTGTAGAGTAGATAAACTTATAACTATACTAAAGAAGAAAATTGATGCTATTAGATATGCTTCTGATTTTGTTTTTCCTGAAATGGACTGCGGAGTTAGTGAACTTGAAAATGAATATAAGGAACTATTAGGAATTCCTGATTTTTATTTTGATTTAGTACATCATTTAGAAGCACTTGATGCTATGGAAACATATGGAAAGAAAATATTTTATTCAGATATGCCTGTAAGTCTTGCTGCTAATTTTTTATATAATGTTATTGAAAATGGGGATTGTTGGCTTTCAGATTTAGAAAATCCTGATAAAAGATTTAATAAAGAAGGATTTAAAAATTATGCTTATAGATTAAGATGTTATTTTGATAATAATAAAGACGTTAAAAAAGATATTTTTAATCTTGCTCAATTTTCGGATATAAGCGATCTTAAAGAATTAGGATTTGTTATATTTGATGAACCAGAATATCTAGGAGAATTACTTGAAAAGAATAATTTTGTATTTGATTCAAAATTAAGTAAACATGTATCTACTATTATTAATGGTGAAAAGTTTAAAGAATTATCGCCTGAAGAGAAAACACAATTATATGGAAATCTTTTGGATAATTTAAGTCAAAAAAGTGGAGTAAATGAAAGCCTAACTAGTTGTGGTGATTTCCCTGATATTGATTTAAAATATGTTTTAGATATTTTAGAGGATTATATATATGAAGGGATTCCTTCTCCAGAAAAATTTGCACATATCATTTATGTAGCAATTAATAAATGTAAAGATGTAGAAGAATTAAAAAATCTTCTTGGTTTAATAAGTGATGCTATAAATTCATTAAATTATGATAAGAAAGATGCTGCTGAAAAGAAGCATGTTCTTACATTTGCAGCTGGAATGTTAAATGATATGATAAAAGACAAAAGTAGACAATAATAAGTCTACTTTTTTATTTGTTAGTATGGTATACTTTATAATAGAAAGTAGGGATCATATGAAAGATATATTAATGATTATGGATGAGTGGGAAGGCTTTAAAGGCTCTAAGTGGAGAAAAGGTATAAATGTAGAGGATTTTATTAAAACTAATTACACTGAATATACAGGAGATGATAGTTTTTTAAGTGGACCAACTAAAAAAACTACAAAGATATGGGAAAAGTGTGAGTCCCTTCTTAAAAAAGAACTTGAAAAAGGAGTACTTGATGTAGAAACTGAGATAGTATCAGGTATCAATAATTTTAAACCAGGATATATTTCTAGTGATGATGATGTAATAGTAGGACTTCAAACAGATGCGCCTCTTAAAAGAATAGTAAATCCTTTTGGTGGAATGCGTATGGTTAATTCATCGCTTGAAAGTTATGGATATAAACTTGGTAAAACAATAGAAGAAAACTTTAGTAAATATCGTAAAACTCATAATGAAGGAGTATTTGATGCTTATACTACTGATATAAAGAAAGCAAGACATGTAGGACTTTTAACAGGTCTTCCAGATGCATACGGTAGAGGAAGAATAATAGGAGATTATAGAAGAATTGCTTTATATGGTATTGACTATTTAATAGAAGATAAAGAAGAAGATTTACTTCTTTTAGAAAAGAAAGAAATAGATGAATATAACATAAGACTTCGTGAAGAAGTAAGTATGCAAATAAAAGCTTTAAAAGAAATAAAAGAAATGGCTAAATCTTATGGATTTGATATTTCTTTCCCAGCTAGTAATGCTAAAGAAGCAGTACAGTGGACTTATTTTGGATACTTAGCAGCAATTAAAGAGAATAATGGAGCTGCCATGAGTCTTGGTAGAACTTCTACATTTTTAGATATCTATTTTGAAAGAGATATAAATAATGGAGTTCTTACTGAAGAAGAATCTCAGGAAATAGTAGATAACTTTATTATTAAGTTAAGACTAGCTAGACACCTTAGAACTCCAGAATATAATGAACTTTTTGCTGGAGATCCAACATGGGTTACTGAGTCTATTGGTGGTATGCTTGATGATAATAAATCACTTGTTACTAAAACAAGTTTTAGATATTTACATACACTTACTAATTTAGGTTCTGCGCCAGAACCTAATATGACAGTACTTTGGAGTACAGGACTTCCTTTAAACTTTAAAAAGTACTGCGCTAAAATGTCTATCTTAACTGATTCAATTCAGTATGAAAATGATGATATTATGAGACCTATACATGGCTCTGATTACGCAATTGCTTGCTGCGTTTCAGCAATGACACTTGGTAAACAAATGCAGTTCTTTGGTGCAAGATGTAATCTTGCTAAAGCACTTCTATACTCTATAAATGGAGGAGTAGATGAAGTAAAAGGAGACCTAGTTGTAGAAGGTTTCGATAAGATGTATGATGAATACTTAGATTATGATAAAGTTATGAAAGCATATGATAAGATGCTTGATAAAGTAGCAAAAACTTACGTTGATGCTATGAATATAATACATTTTATGCATGATAAATATGCCTATGAAGCAGGACAACTTGCACTTCATGATACTGATCCAGAAAAACTTATGGCCTTTGGTATAGCAGGTTTTTCAGTAGCAGTAGACTCTTTATCAGCAATTAAATATGCTAAAGTAAAACCTATTCGTGATAAAGATGGTATTGCTATAGATTTTGAAATTGAAGGAGATTATCCTAAATATGGTAATGATGATGATAGAGTAGATGAAATAGGTGTAAAACTTGCTAAAACATTCTATAAAAAATTAGCATCTCATAAATTATATAAGAATGCTAAACATACACTATCTATTCTTACTATTACATCAAATGTAGTATATGGTAAGAAAACAGGATCTACTCCAGATGGAAGAAAAGCAGGAGAACCATTTGCACCAGGTGCAAACCCAATGCATGGTAGAGATGAAAATGGAGCACTAGCTTCACTTAACTCAGTAGCAAAAATACCATATAAAGATTGCTGCGAAGATGGTATATCAAATACATTCTCTATTATTCCTTCAGCATTAGGACACTCTGATGAAGAAAGAATTAATAATCTAGCAGGAATACTTGATGGATACTTCTCTCAAGGAGCACATCATTTAAATGTAAATGTACTTAATAGAGAAATGCTTATAGATGCTATGAATCATCCTGAAAAATATCCAACACTTACAATAAGAGTATCTGGATATGCTGTAAGATTTAATAGATTAACTAAAGAACAACAAAAAGAAGTTATTTCAAGAACATTCCACGGTAAGATGTAATGATAGGATATATAGATTCTGTTGAAACAATGGGTCTAGTCGATGGACCTGGTATAAGATTTGTTACATTCTTAAAAGGATGTAAATTAAGATGTTTATTCTGCCATAATCCAGAAACATGGACTAAAGATGGTGCACTTGAAATAACTAGTGAAGAACTACTTAAAAAAATACATAAGTATCATGCTTATTATACTGATGGAGGAGTTACCTTCTCGGGAGGAGAACCACTTCTTCAGCCAGACTTTCTTATAGATATATTAAAAAAATGTAAGATGATTAATTTACATACTGCTATTGATACAGCAGGAGTAGGTATAGGTAAATATGAAGAAATACTTAAGTATACTGATTTAGTAATACTTGATGTAAAAGCCTATACTGAAGATAAATATAAATATATAACAGGTGTAAATGCTGATATGTCTGAATTTAATAAGTTTTTAGACGTATGTCAAAAACTAGATAAGAAGTTATGGATAAGACAAGTAATAGTACCTGGTATAAATGATACTGAAGAATATATATTAGGACTTAAAGAATATTTAAAAAATATTAAGAATATTGAAAGAGTAGAACTTCTTCCATATCATACAATGGGAGTACCTAAATATCATAAACTTGGTATACCTTATAAATTAGAAGGTGTACCTGATATGGATATAAATAGATGTAAAGAATTAGAAAGAATTCTTAATAGATAATACTTGACAAATATAACCTTTAAAAGTAGAATTATAGACATAAAGCAATGACTGGGACATAATTATTATGATACTTTTAAAGAGAGTAGATGGCTGGTGTAAATCTATAAAGTTAGTAATGATTCCTACCCATGAGTGGAATGTAAACATTCCCGGCGATGAGTCGTTATCAAATTAAGTTAAATAGAGGATGGCACCGCCTTATAGGCTCCTTTGCTGTTCTCTTTTTTTATTTTTATAGGAGGTAATAATATGGAAAATAATAAAAGTATAACTAAAAGAGATGTTGACTTTGCAAAATGGTATACAGATGTAGTAAGAGCTGCTCATTTAGCAGATTATTCTAGTGTAAAAGGATGTATGGTTATTGAACCAAATGGATATGCTATTTGGGAAAAGATGCAAGAAATACTTGATAAGAAGTTTAAAGAACTTGGACATGTTAATGTAGCAATGCCAGTTTTTATACCAGAAAACTTACTAAAAAAAGAAGGAGAGTTAGTACAAGGATTTGCTCCAGAAGTAGCATGGATTACTAAAGGAGGATCTAAAGACCTTGAAGAAAGACTAGCATTTCGTCCAACAAGTGAAACTTTATTCTGTGACTATTACAAAGATCATATTGCTTCATATAGAGATTTACCTAAATTATATAATCAGTGGTGTAATGTAGTAAGATGGGAAAAAGAAACTAGACCATTCTTAAGATCAAGAGAGTTCTGGTGGCAAGAAGGTCATACTATTCATGAAACTGAAGAAGAAGCTATTAAAGAAACACATCAAATGATGGATGTATATAGATGGTTCCATCATGAAATACTTGCTATACCTACAATTAATGGTGTTAAAACTGAAAAAGAAAAATTTGCCGGAGCAGAATTTACTTTAACAAACGAAGCACTTATGTATAATGGTGTAGCACTTCAAGCAGGAACTAGTCATTATTTTGGACAAAAGTTTGCTAAGGCATATGATGTTAAATTCTTAAATAGAGAAAATAAACTTGAATATGTATATCAAACTTCTTGGGGAACTACTACTCGTATGATAGGTGGACTTATAATGGTACACTCAGATGATAAAGGATTAGTTTTACCACCAAGAATTGCTCCAAAACAAGTCGTAATTATTCCAATTAAAGATACTGAAGAAGTAACTACTTTATCAAATGAAATATGTACTAGATTAAATGAAAATGGTATTGTTACATATATTGATAATACTGAGAAGAGTGCTGGATTTAAATTTGCAGAAGCAGAAGTAAATGGTATTCCAGTAAGAATAGAAATAGGACCTAGAGATTTAGAACAAAATAAAATTACTTTTGTAAGAAGAGATACATCTGAAAAGTATACAGTAGATAAAGATATAGACGTTGTAAACTATGTATCTAATTTACTTGAAACTATTCAAAATGATATGTATACAAGAGCAGTAGAAAGAAGAGATAAACTTACATTTACTGCTAAGACTTATGAAGAAATGAGAGATATTCTAAATACTCAACCAGGATTTATACATGCTGATTGGTGTGGAGACCAGGATTGTGAATTAAAAGTAAAAGAATTAAAAGGATGTAAATCTAGATGTATTAGCGAAGAACCACTTATTACTGGTAAATGCGTAGTATGTGGTAAAGAAGCTAAACATCATGTTATTTGGGGATTACAATACTAAGACTCGTAAGAGTCTTTTTCTTTGCGTGTAAATGTGTTATAATCTTGTTAGTTAGGAGTTTTTTACATGAAGAAAAAGTTTATTGCATTAGCATTCTTATTACTTGTTTTTGTAGCTAGTATTGTTTATTTAATAAAAATTAATACTAAGTTTGAATCAAGTGTTACAGATGCTGAATCATTTAAAAAAGAATATGAAGTATTAAATGGGGAACTAGTTGGTAATACTGATAAAATATATAGAGAAGTTACTATTGATGAAAATAATACAGTAGTACTTTCTAATTATAGTGATATAGTAAGTAGAATAAATAATAAAGAGACATTTATCGTATACTTTGGATTTGCTAAATGTCCATGGTGTAGAAGTGTTATAGAAGTATTCTTAAATGAAGCTAAAGAAAATAATATAAACGTATATTATGTAGATGTATATTCAAATAGAGATACTTATGAATTAGTAGAGAAAGTTCCTACTAAGAAAAATGATGCTTCTAAAGAATATTATGAATTACTTAAGAAGTTAGATTCACTTTTAAGTGACTATAATTTAACAGATGAAGATGGTAATAAAGTACCAGTAGGTGAAAAAAGAATATATGCACCTAATATGGTAGCAGTAGTAGATGGTAAACCAATGTATCTTACTACTGGAGTAAGTCCTCTTCAAAATGATGCTTATATGGCACTTACTGATGAAATGATTAATTATTCCAAAGAAGAATTTAATAAATTATTTAGTTATTTAGAAGAAACTAAATGTACATCAAAAGGATGCTAATAAGCATCTTTTTTATTGCTTTTTAAAGTAATTTGTTTTATCATTATAATAGGTGAAGGATATGAAAAGAGAGGACAGTATTAAGTTACAAGATTTAAAAATGCATACTAATTTTTCTTATAACATTGCATCTGGAAGAATAACATCTCTTCGTGTCTTTCTAGATAAAAATGGTAATAAGTATAAGAAACAAGTATTAGAAACTTTAGACTATTTAAAATACTTTTTAAATGAAAAATATTCTAAAGTATTAAATCCATATGATAGTAAGTCTAAAACTATTTTAGAAGAATATTTAAATAGATTAGATGAAGATTTATTTAAGTTACTAGGATTACATGTTACTATAGCATCACTTCTTAAAATATATACAAATACTAAATTTGGTAAAAAAGATAAAGAGTTTTGTGAATATATAAAAGATATGAAAGGTGATACTCCATATGACTTTTCTTCTTATTTAGAAGAAATGAAAAATAGTACTAAAAATCTTAGTACTGGATCATATGAATCCTTAGAAGCAGTACTTTCTAAATATATTAGAAGAATGAATAGAGCACTTAATATAAAAGAAAGTCCTATTACTATAGAAGACGGTATAATAAAAAGTGATGATGAATCTTTCTATTTTAAAAATAAAATATTATTTGATTCAGAATCACTATTTGGAAGTTTCTCTAGTATGTTAGAAAGTATTAAAAATTCTATTATAAATTTAGTTAATAATTTAAAAGAATTATATAAGTTTATAAAAGTAAATGATAATACTAAAGATGAATTAGGTACATCTTTTACAGGTATCTCTATAGTAGATGCTATTGAAAGATTAAGATCTAATAAAGTTACATATCAAAAAAGCAGGTTATAAACCTGCTTTTCTTATTCTATAACATTATTACTATAAGTATTATTAGTTCCTGCTTGATTTAATAAAGCAAATCCAACTTTATTATCAGTTATAACATATCCTTTAGCACTACTTCTTAGCGCGATAGTACCATTTACTAATCTATTGTTAGTTATTTGTGTGTTCTGTTCACCAAAACATAGAATTAGATGTTTCCCTAATGTTTCATCTTTTCTAGTTAGTGTGTTATTAATTATTACTACATTTTTACTATTTCCATCAAGGTGAATAAATACATAATCATTGTTTTTATATCCACAATCTTCTAATGTATTATTTCTTGCTGTAACATTTGTGGTATCTTTTAAACGAAGGCCCATGAAACCAGTATGCTTAACAGTATTACCATCTATATCAATATTTGATGATGATTCAATATTTATACCATTTTCAGAACCTGATGTTTTCTTATTTTCAGTATCAATAGTATTATTCTTTATTACTAAATTATTTGATGATTTAATAACCATTCCATAATGAGTATTAATTGCTTTATTATTAGATATTTCACCTTTAGTAACTTTTACTAGTGAAGCAAGACCGCCGCCTTTACCATCTAGTGTATTATTAGTTACTACTAAGTTTGTTACAGTAGCTGAATTATTAAGTACAAATAATCCGTATGATGTACCATTGGCTTTATTACTATCAATAGTAATTGTATCAGTTGCACCTGTTCCACTAAAATAGATGTCATTTGTAACATAACTAAATGTACAGTTACTAATATTAATGTTATTAGAACTTATATCGCGTATTCCAGGTCCCATACTATATTTAAAATATACATTACTTATACCAACTTTGCTTGAATTTCTAACGTCAATAAGTTTTGGTGCATTACTAGAATTATATCCATTTTCAGTAGTAATAACACTGGTGTCACCATTAATTGTTAAACCGGATATTAATACGTTTGATACTTTATATGCTAAAAATACATAACTATTTATTGGGAAACCAGCTTTAACTCTTATAATTGATTCTTCTCCAGCGCCATAGATAAGAGTTTTCTCTGATACTGTTAAGACATCTCCAACTAAATAATCTCCTTCTGGAATATATAGTATTTTACCTTTTTGTGTACTAAGCGCTTTATTTATTGCTGCTGTATCATCATTAGCTCTATCGCCTTTAGCACCAAACTGTTTTACATTCATAGTATTGTTTATAACAAGTTTAGCTTTTAATGATCCGGTTAAACTAATTACTGTCTTATTATCTGCTGTTAGGGAAGAGTCATTTACTATATCATAAATTGCTCCACCGCCATCACCTTTAGAATAGAAACCTTCTGTTTTAACAGTTTTTCCTGCTACTAAAGAGCTTGATTCTTTCATGGCAGCTACATTTTCAAAAGTAGAAGTAGCTTCTTTTTCCTCAGTAAAATTAACTACTGATTTATCTGGTAATATGTCACATACTTTATCTGTTACTAGTGTTACTTTGGTTTCATTTTCTTTTTTATAAACACTATTAGTTCCATCTGTCATACATATTACTATTTTTTTATCTTTAGTAATTACTATAGTAGCGTTTTCTACTTTACCATCATACTCTAGATTCTTTTTAGCATTTGTAAGCTGTTTACCATTTATAATATCGAATCTAATAAGTTCTTTTGTTCTATTTTGAGTAGCATATAATTCTGCTTGCTTAACAAGAACCATTGCATCTGTTTTCATGGTATTTACTTTGGCATTCTTAATAATATTATTTACTTGTGGTACGGCTATTAAGGCAATCATACCAAGAATTAATATTACTGCCATAAGTTCTAGTAGTGTAAAACCTCTTTTATTCATATTATCACCTTATAATGATTATAACATATATAATTGTATTTTACTAAACATACTTTATCATGATATAATTAAGTAGGTGATTTGTATGGAAAGAGTCCAAAAAGTAATAGCAAATAATGGATACTGCTCAAGAAGAAAAGCAGAAGAATTAATTAAACAAGGAAAAGTTAAAGTAAATAATGTTGTTGTAAGAGAACTTGGTACTCAAGTAGATACAAATGATATTATTGAAGTAGAAGGATATGTACTTGAAAAGAAACAAGATAAAGTATATATCTTACTTAATAAACCAAGAGGTGTTGTAACATCAACTAGTGATGATAAACACCGTAAAGTAGTAACTGATTTAATACATATTCCTACTAGAGTATACCCAGTAGGAAGACTAGATTATGATACTACAGGAGTACTTTTACTTACTAATGATGGTGTACTTACTAATGCAATGTTACATCCATCTAATAACATTGAAAAAATATATATTGCTAAAATAAAAGGAGTACTTACTCCAGGACATAAAAAAAGTTTAGAAACTGGTGTAGTAATTGATGGTAAAAAGACTGCTCCAGCTAAGGTTAAAATAGTTAGAATAGATAAAAAGACTAATACTTCCGTAGTAGAAATAATGATTCACGAAGGAAGAAATCATCAAATAAAGAATATGTTTAGTACACTTGGTTATGAAGTAACTAAACTTAGAAGAGAAAGTGTAGCTTTCTTAACATGTGATGGTGTTAAAGTAGGAGAATATAGGTTCTTATCTATTAAAGAAGTTAAGATGTTATATAGTTTAATTAATATAAAAAAATAGAGGTGGTTCTATGGAACTAAAAAGATATCATAGAGACTTTCTAACTGGTATTCCTAATGAAGAATATATAAAAGATATATTTCCTTCATTTATAAAAGAAAATGATAATACTAGTATAGTTATGATTGATTTTAAAAAGTTCAAAGCAATAAATGATAATTTTGGACATAATGTAGGAGATGAATGTTTACAAACATTTGCGGCTATTTTATATGCAACTTTTAATGAAGATCCAAGAGATTATAAAAGATATGGAGAACTTTTTAATAAAGTATTTAAATCTGAAAGTCCTATATTAGAAAGTGAAGATTCTAAATCAGTAGTATCACGTTTACATGGTGATGAATACTGTATACTTACTACTTTAGATTATGATGGTATTAAAGAAAAACTTGATATCGTAAATAGTAGAATAAAAGAATCAGTAGTAGTAAAAGAAAAACTTGGTGGAAAACCATTCCAGTTTAATGCAGGTGTAGCACCATGCTCTGAAACATTAGAAGAATCTAAAAGTAATGCTGACTTTGTTCTTTACTGGGCTAAGAGTCATAATGAAACATATAATGTACTTAATGATGAGATAATAAGTGCTAAAAATGCTAAAGATAATTTAGTAGCAGGCGTAAGAGACGGAGTAAAAGATAAAAGTATTACTCATATACTTAGACCATATTATTCATCAGATGATAATAAAGAAGTAGGTATATCTGAAATATCTTCTAGAGGTAAAGATGGATCTTCTATTATTACTGAAGAAAATGTAAGTGTATTAAAAGCAAATAACTTATTAACTGATCTAGATATGTATAATTTAGATGCCTTATTTAAAAAAATAGGGGATATAAATGATTACTTACTAATTAACTTTGATAGTGGTACTATTTATGCTAATTCAAATCTAGATGAAATAATAAAAGAAAAACTTGTTAAATATAATATTAATCCTGGTCATATAATAATAAGTGTTAGTTTAAAAAATATAGATGATAATGTATTTAATAATATAAGTGATACTTTAAATAAAGTAAAAAAACTTGGTATAAAGATATGTGCAGATAAAGTATCTTCTTCTATAAAGGATTCATATATTATTAAATTAAATCCAGAGTATTTAAAATATGATCCTTCATATGTAAACTCACTTGATAGTGATATAGAGAAAGAATTATTTAAATTAATTTTAAAATTCTACTCAGATCATGGTATGAAACCAATGTTTACTTTTGCTAAAGATAAAGAAACTTATAATAAGATAACTGAGTTATCTAAAGGTACAAAAGTATTTATAACAGGAGATTATTTAGAAAAAGAAAAGAGAATTTAGTAAACTAAATTCTCTTTATTTTTCTTCATCTTTTTCTACTTCGATAGCCATTACTGGACATCCTGCTGCAGCATCCTCAACTTGTTCTTCAAGTTCTTCTGGAACTTCTTCCATAAGAAGTTCAACAGCGTCTTCTACTTTAAAAACTTTATCACATGTTGCTTCACAAGCACCACATCCAATACATATATCACTATTAACTTTTACTTTCATTGTTTTAT
>JAEEGL010654208.1_pt1 | contig 61608 bp, 35 predicted proteins | sample 9134231 | NCBI WGS metagenome assembly JAEEGL01 (sample SAMN16246548, study PRJNA631951) | gut metagenome | biome: gut microbiome; feature: rumen; material: fiber-attached | host: Bos | place: Iran: Karaj | collected 2018-10
ACCCTCCTTGGCATCGTAGCTCTCCTCGCTGACGTCGGCACCCTCAATCAGCGGGATAATCGGCAGGTTGAAGTGCTTGGCGAAGGCGTAGTCACGCGAGTCGTGGGCAGGAACGGCCATGATGGCACCCGTGCCATAGCCAGCCAATACGTATTCAGCAATCCAAATAGGTATCTTCTCGTCTGTAAACGGATTGATGGCGTAGGAGCCGGAGAACACGCCCGTTACCTTGTGGTCCATCTGGCGGTCACGCTCCGTGCGCTTCTTCACGTAGTCGAGGTACTTGTCCACCTCTTCTTTCTGTTCAGGTGTTGTCAGCTGCTGCACCAGTTCGCTCTCTGGTGCCAGCACCATGAACGTCACACCAAACATCGTATCGGCACGCGTAGTAAAAATGGTGAAACTGTCAAGAGTTGTCCCGTTCTCGGAGGCATTGCCTCCGACTCCAGGATTGGCTACCTTAAATTCCACCTCCGTACCCTCGCTTCTGCCTATCCAGTTGCGTTGCGTCTCCTTCAGCGAGTCCGTCCAGTCAATCTCTTCAAGACCATCGAGCAGACGCTGGGCATAAGCCGACACACGCAAGCACCACTGGCGCATCTTCTTCTGAACAACGGGATAGCCGCCACGAACGCTAACACCATCAACGACTTCGTCGTTGGCCAGTACGGTGCCCAACTTCGGACACCAGTTCACCATGGTGTCAGCCAGGTAGGCGATACGGTAGTTCATCAGCACCTCCTGCTTCTTCTTCTCAGAGAAGCCGGCCCATTCGCTGGCCGTGAAGTGCAGTTCCTCGGTACCCAAGGCACCACAGCCCTCAGTACCCATCAGCTCAAAGTGCTCAATGAGTTTGATGGTAGGCTGTGCCTTCTGCGACGAGAGGCTATAATAGCTCTTGAACATGCGCTGGAAAGCCCATTGCGTACACTTATAGTAAATGGGGTCGCAGGTACGAACCTCACGTTCCCAGTCAAAACAGAAACCGATCTTATCCAACTGCGAACGGTAGCGGTCGATATTCTCAAACGTGGTCTTCTCAGGATGCTGTCCCGTCTGGATGGCATACTGCTCGGCAGGCAGACCGTAGGCATCGTAGCCCATCGGGTTCAGCACGTTGAAGCCCTGCTGACGCTTGTAGCGGGCATAGATGTCGGAGGCGATGTAGCCCAACGGGTGGCCTACATGCAAGCCTGCACCGCTGGGGTAGGGGAACATATTCAGCACGTAGAACTTCTTACGTGTGGGGTCTTCTGTCACTCGATAGGTCTGCATCTCCGCCCATCGTTTCTGCCATTTCTGTTCAATGTCTCTAAAATTGTATTCCATAATACTTTTTATATTTTATATCTGTCTTTTTCGCTAAAGTGCATAATACGTTGCAAAATTAGCAATTTTCCTGCAAATGGCAAAAAGAAACACCAAAAAAAGCTAAATAGTGAAGAAAAATGGACTTTTTGAAAAAAAAAACACGTAAACGTTTGCTTAACCGATTATTCTTTGTATCTTTGCATCATCAAAATTTATTATTAACTTAAATAACAAAACGCTTATGAAAAAAATTTTTACGCTTGCCTTATTGGCTATGTTGGGCTTTGGTAATGCCATGGCCGAGGATGTAATCTGGTCGGAAGACTTCTCATCGTATGAGAAGGACGCAGTACCTGCTGGTGGTGACTACAATTATGTCTGTGCAGATGGTAAAAGTGCTACTAAGATTTACTCTGAGAAATTAGCTGGTGGTGAGGCTCCTGAACTGCTGGTTTCTAAGAATGGTGGTTCATTTGCCGCAACTATACCCCTTGGAGGTAAGAGCGGAGACATGTTCATAGCTTTCAAGTGCAACAAGAATATCACAGTAACTGTTGAGGGTGGTACTATTGGTGAAAATGCTGGTACGGGCAATGACTACAACTATCCCGTCACTGTTTCTGCGGGAACAGAAAGCATTACTATTACTTTCGCTAATAGCCTTTCTTCTAACGCCCGTCTTGACAACATCAAGCTGTATCAGGGTGAAGCCAAGAAGGCTGCCGGCATCACTTGGGGTAAGTCTTCCACAACGCTGACTATCGGTGAGGAGATTACGCTTGCTCTGCAGAATGAGAACAATTTGTCTGTTACTTATACCAGCTCAGAAGAAACTGTTGCCACGATAGCTGCTGACGGTACTATCACTCTGATTGCCGCAGGTGAGACCACGCTGACCGCTTCTTTCGAAGGTAACGACGAGTATGAGGCTGCCGAGGCTTCCATCAAGGTTACCGTTAAAGATGCATCTGGCACAAATCCTGATGACGGGCAGACTGGTACTGAAACAACATCTATTACTGTTGCTCAGGCTCTTGAAATCATCAATGGTCTTGCTGACAAGGCTACAACAACAGAAGAGTATGAGATAAAGGGTTATGTTATTAAAATAACAGAAATCAGCACCGATTTTGGTAATGCTACATTCGTTATTGCAGATAGTAAAGATGCAACTGATGGTTTGACAGTATATCGCGCAAAGGGTATTGGTGGTGAGAAGATTACCGATGCTGAAATCGTTAAGGTTGGTGACGAGGTTGTAGTAAAGGGCAAACTGCAGAAGTATGTAGATAAGAATAACAATATGACTCCTGAGGTTGCTCAGAACGGACAGATTGTTTCTGTAAATGCTGCTGCAACGGGCATCACCACTGCCAAGACTGTTGCTAACCAGAATGGTGCTATCTACAATATCGCTGGCCAGATGGTTAACAAGGGCTACAAGGGCCTGGTTATCCAGAATGGTAAGAAGTTCTTCCAGAAGTAATTAGAACTACTGCTAATTAATAAAGTAGGGAGCAGCGCAGTCGTGCTGCTCCCTATTTTTTTGTTACTTGTAAGGTACCCCGATTTGTTTCTTCACTGATGCGGAGGGCCAGGTCGTTGAGATAGAGGCAGCGCTGGCGCATGTTGCTAATCTTTTCGCCTTGCCACTCAAAGGGTGATAGTAACAGCAGGCGACCCTCGGCGCAGGCCTTCAGAAATAGCGGTTCTGGCTTGTAGTATGGTGGGAAACCATGTACGAGGAGTATGATACAGGGTATGCCAGCCTCGATGCAGGCAGTGGATATCTGTCGTTCGCCAGTACTGATGCAGGCAGAAATGATGAAGGTACCGGATTTGCCGAGGGTTAGGAAATCTTGTTGTTGTTGGTCAATCTCCTGTTGGTAGAGGTGACGTGAGCATTGTAGGCGGCACATTTGGTGGTGGGAGAGTAGGGCGATGTTGCCCATGGCCCGCATTTCAGTGTCAGCGATGATGAAACGTCCGAGGGGCGAGAAGAATGCAGGGTGTTTCCGTTTCAGCAGCAGGCGGCGTGGGTTGTCGTCGAGGTAGGCCAGCCAGTGCTGCAGCTGGTCCTTCTTGAGCATGAGGCGGTCGTTGTAATTAGGCTCCCAGATGAGGCCGTGAGCAGGGTGGGAGGGAGAAGGCTGCGGCAATGAGGACTGCGGCACTGCCGCAGTGTACGAAACAGAGCCAAAAGGGGCCACGGCGGCAGAAGGGGGAACGGCGGCAGAAGGGGGCACGGCGGCAGAAGGGGGAACGGCGGCAGAAGGGGGAACGGCGGCAGAAGGGGGCACGGCGGCGGGGTGTTTCTGGGGTTGTTCCGTAGGCTGCGGCAGTGCCGCAGGAATGATTCCCAGCTCGCGTGCAGCCTTTCTTGTTCCTATTTTGAAACCATTGATGACGTGCCCCAGGTGGCGGTCTATCTTCTCATGAACAAATAGGATGCCGTGAATGTGGTCAGGCATGATGCACAGCTTCATCGTCTCTATCTGTCGATGGTGCTCCTGGATGGCTAACCAGCATTCCCTTACCCGTTCGCCAAACGGCGAAAGGACGACGTGGGGTTTGTCATCACCTTCTTTGATGTCTGGATTTCCTTTCAGTTCGCCTAACAGGGGCTTGCGCCCTTCAATAACTAACGTGACGAGGTAGAGGCCACGTTCTGTGTAGTCTTGCTGTTCACAGCGTCGCTTCATCGAGGGCTTTTTATCGCCTGCCCATTTATTGCTTTTTTCGCTGTTGCCGTTTTGGTCTTTATTGTTGTCGTTTTTTTCCATACAGAATACAAAGGTATAAAATAAATAAGGAAGAAAGACGGAAATTGGGAATTATTTTGTACCTTTGCATGCAAAATTATAAAGAGACAACACGAAGTACGATGGTAAAGAAAGACGGTAAGGAGCTGACTCCGATGATGAAACAGTTTTTTGACTTCAAGGCGAAATACCCTGAGGCATTGTTGCTGTTTCGTTGCGGCGACTTCTACGAGACCTATTGCGAGGATGCCATCACGGCTTCGCGTATTCTTGGTATTACGCTGACCCATCGCAATAACGGCTATAACAAAGGCGACGAGATGGCCGGCTTTCCCCATCATGCTTTGGACACCTATCTGCCTAAGCTCATCAGGGCAGGTAAGCGGGTGGCTATCTGTGATCAGTTGGAGGACCCCAAGCTGACCAAGAAACTCGTCAAGCGTGGCATCACGGAGTTGGTGACGCCAGGTGTTGCCATGCAGGACACCGTGCTGAACTATAAGGAGAACAACTTCCTGGCTGCCGTTCATTTTGGCAAGGCATCGTGTGGCGTTGCTTTTCTTGACATTTCGACGGGTGAATTCCTGACAGGTGAGGGAACCTACGACTACGTAGAGAAGCTCATTGGCAACTTCCAACCCAAGGAGGTGCTCTATGACCGTGGCCGCAAGCACGACTTCGAGCGCTATTTTGGCAATCGCCTCGTCACCTTTGAACTTGATGACTGGGTATTTACGGAACAGACGGCGCATCAGAAGCTGTTTAAGCATTTCAACGTGAAGTCGCTGAAGGGCTTTGGCATTGACCACCTAAAGAGTGGTGTCATTGCCGCCGGGGCCATCCTGCAATACCTGGAGCAGACGCTGCACACGCAGATTGCCCACATCACCAGTATATCACGCATCGAGGAAGAGCGCTATGTGCGACTGGACAAATTTACCATCCGTTCGTTGGAACTCATCGCCCCCATGCAGGACGACGGCAAGTCGCTGCTGGACGTCATCGACCACACGGTGACGCCTATGGGAGGCCGTATGCTGCGTCGTTGGCTGGTGTTCCCACTCAAGGACGAGAAGCCCATCAACGAACGTCTCGACATTGTTGAGTACTACTACCGTGAGCCAGACTTCCGTCAGTGTATTGACGACCAGCTGCACCGCATGGGCGACTTGGAGCGTATCATCTCGAAGGTTGCCGTAGGCCGTGTGTCGCCTCGTGAGGTGGTACAGTTGAAGATGGCCTTGCAGGCTATCCAACCCATCAAGACGGCGTGTCTCTATGCCAACAACGACGTGCTGAAGCGGGTAGGGGAGCAGCTGAACCTCTGTGAGTCGATACGTGACAGGATAGAACGCGAGATACAGAACGACCCGCCACAGTTAGTAGCGAAGGGAGGTGTCATCCGCAATGGCGTGAATGACGAACTTGATGATTTGCGCCATATCGCCTATAGTGGCAAAGACTATCTCCTTCAGATTCAGGAGCGCGAAGCCCAGCAGACGGGTATTGCCTCGTTGAAGGTAGGCTACAACAACGTTTTCGGCTATTATCTTGAGGTGCGTAACACCTATAAGGACAAGGTGCCGCAGGAGTGGGTGCGTAAGCAGACACTGGCTCAGGCAGAGCGCTACATCACTCAGGAGTTGAAGGAATACGAAGAGAAGATACTAGGTGCTGAGGACAAGATACTCTCCTTGGAGCAGCAGCTTTTCAACGACCTTGTGATGGCTCTGCAGGAGTTTATTCCCCAGATACAGATCAATGCCAACGTGCTGGCACATCTTGACTGTCTGCTCAGTGCTGCCAAGACGGCAGAAGAAAACCACTACGTGCGGCCGATGATTTCGGCATCCGACGTCATCGACATCAAGCAGGGACGTCACCCCGTCATCGAGACACAGCTGCCCATTGGCGAACACTATGTACCCAACGACATCCTCTTAGACAACGAGCGTCAGCAGATCATCATCATCACAGGTCCCAATATGGCCGGTAAGTCAGCGTTGCTGCGTCAGACGGCGCTGATAGTGCTGTTGGCTCAGACAGGTTCCTTCGTGCCTGCAGAGAGCGCTCAGATAGGTCTGGTGGACAAGATCTTCACGAGGGTAGGGGCCAGCGACAACATTTCCTTAGGCGAGTCAACGTTTATGGTAGAGATGACGGAGGCAGCCAATATATTAAATAATGTGACGCCCCGTTCGCTGGTGCTTTTCGATGAATTGGGACGTGGCACCAGTACCTACGACGGCATCTCTATTGCCTGGGCCATCGTGGAATATCTGCACGAACACCCCAAGGCTCAGGCCCGCACGCTTTTCGCTACCCACTACCATGAGCTGAACGAGATGGAGAAGAACTTTACGCGCATCAAGAACTACAATGTTTCCGTCAAGGAAATTGACGGACGCGTGATTTTCCTGCGTAAACTGGAACGCGGTGGGAGTGAGCATTCGTTTGGTATTCATGTGGCAGAGATATCGGGTATGCCTAAGAGCATTGTCAAGCGTGCCAACGTCATACTGAAACAACTGGAGAAAGCTTCCCCCGACCCATCAGAAGGAGGGGAGACACGCGTTGGGAAGCCGACGATGGAAATTGCCCAGAGCCGTGAGGGCATGCAGCTCTCGTTCTTCCAATTGGACGACCCAGTGCTCTGTCAGGTACGCGACGAAATCTTAGGCTTGGATGTCAATAACCTTACGCCCATCGAAGCCCTCAACAAACTCAACGACATCAAGAAGATAGTATCAGGCCGGTAGTGTCAGAATAAAGCGGGCACCATCGGTATAAGCTTTGTCTAAAGAGAGGCTGCCCCCCAACAGGGTGGCCATTTTCTGGCTCATGGTCAGTCCTAATCCGAAGCCATGCTGGAACTCGTCAACCTTGAAGAAACGCTCGAAGATGCGGCTATGGTGTTCCTGGGCAATGCCGATGCCGGAGTCAGTAACGATGAAGCGTATGGTGCCCTGGTCAGCATGCTGTTCCACCTTCAGTTCCACGAAGCCATTATGGGTAAATTTCATCGCATTGTTCAGCAGTTGTGAGATGATTTTCTCCAAGGCCTGACGATTGCTCATGAAGGTGCAGTCATCGTCGACCTCTGTTGTCACCATCATTTTCAGCCGTCCGTGGTTCGTTTTTTCAGCTTGTTCCATCAGGGTGCGGCAGAAGCTGTTGATGGCTATCTGGTCTTCCTTTGGGTAGTGTTCCCTGCTCTCGTCTTGTGCTATTTCCAGCAGCTGGTTCACGATTTCAGTAATATCGTTGGTGTTCTTGCCAATGTCGCTGAGCATGTGGTTGCGCTCTTCTTCCTTCAGTTTGTAGGCAGGGTTGGTGATAATCTGCGCATAGCCAGTGATGACGTTCAGCGGCGTGCGAATCTCATGGCTGACGTGGCGGATGAACGAGTCTTTCATGCGGTCGGACTCTTCAGCACGCGACAGCGCTATTTCCAGTTCTTTGTTCTGTTTGATGAGCTGTTTCTGCAGCCGTCGGCGCATCAGGTTACGCGAGATGACGAGTCCCAAACCAGCCATCAGCAGTACGATGACCACTGCCATGAGCCATTTTTGTCTTCTGCTGGCTCTTAGTTGGTCGGCACGGGCCTGCTCTTCCACCTTCATCATGCCCATTTCGGCATTGATTTCGTTGATGCTTTCAAAGAGCATGTCGCTGTTCAGCGAGTCGCGCAGGTCACGTCGCTTTTCTACTTCCTCCAGCGCCAACTTTCTGTTGCCCATCATCTCGTAGATGACGATGCGCATGTCGCAACGGTCCAGGGCATCGAAGTCGGTAGAGTTGTGGCTGAGCACATTCAGCGCAGAGTCATAGTCGCACGAGAAAGCCGCTCCCACCATGTTCATCATGTCTTTGCCGTAAGCGTCCAGCAACGGGTGTTCCTTGCAGACTTGCTCAAACTGCTGTTGGGCTTCCTCATAGCGTTTCTTGTCCTTGAGATAGAACGCTATCTCTGCCTTCTGAACGACATATACCTTGTAGTATTGCGGTGTTTTGGCCGTCATCTTGCCGAAACGTTCATTCACCTCCCAGGCTTTCAGGGGTTCACGGTGAGCTTGCAGGGCGGCAATGCGAGAATAGATGCCCACCAGCGCACCGGTATCTGTTGGCGAGCATGCTTTCAGTGCATCCTGGTAGTATTTGTTAGACATGCGGTAGTTGCCACGCATGTCGTAGATGTTGCCTAAGGCAGAATACACGATTTCGTAGTGTTTCTCATTCTTCTGCTCCATTTCCAACAGCAGGCTATTGGCTTTCTTGATGGCCCGGTAGGTCTTTCCATGTTCCGTGTCGTAGAGCACCTCGTTCAGGAACACCTTATAATAGGAATCCTTATTGTCGTGTTTTAAGTAGTATTCTTTCAGTTGCTCAGAGGCTTCGAAGAAAGCAGTTTCGTTGGAGTCGGTATATAGTTGGAAGTAGCGGCGGTACAGGTTGGCAAAGGCCGTGTCCTTCTGCTCTTGAGCCGTAGAGCCCAAGGACAGAAGGATAAGCAGTGTGGTGAGGAGGGATTTATAGTTCATAGTTTATAGTTTATAGTTCATAGTTATTCCATCTTCCATCTTCCTTCTTCCATCTTACCTCTTACATCTTCCATCTTCCATCTTTTGCCCTTACCATACAAACGACGCCGATGATGATGAACGGGATGGAGAGTATCTGTCCCATATCGATAGGCAGCGAGGCCTCGAAGGCTTCCTGTATCTCCTTGGTATATTCTATGAAGAAACGGAACGTGAAGATATACGTCAGGCAGAAACCGAAGTACCAGCCCGTGCCAATCTTCTCCTGCCATTTCTTGTGCAATGCCCACATGATGGCAAACAGGATGCCGTAGGCGATGGCTTCGTAGAGCTGACCGGGATGACGGGGCATCATGTCAACACGCTCGAAGATGAATGCCCAGGGCACGTCGGTCACCTTGCCGATAATCTCTGAGTTCATCAGGTTTCCCAAGCGGATGAAACAGGCCGTCACACCCGTGGCAATGGCGATGTTGTCCAGCACTCGCCAGATGCTCAGCTTCGTCTTCTTCACATAGAGCCATAGCGCCAGCATCAGACCTAACGTACCGCCGTGTGATGCCAGTCCTTCATAGCCGGTAAACTTCCATCCACCGTCCTGCAGGAAGTGGATGGGCAGAAACATCTCTACGAAGGCTTTGCCGGAGCTTAGGAAGTAATCTGGCTGGTAGAAGAGGCAATGACCCAAGCGGGCACCAATCAGAATGCCCAGGAAACAGTAGATGAACAGCGGGTCGAACAGCTCGTCCTTGATCTTCTGTTCCTTATACAGCCGTCTCACGATAAAGTACGCCAGCGCCAGGCCTATCAGCCAGCACAGCGAGTACCAGCGGAACGGCCCAAAGTTAAGCGACGGGTTCCAAGTGATGTATAGCAATTCCATTTTCTTTTTGGTTTTTTGGGGTAATTCTAGTCGTTCTAGTTGCTCTAGTCAGACTAGACGTTGAAGCGGAAGTGCATGATGTCTCCGTCCTGAACGACGTAGTCCTTGCCCTCGATGCCCATCTTGCCCGCCTCGCGGACGGCGGCCTCGGAGCCGTATTGGATGTAGTCGTCGTACTTGATGACCTCAGCGCGGATGAAGCCTTTCTCGAAGTCGGTATGGATGACGCCGGCACACTGTGGAGCCTTCCATCCCTTCTTGTACGTCCACGCCTTCACCTCCATCTCGCCGGCCGTGATGAATGTCTCGAGGTTCAGCAGCGCGTAGGCCTTCTTGATGAGGCGGTTCACGCCGCTCTCCTCCAAGCCCAGCTCTTCTAAGAACAGCTGCTTGTCTTCGTACGACTCTAATTCAGCGATGTCCTCTTCCGTCTTAGCGGCGATGACCATTGACTCGGCATTCTCCTCTTTAGCCAGTGCCTCAACCTTCTGCGTAAAGGCATTGCCACTCTTGGCATCTGCCTCACCGACGTTGCAGACGTACAGCACGGGCTTCGCCGTCAGCAGGAACAGGTTGCGGGCGCAGTCCTGTTCGTCCTTGCTTTCAAACTCCACGATGCGGGCGTTCTTGCCCTGTTCCAATACCTCTTTATAGGCATGCAGCACCGTGACTTCCAGTTTGGCGTCCTTGTTGCCGGCAGCGGCAGCCTTCTCGGTCTTTGCCAAGCGGCTGTCGATGGTCTCCAGGTCCTTCAGCTGCAATTCCGTATCAATGATTTCCTTGTCGCGGATGGGGTCGATGGTACCATCAACATGCGTGATGTTCTCGTCCTCGAAGCAACGCAGCACATGGATGATGGCATCCGTCTCGCGGATGTTGCCAAGGAACTTATTACCCAAGCCCTCGCCCTTCGAGGCACCCTTCACCAATCCGGCAATATCCACGATTTCGCAGGTGGCTGGCACGATGCGGCCAGGGTGCACCAGCTCTGCCAGTTTCGTCAGTCGCTCGTCAGGAACGGTTATCACGCCCACGTTGGGTTCTATCGTACAAAAAGGAAAGTTTGCTGCCTGTGCCTTGGCACTCGACAGGCAGTTAAATAAGGTGGACTTACCAACATTGGGCAGTCCCACAATACCACATTTTAATGACATGTCTTCTCTAAATGTTTGTTTTGTGTGCAAAGTTAGTGTAAACCAAGCGAAAAACCAAATTTATTTGTATTTTTCTGTGGTATTGCCTTCTTTGACCATTCGCCAAAGATATTTTTTTCCTGCACTTCCTGCACTTCTTGCACCTCAATATTTATCGACCACAGATTTCGCAGATGTCACAGATTATTATTCTAATTATACCAATGATTACCTGGTTTTTATCCAACATGCCTGGACTGTCAGTCCAACGTGCTTGGACTGACAGTCCCAGCAACATGGACAAAATCTGGTACGGTGGTTAATATATGTTAATATTCTTTCGGTGCAACTCCTGGTGCTGCTTTCGGTGCAGGAAAAACAGTGTAACTTCCTGATTTTCAATACAGGTGCAGGAAGTGCAGGAAATTAACCAAAAAGAGCGTCTAATGTAACTTGACTTTGAATCATTGCTGAATACTTTCCCTTCGCCAAGCCATAAGTAGTAATCATTGTTGACCATGGCGTATGGCGCAGGCCAGTTTCCTTGATAAACGTATTCATACGTTTGTTGATTCTCTCAAATTCGTCCTTGTCCAGTTCGTATTCTTCTGCAGCGTATTTCACCTCACAGACATTCACAATATTGTCGGCACGTTCAATGATAATATCTATTTGTACGGCTGGCGTAGAAGTTTTGCTTCGCCAGGAGTAATTCAGTGTGGAAATACCATCAATGCGTAAGGTCTGTTTTATCTGGGGAATATGCGCCATGCAGATTTTTTCGTAGGTCAACCCCATCCAAGTATTGATTTCCGGAGTATTGATATGGTGTGCCCAATAATTCGTTTCTGCCTCGGCCCTGTCGATGAAGGTGAGGTAGAACAGACAGAAGAAATCGGAAAGCTGATAAATGGCATCTTTGCTTTTTATTTCTTTTTCACGAACAATGTTTTTGCGTATTAAGTCACAGTAAACAAGGTCCTCCAACTGATTTCCAAGATGTCCGTTGTTTGCACATTTCAGTTCTTTTGCCAACTGTCCGCGTGTCATTCCCTTACGACTCTTGCTCAAGGATTTAATAATTTCAATATATCGGCCAGGTTTTTTGTAAAGCGTATTAAAGAGGCGGCGAAACTCTCGGCGCATCATGGTGTCACGGCTGAAGAAAAGCCGGTCAATGTTCTGCACCAAACTTTCTTCCTTGTCCAACAAACTTTTCGGGCGAAATCTATGCGTTTTTGGGTAGATTTCGCCCAAAATCCTCACTTTACGGGCGAAATCTATGTGGTTTTCGGCAGATTTCGCCCATAACCTGCGATTTTCGGGCGAAATCTATGCGTTTTTGGATAGATTTCGCCACACTCCCACCGGGTGGGAGAACCCACTTTCATTGCGCAGCCCATACACCACTCAGCGTCTTGCTCTGAGCACTCTGCGGCTCTGCGCGAGTAAAAAAAATCCTCACTTTTTCGCACTTTAGAACGATTTTACAGGAAAGCGGATAATTCTACAGATGTTCTTTAGTACAATAGTCCTACTTTTGCCATCGAAAAATGTTCAACGAATAACAAAACAACAACGACAATGAAAAAAACTACAATTCTAAAAACAATCGTGCTCGCTGCAGCGATGATGCTGGGGGGAAGCCAGGCGTGGGCGCAGACGACGCTGTATTACCGTACGCTGACAGGTACAGAATCAGATCCTGCTGATGCAGCTGAACAGGCATGGTCGGCAAGTGATAAGGATGGAGCCTCAGCAGACTCATGGAGTGGTGATATTAGTAATATTACCATATCTGAATCGGGTTTGGAACTGAGGGTTGATGGAGCATCCAGTAAATCCATTACAAAAAGTATTACAACAACAGCAAACACAAAATTGACATACGATTTTATTTGGGGATATCCTTATAATAACTCATACAGTCAAGATGGAGCCTACACTAAAATTACAATAGGTAATAATATAGAGTTTATTAACGAAAAAAGCAATGGAAGTTCTTATGTCATTAATGGAACAAAAACCAAATATGCAAACACATTGAACGACACAAAGGTTGCTATCCATCTTGAAGTTAATACGGGAACAATGATGATATCTAATTTGACGATAACAAAAGTCAGCGATAGTTCCGTATTACTTAATAAGACTTCGATTCCGCTAAATGAAGAAACCGTCTTTTCGTCTTTGTCCATAGGAGTAAAGCATACAACTAATAAAACAGACGGAACCCGTTATACACGTACAGTATTTGAAACGATTAAAGTAACCGAAACACCTCAGTATGCATATTCTGTTCATTGGAAGAGTGGAGATACAGATATGGGAGAGTTTACTTCTGGCTATGATGTCAATGATGCAAGTATTACAATTCCTTATTCTAGATATTTGAGCACGAACCATGAACTTTATAAGATATCTACCGCAAACAATACTGATGTTCCAACTGTAAGTTTTACAAAAACAGAAGATAATCAAACGGAGTACATGACTGGCTATACAAAGCAGGATGTTGGTTATGTTGTGTACTGTGAGGAAGCCGAAAATATTGATGGAATGACAATAGCTAGCCCCTATACCCCAAATCGTTGTTCAGGAAGGAAAGCAGCCTATTGCTCAGATGATATAACTATAACATCGTTACCTGCAGGAACATATATAGTTTGTATAGGAATGTATGGAAATGCTTCAAATCAGACATTCACTGTCAAGGCAGGGGAAACTGAAGTGTTGAATCATGAATTCACGAAATCAAGTACACGTGGTGAAGCTACATCGGATCCTTTTACAATCAATACAACAACTGATATTAAGATTAAAGGAGGTGTATCAGGCACTGCATTTGATAATATTTACATCGTCTGCACTTCTGGACGCGTTTCTGCTGTCGATAACATTGGCTACACCTTCAGCAGCACGCTGCCGCTCGACTTCACCGGTACTACTGTTGAGGCTTACACTGCCGCTTATAACAGCACAAGCCAGAAAGTGGAACTGACACGAGTTTATAAGGTACCTGCCAATACTGGCCTGTTTATCAAGGGTACGGCAGACGACATTCCTGTTTTGACGGGCGATGCCGACGTGATAGGCACGAACAATCTGGTGGCAGTTTCTGCTGCAACAACTGTAGAAACAACCAGTGGCGAGAACACCAACTACGTGCTGGCACTGGCCGATAAGGACGACACGAGCAAGGGTGTTCTGTTCTTGAAGGCTGCTGATACTGCAGTTGGTGCCGGCAAGGCTTACCTGCAGATTCCGACAGATGATGCTCCTGAAGCTCCACAGCTGATGCTGTCATTCGACGATGTCATCGCAACGGGCATCAATACGGTTCATGGTGCAGGATTAAAGGTTAATGGTTATTATGACCTGCAGGGCCGTAAGGTCATGAATCCTAAAAAGGGACTATACATAGTGAATGGTAAAAAAGTGGTAATCAAATAATCAGAAGGAGGAAACAGCTATGAATAAGAAAGCATATACGACCCCACAAACAAAACTGTTTGTCATGAGCGCCAGACACCAGTTGCTGGCAGGTTCAGTAGGTCTTGGTGGCACATACAACTCATCAGTCAACGGTGATGTTCGTGCTCCAGAATTTGACTTCGACTTCGACGAAGAATAATAATAAATATGTGTTTTAGTTAGTAGATATAATAATAAGTAGTAGTTTTTAATAGAACAGCGTTCTTTTTGTGTGCGGCAGTGCCAGAGATGGTGCTGCCGCTCGTGTTTTTGAACGTTTTTCCTCTATTATGAACAATAATAAGGTAGAAAACACAAGGGTTTGTCGTAATTTTGCAGCAGAACAATGTAACTTAAAGCAAATCAATGATGAAAAAGACAACTTTACTTTTAGTAATGCTTCTCTCGGCAGTCGTGTCAATGGGACAGGCTGCAAAGAAGAGCGTGTTCCTCTATGCAGGACAATCGAATGCCGACGGGCGTGAGTATGTGCAGAACCTGCCTGACTACATGATGGTGGGTACATCACCCTACAGTCCCTACACCCATCTGAAGTGGGCCAGCATCTGCGGCAACCCCTCAAAGACCGACTTCGGCACCCGCACGATGGCCACTGGCGAGCGCTATGCCTTCTGCGACGTGACGAACTACTGGATTGACCAGGCTGTGTCAGAAGACTTCTACGCCATCAAGTGTGCCTACGGTGGTACGGCCATTGCACCGGGCGTGACAGTAGCCAAGTTGCCCATCTGGTATGCCGATGCCACGTGGATGCAGACGCACAATGCCTATAAGGGCGACGACATTACCCAGGAAGCCTACGCCAACAACAACTCGCTGACGAAGAACCTGACCGAGGGCCTGGCATCGCTCATCGACGGTACGCTGGCTGCCATCGACGGTGGCTACGACGTGAAGGCCATCATGTGGCATCAGGGCGAGAGTGACCGCAATGCCTCAGGTGACTATTATACTAATTTCAAGACAATGATAGCCTATATGCGTCAGGCCATCTATGCCAAGACGGGCGACGAGGCCGACCTGCAGCTGCCGTTCATATTCGGTACCGTCTGCCGCCGTTCGTCACAGTACAGTGCCGGTGTAGAGTCTGCTCAGCGACAGGTGGCTGAAGAGGATGCCAACGTATATCTTATAGATATGCAGAACGCCACGCTGCTCTCTGACAATCTGCACTTCGACCGTCAGGCAACGGAGTATTTAGGTAAGAAGATGTATAACCAGCTGGTGACACTGGGCTTAGTGACGGGTGATGCCGTAGAGGTGGAAGAATTCCCAGTGAAGGAGAGCGTGATGGATGCTGTCACAGTGCCTTCACCCGACAACCGGTCATGGGACTTCTCTGCCATCTCGCAGGAAACGCTCGACGCACTGGCTGCCGATGTGGCCTTGGAGAGCGGTGCCCTGTGGAACTACAATAGCGGCTGGGGCTATCGTCGCGGCAACAGCATCGAAGAAGAGCAGTTGCACACCGCTGCTGACTATGTCATTCCTGAGACGCAGGGCCTCTATTTCACGTCGTCAATATATAACCGCGTATCCATTACGAGCAATAGTGTGGGATTCGTCACCAGTGATGCCCATCTGCTGATTCCGAAGATGGTGGCAGGACAGACCGTCACCTTCACCGTGCGTGCCAACAAGGAAACCATCAACGTGAGTCCTGACCTTGATACGCAATCGCTTGTCGAGCTGGTCAGTGAAACGAAAACCGTCGGTACTACCTATACCAACGTCACCTATCGGGTACGTTATAACGTCACTCATCCCACCCACATGGGATTCACCATGGGTGGTGCTTTCCTGCAGAAGGTGCAGATCAAGACTCCAAATACAGTGAACATCCTGATTGGTGCCGACCAGAAAGAGACATTCGCCTGCGATCAGCCCCTGGACTTCTCACCCTTCACCGACCTCTTCAAGGCTTACGTGGTGACAGGCTATGACGAGGCTACGGGTAAGATTGACTGCGAACAGGTGCTGCAGGTACCCGCCAACACCGGCGTACTGCTCATCGGCGAGGAATCGACGGTGAATGCCCCCATCATTGACGGCGACGCACCCGTATTGGCTTCTGCCAACCTGCTGACCGCCGTCGTTGGCAGCGGTTCGGCTCCTGCCGGCAGTTTCGTGCTGACCACCAGCGGCGGCGTGACCCAGTTCACCAAGACTTCCAATGCCGTCTCGCTGAACAACCAGGCCTACCTGGCCTCGTTAGGCACCCTCGATGCCTACGACTTCAACCTCATGGCTACCAAGACGGAACATGTGTATGACATGCCCACCGTGCTTAACGGCGTGTCTGCGCTGACGTTTACCGATGCCATTCACCACTCTGCCACCGACGGCAGTAAGACCGTTGACCTCTATGCTCCCGCCAACGTGGTGGCCATGGACGGACGCTTCGCGTTCACCAACTCAGGATGGGGCATTTCCAACAACCGTATTGGTGCCAACAAAGGCAATACCCTTTATGGTTCAGTCGTTACTTTGGAAAATGGCGACCGTGTGAAACTGGAGTGGGGAGCCAACGATGCTTCTGCTGTTCACGTCTATGACTTGGCAGGCATCCTGCGCGGTGTTTCTGCCGGTGGCGAGATTACCAATGGCGAAACATACGTCGTTGAGGCCGGTGCCGGTGAAACCGTCAACCTCGACTTGAAGATGTACTGCGGCAGCAACCGTGCCGGTTTCTCAAAGATGACCGTCTGGACAGCCACAGAGACTACGCCCATCTACCTGGTAGCCACCCCCACAGCCGCTGTCGAATTGCAGTCGGTAGGTGGCGACATCTACAAGGCCGTAGCAACACTGTCCTGTGCAACCGATGGCATTACCTATTATTATAAAGGTGGCGACGTTGCCGACTGGACGTCCCTCGGCGGCAGCACCTTCGAGGCAGCCAAGAAGGCTGAGTACCAGCTGAAGGCCACTGCCGACGGCTTTGCCGACAGCGAAGTGCTGACATTGTCGTTAGGTTACCTGTACAAAATGACCAAGACGGTGGTTGACCTGACCGACGAGGCAGTGTTCACTGCTGCCACCAAGGACGAGAACGGTTTCAACTGGACAACAGCCAACTATGTGAAGATGACGGGTATGCCCGAAGGTACTGTCTATGGCCACATCTCCAGTGCCACTGCCATTACCGGTATTACCCTGTTCAACAATAATACTGATGCCCGCTACTCCTTTGCCAAAGGCTATGGCTTGGCATGTAACTATGGCTATTGGATGAAAACCACCACGGCAACGGCTTACGACTTTGCTGAATATGAGGTGTATGATATCAATACTGCTGAGATTCAGACCACGAAGGTGCTGGTATATAACCCCAACAACACAGAGTATGTGTTCCGTCCGCTGAAGGCCGTCCGTCTCTATGAGCCTGTCGAGTATTCGTCAGAAGTAACGACTATTGGCTGGGCGACCCTGTCGCTGCCCTATACCGCTGTCGTTCCAGAGGGCACCAGTGCCTACTATGTCTCTAACTATACTGACGGCACCCCGATGGGTACGCTGACGCTGAAGAAGGTGGAGGCAGGCAGTGTCATTCCCGCCAACGAGGGCTTCCTGCTGAATGCTGCGGAGGGTACTTATCAGTTGAAGGCAGGTGCTACAACAGACACTTGGACGGACAACCTGCTCGTGGGTACTGCCGACGCAGCACTGATGGGTTATGACAGTGCTTCGGCCACTGACCCCATCTACGTGCTGGCCAAGATTGACGACGAGACCGTTGGTTTCAAGAAGTTCTCAGGAACCAGCATCGACCAGTACAAGGCCTACTTGCAGTTGGGCACCATCGTCAACGCCAGTGCTTTCCGCTTCGCCATTGACGGAGAGACGACAGGAATCAACGCTTCGCTAATGGATAGTGAAGAGAGGATAGTGAATAGTGATGCGTGGTACACCATCGACGGACGCATGCTCAACGGGCAGCCAACCGCAAAGGGAGTCTATATTCACAATGGACGTAAGACAGTGATGAAATAACGACAACATAATAAATTTACGACAACCATGACAACTAAGACAACTTTTTATAACGCTGCTGTTGTTTTGTTGTCCAAGTTGTTTTAGTTGTCGTCATAAATAAAAAAAAGAGTTGTAGTATGAAAAAAGAATATATAAGCCCAACGGCTCAGGTAGTAGTGATTGAAACGCAGGGTATTCTGTGCACAAGCAGCATCGTCGGCATTGACGGAACCGCAGATCTGGAAACAACGATCCTGACTGACGAAACAGAAGAATATCTGGCCCCTTTCTTTGACCTATAATGACAAAACAGATAAAGGTTATAGTTGTGTTGACGTGGCTGATAGGCATCGTTACCACAGCCACAGCTCAAGTGCAGGTCAGCGTCGCGCCCTATTACGGCGGACGGCTGGCTGCGCTGAGTATGACGTTCGATGATGGCTTGGAGGACCAGTTCACCCTGGCCGCTCCCCAGCTCAACCGGCGAGGCATTAAGGCCACGTTTGCCATTATCGGTTCAAAGGTGGGCGGCATCATGCGCTCCAAGCAGGACCGCGCTGACGGTACTGACGGCACGCCGGTCATGACGTGGGACATGATACGCCAGCTGCATCGTGAAGGCCACGAAATCAGCAGTCATGGCTGGCAGCACCGTGCCGTTACCAGGCTCAGCGCAGAAGAGCTACGGCATGAAGTGCAGCACAACGATACCGTAATCTATGAACAGACAGGACAATTTCCGCGCTCGTTCTTCTATCCGGGAAACAGCAAGAGCGACGCAACAGTAGCGTTCTGTGAGCAGGGTAGGGTAGGCTCCCGTACTTTCCAGATCAGCCTTGGCTCCAAACGCGACGCTGCCTGGTTGCGCCAGTGGGTTGACGGACTTATTGAGAAAGGAGAGTGGGGAGTGACGATGACCCATGGCATAGCCCGAGGCTACGACCACTTCGCTGACCCGCAGGTGCTATGGTCGTTCCTCGACAACATTGCCGCCCGACAAGACGAGTTGTGGGTGGCACCCTTTAGTGATGTGGCGGCCTATGTCCGTGAACGCAATGAAGTACAGCTGTCCGTCAGCCAACAAGGCCGGCAGCTGATCGTCACACCGTCAACGACGCTGGATGCCCAGTTGTTTGCTCACCCGTTGACACTCGTTGTGAAAGGCGTTGTGTCGAAAGCCGTTCAGCAAGGCATCTCACTGCCGGTCAGTCATCGTCAGGGCAATAGTTTTATTGACTTCCATCCGCATCAGGGTGAAATACAGATTACGCCGTCGCTGGTCGGCCACCCGTCTGCCGTCCAGCTGATGGGGCGTTGAATGAGCATGGCCGCACCATTGCGAGTGGCACTATAGCCGTGGCAGATGAAGATGTCCTCACCGTCGAAAGTATAGGCGGCGCAGTGGCCTGCGGCTTCCCATTCTTTCTTGTCACCCTCTAAGAAGAGTGTTCCGCCGCCCATAAGCATGTCCCTGCCGTTGCGGTCCAGGTAGGGGCCGCTCACCTGCTTGCTACGACCTACGGCTACACGGTAGTTGCTCTTGGCGCCGCGACAGCAGTAGTCCCACGAAACGAACAGGTAGTAATAGTCGCCATGGCGGAAGATGAACGGTGCCTCGATGGCGTTGCGGCCAGCAAAACGCGAGGTGGGGTTTTCGGCAGCACCGGCATCACCTGGACTGTAACGGCGGGCAATGGTCACGGGCTTCGTGGCCAGGTGCATGGTGGTGTCGAGGCGGGCCAGTTGGATGCCGTCCCAGAAGGAACCCCAGACAAGCCAGGGGGTGTCCTCGTCGTCAATGACAAAATTCGGGTCTATGGCGTTCCAGTTGTTGCCGGTAGTCCTGCCCTGACCATCTACTTTCCAGTCGTGTGAGCAGACTATACAGCCTTCGTCCTTCCACAGGTTGGCAGCCAAGGAGCGACTGCTGAGCAGTCCGATGGCTGAGCCGTTCTTGCCGAACGTGGAGCAGCTGTAGGCCATCCACCACCGGCCGTGCCACTGGATGACGTCGGGAGCCCACACATGACTGCCAAAGCCGGGAACGGAATCGGTGGTCCATCCGGGGATGACCGTCATCACGGGCTGAGGCAGTACCGTCCACGTCTTGCGGTCCTTTGACGTCATCTGTTGAATACCCATGCCTGTAGCATAAATATAATATGTATCACCGTCCTTGGCCATTACGGGGTCGTGAACCATGGGCGAGTCCGTTTGGAACGCCTCACGCTGATGCCTCTGGCGGCGGGACTCCTGTGCCGATGCCGTTAGGGTGACGGCCATGGTTAAAGGCAAAAGGGTAAAAAGGTAAAAGGGTAAAGGCAAAACTTTCATTTTGCAAATATAGTGATAATCTGTAATATAGATGTGCTGCTAGAATTATAATCATGGATTTTGTACGATATTCCTTGATTTTCATCAATTGTTTTTCGTAATTTTGCAGCAGAATAGAAAAAAATTGCCAGATGAAGAAAATGCGCTTAGGTCTTTTCGCTCTTTGCGGTCTGCTGACGGTCAGCACGGCTAACGCTCAGGGAGCAAGCCCCACCATGGGGTGGAGTTCGTGGAACACGTATCGGGTGAACATCTCCGACTCGCTCATCATGCGTCAGGCCGACGCCATGGTGCAGCATGGGCTGGCCAAGGCGGGCTACAGGTACGTGAACATTGACGACGGATACTTCGGCGGACGCGACGCAGCGACGGGTCGCCTGCTGACGCACCCCACGCGATTTCCACGGGGACTGAAACCCGTGGTGGAGCACATTCACCGACTGGGGCTGAAGGCGGGTATCTACAGCGATGCGGGGCGCAACACCTGTGGCAGCATCTACGACGCGGACTCCATCGGCATCGGTGTGGGACTCTACGGGCATGACCAGCAGGACTGCGACATGTTCTTCCGTGAATTGGGGTTCGACTTCATCAAGGTAGATTTCTGCGGCGGAAGGCCCCACCCTAAGGGCGACACGCTGCTGCTGGACGAACGGAAGCGCTACTCCGAGATAGCCGACGCCATCAGCAGGACGGGGCGCAGAGACGTGCGGCTGAACGTCTGCCGCTGGGACTACCCGGGCACGTGGGTCAGCGGCGTGGCTTCGTCGTGGCGCATGTCGCAGGACATCCGGCCCCGATGGTCGTCGGTGAAGGACATCATACAGCAGAACCTGTATCTGTCGGCATACGCCGCCGGCGGCCACTACAACGACATGGACATGCTGGAGGTGGGACGGGGCATGACGCAGGAAGAGGACTGTACTCACTTCGGCATGTGGTGCATGATGGCCAGTCCGCTGCTCATCGGCTGTGACATGACACGCCTGAAGCCCCACACGCTGGCATTGCTGACGAACCGCGACCTCATAGCCCTCGACCAGGACCCATTAGGCCTGCAGGCCTACGTCGTGCAGCACGACCTGACCACCGGCACCTACGTGTTGGTGAAAGACCTCATGGAGCGTGGCGGCACCACCCGCGCCGTGGCACTCTACAACCCCACCGACGAACCGCAGACCGTACAGGTCAGTTTAGCCGATCTGGAACTCGGAGGCAAAGTCAATGCACAATGCTTAATTGGCAATGCACAATCTACCGATGCGCAGCCCAATTGTGCATTATGCATTATGAATTGTGCATTAAAAACGGAGGTTCCTCCTCACGGCTGCCGCATCTACCGCATGACTGCCGAACGCCGTCTGCCCCGCATCCGCTACGAGGCAGAGACCGCTTATCTCAGCAGCTATCAGGAACTCAGTAATCCGCTGGCCGTAGGCACTGCCTACTATGCCGAGGACTCGCTGTGCAGCGGAGGCATGAAGGTCGTCAACCTCGGACTGCGTGCCGACAACGACCTGCTGTGGCGTGACGTGCGCTGCGACAACGACGGCCTCTACCGCGTCACCGTCCGTTGCGCCTCCTTCCCCTCCAAGGCCACGCTCATCGTTGCCGCCAACGGTGGTAGTGGCCAGGTGTTCAGGGCTGCCGATGCCCCAGACGGCATCGTCACGCTGACCCTCGCGTTGCGTCAGGGCTACAACACCGTACGACTGTACAACGACAGCGGCCCCATGCCAGACATAGACTTTATGGAAGTGAAACCACTACCGAAAAAAGGGCTGAATTTGACGAATTGACGAATTCAAAAATCCCATTACGCGCGCGTATATAGTAGGTTAACTGAAAAAGATCCTACACTTCCTACACTTCTTACACCTAAAAGCGTGATTGCAACTTTGGATTGGGTGTAGGAAGTGTAGGGAGTGTAGGGTAAAAAGTGAATAACCCAATATACGCGCGCGTATGATAGCGGGCAAAAAGAAATGACCCTTCTGCCCCTTCTGTCCTGGAGCTAATAATTTTCACCAAAAGGCCACTAACGATAATTACTCAATGAGTAATTTCAATTAGTATGCTAGTAATTGAAATTAGTGGCATAGTAATTTTCACCAGTGGGCAATTACTTTGACTTTTGACTTTGCCTTTTTCTATCGGAATCAGCAGAATTAGGTTAGCATTTTTGGTCAGTTCGCATAAATTTTGTAACTTTGTGGCCGCAATATGTAATTAGGAAGATTATGTCAAATGTAGCAAATATTCCCGCAGAGGGACAAATACTGGTGAACATCGAGGACATGACGATGCTCAAGGACATCAAGAAGGCCATCAGCATGGTTAAGGGCGTTGGCAAGATTACCCTGCCCCGTCGCCGCAAGCGCTATTCGGCTTACGAGCTTTCGCTGCGCGACCTTGACGAGGGGCGCGTGTACAAGTACGACAGTCTGGATGATTTGATCAAGGAAATAGAGGGATGAGTAGCACAAAGTATGAACTGCATATCACTGGCGAGTTCAAGCAGGATTTGAAGCGTTGTAAAAAACGTGGTCTTCCGCTTGATGACCTATGGGCAATCGTCCGAAAACTGCTGAACGGAGAGACGCTTGACCCAAAACATCGCGTTCATCAGCTGCACAACGACCGCAAGGGACAGTGGGAGTGCCACATTCAGCCCGACTGGCTCCTCATCTGGGAACAGCGCGACCAGGAGCTTATCCTCGTCATGCTCAACACGGGTACGCACTCAGACCTGTACAGCAAGAAATACAAGAAGTAACCAACCAACCGATATTAACCGAGAGGGGACTTCAGGGATTAGAAAGATTGAGGCGATAACATTGAGAAGGTCAGAGAATTGAACAAATTTTTAAAGACAACTATGACAACTGGGACAACATATCCATATATTGCGTTGGCGGCATGCCGTACATTGTACGGAAGCAACGGCTGAAATAACTTACGGAGGAGAAGCCAGTGGCATAGCTGACCTCGGTGATGCTCATGCGACCCTCACGCAACAGCTCGGCGGCTCGACGCAGCCGAATAGTACGGATGAACTCGGTGGGTTTCTGACCTGTTGCTGCCTGAATCTTACGATAAAAGGTCATGCGGCTCATACACATTTCACCACTGAGCTGTTCTACATTGTAGTGTTCGTCACCAATGTGGTTTTCGACAGCAGCAATGGCGCTTTGTAGCCACTCATCCTTTACGGGGTCTTCCGACTTCACGTTCATTTGAATAAACCGCTTGCGCTGCCTTGCCATAAACCATATATACCCGATGAGGCTTAACAACAGTATGACGAGAACCCCCAAGCTCCACCATACCCACCGTGGCAAGTGCTCCATGTCTTTTCCTACGGGAGGCTGGCTCCATCGTTCGTTGGGTTGTGTCTCTTGCAGTTCTATGCGATAGACGCCGTCGTCCTCGATGTTCTGTTGGCGGAGGGTCTTCTTGGCAGGGGCGTAGAGACGTACATAGCGGTCACAGACGATGACGAGGCGGCCAGCACTGTCGGTCTGAAGAGCCACGATGGCGTCGCCATATTCGTTGGAGGCGTAATCATCGGTTGAGAGCTGACCGTTGCAATAAGTCATGACGGTGCCGAAAATGGTGGCAAGCCACAAGGTGCCGTCATCTGAAAAAGTCATGGCAGAGACATCCTTCGTGTCAGGCAGCACAATCTGCTCTCCATCCTGACAATGACGACGGATGTCCTTTCCCGTGCTGAACCACAGGTTGCGTTTGTCATCCGTGGCAATAGCCGTTGGACGGGCAGACAGATGGAGGGAGTTGCGTATGCTGTCGGCCATGCTCTTTGTAAACAGGGCGTCCCCGTCAATCGGGAAGCAGCGTAAGCCCTCGGGCTTTTCCAGGGCGTAGCACTTCCCCCAACCGTCGGCTACCAGCAGGCGTCCCTGACGGTCGGTCGTAACACGGCTGAAATCAATACTGTCCGGCCACTCTGTTGTCACCGGTACAAACCGTTCCTTTTCGAGTCGGAACTGGCCGCCTTCCCACTCCCTTGCCCATATCTGTCCCAACGAGTCTTCACGCAATCGGAAGATGTACTTGTCGCCAAGCCGATAGGTCTTCAGCAGTTTCCCTCCGTCATATTCGTAGATCTTTTTATTGGAAGTAAGCCACCAGTGCCCGTCTCGACTGATGATGATGTCATCTACCCGTTTGTCGTCCACCTCCGTCAGTCGCCGGATGCTATAGTCCTGCTTGTCGAGGAGGTACGCCCCGTGATAGGTTCCAATGATGATGTGCATACTGTCTGCCTCGGCAATGCTGGCCACATTATTGCTGCCCAGCAAGTCGGGATGCTCGGCGTCGCTGCGAAATACCATGATCTGGTATCCGTCATCGCGGCACACGCCGCCACCCTCAGTGGCATACCAAAGGAAACCCTCAGCGTCCTGTATGACCTGCGTCACACGTTGCGACGACAGCTGCTCCAACCGTGGCAGTGACAGCTTACGTTGCTGCTGTGCCACTCCTTTTAGTGGTAGCAGTATGAAGAGAAACAGCCAAACATAGTAATTTTTCATCGGTTTCATCGCTTTTACAGTGCAAAGTTACATAATTTCAATGAGAAGTTACAATGGTGAAACCCTCTTTTAAGCATTATTCGTACTTTTGCAGCCGAAAAACAAACTACTACAACAAACATGAAACACTTACTTGCAATCTTTCTCGGCCTGTTAGCCTTCAATTCGGTAAAGGCTGACAATGTTATCAACAACGACACGTTCTGGAAGACCACATCGGGCAGCTACATCTACAGTCAGGGTGGGGGAATCTTCCGCTTCCCCGATGCGCAGGGCGTGGAGCATTATTATTGGTACGGTGCCAAATACCAAGAGGCCGTTGACTACTGTCCGAAGGGCATCAATCCGAGCAAAAGCAATGTCACACACTTCCTCGGCGTGACCTGCTACGTGAGCGATGACCTGGTGAACTGGAAATATGTGCGTGACGTGCTCACTCCCGATGCCGCCGGCTGGGCCTATTGGGTGGGGCGTATGGGGGTGGCCTACATCGCGGAAGCGAACAAATATGCCCTGCTGACGCAGTTCAATGACCATGTGCTGGTGGCTACATGCGCTACACCAACAGGCAGTTACACCCGTCACAATGAGATTGACATGACCAACATGATTGGCACGCCCAATACAGGCGACATGACCGTATTCACCGACCCTGATACGGGCAAGTCGTACCTCTGCTACAGCTACGGCAAGGGGCGAGGACGCATCTACCTGTCTGAGATTGGCGTGTGCTCCGACGGCAAGATTGGCTTGAAGGACTGCCACCAGATTTACAAGGGTACTGGGCGCGAGGGCGACTGCATGTTCAAGTATAAGAATAAGTACTATGTGTGCGCGAGCGACCTCTACGGCTGGAACGCCTCGAATGTCTATTATCTTGAGGCCAGCAGCATCTACGGCCCCTACACGCCGACGAACAGTATGCAGCTGATGCCAGGCGCTGCCGATGACTACGGACATGTCACGCAGACGGGCTTCTTCTACACCGTGCGTGGCTCAAAGCAGGAGACCGTCATCTACTGCGGCGACCGCTGGGCAGGCTTCGCAGGCAACGGCAAGGGTTACAACCAATGGTGCCCCCTCTCGTTTGTCAACGGCAAGCCCTACTTCAACTCACTCTCGCAGTGGCACCTCGATGCCGAGACCGGCGAGTGGTGGGTAGGCGATGACAACAACTACGTGCGCAACGGCAGTTTCAATGCCGACCGTGTAAAAATTCCCAGCAGCAACAAGCCCAGCCAGTCCGACCTGAAGGGCTGGAAGACTACGGTCGTGAAAGGCAACAAGGTGGTCATCGGCGGGGCTGACTCTCCCGTGCTCAACGCCAGCAACTCTTCTGCCGACCGCGAGGTGGTGACGGGCAACTACTGTCTGAACATCCAGGATAAAGTCGATTTTACACGCAAGGTAAGCCAGACGGTGAAATCTACTTCCACTTTCGAACTGAAGGACGGCCTTTATACTTTGACCTGCTACGTCAAGAGCGGTAGCCAGTTCAATGAGCTGTATATGTATGCCAAGGTGGGCAACGACACCACGCGCATTGACATGCCTTATAGCGACAGCAAATGGCATGAGGTCATTATCAACGACCTGCCAGTCAGCGGCGGTCAGGTGGAGGTAGGTTTCTATGCTGACGGTATCGCCGACGCCTGGTGCCGCATCGACGAGGTGTCGCTGGTTCGAACGGGTGACATGAGCGATGGTGCAGGCATCAGTACCATATCAGACGCCCCAACAGCCAGACGGCCAAATGTCAGGCGTTTCTATAGTCTCAGTGGCAGCTCATCATCCCATCCGCATCATGGCATCAACATCGTCCGCGAGACAATCAACGGCGAGAGCCGGAGTTATAAGATTATACGAAATCCGTGAGTCCGGATTTCAATGCACAATGCTCAATCTTTTTTTAAATGCACAATGCTCAATGCACAATGCACAATTGGGCTGCGCTTTTTTCAATGCATAATTCACAATGCTCAATTCACAATCGGGCTGCGCATCGGTAGATTGTGCATTGTGCCTTGTGCATTATGGATTGTGCATTATGGATTGTGCATTATGCATTGTGCATTATGCATTGTGCATTATGCAATGTATGCTTGTTTAAACCAAAGGGCATAAACAGGATCTACGAACCGGTAGCCGTCATTAGCGGTTTCTATGATGTCACGCTTGATGAGCGTTTTCTTGTTAAGTGTTATAGTGCGAGGAGCCCCCTGTCCGTAACGTTCCACGACATCCTTGGCATTGAACCGAGTCTCGCCTGACGAAATGGCACGCAGCATGGCAACCTGAGAGGCGGCGAGACTCTCGATGTCGGCGGCAAACATGTCGGCATTAGTGTCGATGACCACCTGTAGCTGCCTGTTGAATATCTCTTCTGTTACTTCCGTTTCAGTATTCATCCATACAAAGAGACTTAATTGCTGGACATACCAAGAGTGGCATTCTACGGTTTCGCATATTCTCGCGGCCAGTTCCTCACTGATGTGCTTGCCCGTTTTTGCAAAGCCCTCCATAATGTATGGCATCCAGTACTGTTTTTCTATTTTCTTCATGAACAGCACTTGGCCGAAACGGTAGAAAGGATTGTTGCTGTTGTTGAAAATATCCATCATCATGTGGCGCTTGCTTCCATACAGGCAGTAGTTGGCATTGTGCTGATGCTGCCACACAGACCGCATAGTCGCCTCCATTCTTTTCCAGTTGGGAAGGCTGACGAGTTGCTGGAATTCGTCGATGCATACAATGATGTGCAGTCCCTTGTCTGCGGACATCTGCTCGGGTAGTTGCAGCACCTTCTCAGCACTGTCTCTCAATGGTGCAAAGTTCAGTTCCATTTCCATCTGTATGGAGTCAAAGGCACTGGCCTTCAGCCTGACTCCCGGTATAAGTGCCTGTACGTACTGTTTGAAGTCTGCCCATTTCTTCTCAAAAGAGGAAGATGCTGACTCAATGACCGCCATGGCGAATTTATTATAGAACTCATCTTCTGAGACAATCTTTGATGCATCTAAATAGCATACTCTGACCTGCTGGTCTTCGTTTTTCAGTTCTTCCATCGCAGCCTTTACCAGTGACGACTTGCCCCAGCGGCGTGGTGAAATCAGCATCACGTTTATACCGCCACCAAGGAATGTCTTCAGTTGTCTGCGATCCTCTATGCGGTCAATAAAATTCTCCTTTTCGGCTATCAAGCCATACATAAACGGTACCATAAGTCATGGTAGCGGATATTTTATGGTTTGTTACATTGTTTCATACAATTGTTACATTATTTATACGCCGTTTGCGGAAAAAAGTGTATCTTTGCACCCACAAACAAATTACTAAATCAAATCAAACAAATGAAACAACTACTGATCTTTGTAACTTTGCTGGCGGGCTTTCCCTTCCAGCATGTCTCAGCCCAGCGGCTTGGGCAGCCATTAGACCGTGGCGTGGTGGCTGCTTATCGTTCGGGCGGTCGTAGCGTCACCTCGTCGGGCGGTACGGGTTACCTCATCTCGTGGCGTAAACTGGCTCAGGAACCTGAGGGTACTACCTATAATGTATATAAGCGCACACAGGGAGCGACGGAATTCACGAAGATGAACGCCACGCCACTGAAGGTGACGAACTACAAGCCTGCGTCGCTATCTGACAATACGGAGTATGCCGTGACGGCCATCACCCCCGAGGGCGTGGAGGGCAAGGTGAGCAAGCCCTTCCGCTACACGTCGCAGCAGTGGCCTAACGTATGGCTGAACATAGACTTCGACGACAACGTGATACGGCGCGACGACTACCGCACGAAATTCTGCTGGCCTATGGATACGGACGGCGACGGCGAATATGACGCCGTGGTGGTAGATCGCCTGTTTGCCGGTGCTGCTGACAGTGAGGAGGGGGGCGACAACACGGCAACCACCTCGCACAAGATTCAGGCCTACCGCTTCACGGGGGAACTGCTCTGGACGGTGGATATGGGACCGAACGTGAACATCTGCAGCGGACAGAACGACATGGTCGTGGCGTGGGACATCGACTGCGACGGCCGCTGTGAGGTCATCGTCCGCAGCAGTGACGGCACCCGCTTCTGGGACAAGCAGCAGGAGACCTGGGGCAAGTACGCCATGGGCAGCACGGTGGCTGACACCGACGGCGACGGCATCACAGACTACCGCACGCAGACGAAGCGTAACCCGCCGATGTACATCAGCATCATTGACGGACTGACGGGCGAGGAGAAATATCATGCCGAGGCCAACTACGCCACGCTGACCGACGGCAGCGACAGCTACGGTCGTGACAACCGCAGCAGCTACATGAACTTCGGCTATGGAGCCATGGAGGGACACTACGGCATAGCCTACCTCGACGGCATACACCCGTCGCTCGTCATGGAGTGTGCCGACCGCGAGAGTGGAGGGCGGCACCATATCTATGTGCTGGCATGGGACTTTGATTGGTCAATGGTCAATGGTCAACGGTCAATGGTCAATGGGTCGCCTGCCAACTGGCACCACAGTCATACCTGGAGCGCCAACGACAAGCAGCCCCTCTGTGCCGAGTTCCATCAGATACGCATTCTGGACGGCAACGGTGACGGCTGCGACGAACTGTGGACGGGCAGCTACGGCGTGAACCCCGCACAGGGGCGGTTCGTCTCTACCGGTCTGGCTCACGGCGACCGCTTCATCATCAGCGACATCGACCCCGACCGTCCGGGCTTGGAGGGCTACTCGATACAGCAGAGCGCACTGTTGGGACAGTGTCTCTACGACGCACGGACGGCCGAGCGTATCAAGGAATGGTATCTGCCCTCCGTCTATGACGTGGGTCGCGGCACCTGCCTTGATATGGATGCCTCACATAAGGGCTATGAGATACTGAGCTATGCCGACGACTATGTCTATGACTGCAAGGGCGAGAAGACCGGGCAGACACGCACAGGGTCGATGTATGAGGGCTGCTGGTGGGACGGCGACCTGCAGCGCGAATGGCTCAACTCACCCGGTGGCAGCAACTGGGGCACCAACCTGATGGTATCGAAGGTGCTGGGCGACCGGCTGGTAGAGTTCTCGCAGGAAAGCAACTGGGCGACACACGCCGCCAACGGCACACGCCCGGCATTCATGGGCGACATCATCGGCGACTGGCGCGAGGAGGTGATCCTGGCCAAGCAGAACGACAGTGGTAGCACCGGTCTGGTGGGCTATACCACCGCCATGCCCACCGACTACAGCATCTACTGTTTGCAGCAGGACCCGCACTACCGCAGCGACTGCACCACCCGCGGCTACTATCAGCATCCCAACACGGGGTTCTATCTGGGTGGCGACATGCCGATGCCGCCACTGCCCCCGGTGTTTGAGGCCGACGTCAGCAACCAGATGGCTAATGGCCAGAGCGTGATGTTCGACCTGCAGGGCGACAACGCATCGGCCATCAACGTTGACCACGCGCCGACCATGCTCTACATCATGAATCCCCGAGGCCACGACTATAGTTTCACCGGCAAGGGTACTACCGGCAGCGGACAGCTCATCAAGTCGATGCAGGGAACGGCTACGTTCGACTGTCACTTAGGGCATACGGGGTTGAACCTCATCAGCGAGGGCGAACTCTGCGTCAACGGTGATATTGAGGGTCCGGTAGAACTGCGGGCCCGTGGCACACTGAGCGGTAATTGTACGTTGAAGGATACGGTCGTCTTCGAGGGAGCCTTGAACTATGAGGGCTGCCGACTCGCGCCTGGTCAGATGGTGTCGAAAAAGAGCATGACACTGCCTGGCAATGTCTATTTGGAATTCGGCACACCCGACACGGATCTTCTCTCGGTAGAGGGCAACCTCACCTTCAAGGGCACAAACTATATCACTGTCAATGCACAATTCACAATGCATAATTCACAATTCACAATGCACAATGGTCAACGGTCAATGGTCAATGGTCAACGGTCAATGGTCAATGGTCAACGGTCAATGGTCAATGGTCAACGGTCAATGGTCAATGGTCAACGGTCAATGGTCAATGGTCAATGGGTTTTGGCTGAGTGTACGGGTACGCTGACCTGCGACGTGGCGAAGCTGAAAACGCGCGGGCTGGAGGGTATCAACTACGACCTTGAAGTAAAGGACAACAAGCTGGTGCTCATCATCAACGAGACCCGCGCTCCGCAGGAAAATGTCGTGTGGACAGGCGCTGAGGGCAAGGTATGGGACTACAAGGCCAAGAACTTCATGACCACCGATGCAACGTCGTTTGTGGCTGGCGATGCCGTTGTCTTTAATGCCCAGGCACAACAGAAGAGCATCACCGTCAACGAGATGATGGTGACCAACGGCGTCATCTTCGACAGCGGCACCTACACCCTCAGCGGCGAGGGAGGACTCAGCGGCGAGGGAGGACTGACCGTTAACAAGGATGCCAAGGTAACGCTGAACATGAAGTATAGCGACTATACGGGTCAGACCATCGTGAACGGCGGCGTGCTGACGGTTCCCAATTTCTACGACGGCGGACAGAAGAGTGCGCTGGGCGCAGCCACTGCCTCCAAGAACAACCTGCAGCTGAACGGCGGTACGCTCGTGCTCTCGAAGGACAATATGGGCACCGACCGCCAGCTGACGCTCACCGACACAGTCACCATCCGTATTACGCAGGCCAGCAGTTCACTGTCACTAAAGGGACAGGTCAGCGGCTCGGGCTATCTCGTGAAGGACGGTGCCGGTCAGCTGAACCTCACCTACGGCGGGACGAACGGCTTTGCGGGACTCATCGTGAAAAAAGGCATCGTGGCACAGGGAGCCTGGAACGCCACGTTCGGCAAGAGCGGCTCGCCCATGCTGCTCTGTGGCGGCGAGGTGCATCAGATAGACCAGAACAGCACCTCCACCGTACCCACCTTCAACCACGTCGTCACCGTACAGGAGGGTACCACGAACAAGATTGTCGGCTCCTCACGCGGCAAGCTGAACGGAAGTGTAAAGGGTAGGGGAGACCTGACCATCGTATCGAAATACGTGCGCTGCGACATCGGACTCAATTTCAAGGATTATGAGGGCGTGCTGACCGCCTCCGGCAACCAGTGGCGCCTGATGACCAGCGTCACCGACATGTCGAAGGCCACGCTGAAGGTGGATGCCGCCACCAATATCGCACACTACGGCAGCGGAAACGGTAATCAGCAGACGGCAACGCTGAAAATAGGAGCCATCAGCGGTACGGCAACCGACGGTGTGCTGGACGGTCAGACCACCTACAAGATAGGCTACCTGAACAAGGACATGACATTCTCCGGACTGTTCAAGGGCACAGCTGTCACCAAGGAGGGCACTGGCCGTCTCACGCTGAAGACGGCGGGCAGCACCTCGCCCATCACCGTCAACGGCGGCGTGCTGGAACTGAGCAACTCCTCATCTACCGCCATCACCACGGGTCTCGTCACCGTGGCAGACAAGGGCACCGTCACCGGCACGGCTACCGTGCAGAACCTGACGCTGAACCAGGGTGCCACCACGCTCTGCCAGCTGAAGACCTCGGGTAACACCCGCCTCACCGTCAAGGGTAACCTCAAGCACAATGGCGACACCATCTTAGTGGTCGTTCCCGCCACCCGCCAGCTGCAGGTGGGCGACGAGATTACCGTCTATAACGTCAGCGGACAGCATACGGGTACCTTCGTGGTGAAAGTTGACGACGGAGGCGCCGGCTATCTGTTCGACACCTCCACGCTGCTTACTGACGGCAAGTTGCGCGTCACGGCCATTGCTACCGGCATCGCTGCCATTACCGCCGACGAACTGGTAGATGTCTATACCCTCAGTGGCATACGGCTCTACAGCCGCAAGCCTTACGCAGAACTCCGTGCGCTGCTCCCCGCTGACACGTACGTCATCGTCACCGCTACTACATCACATGTCATAAAAATTAAATAAGTAAACTACAACGAATTACAGGAATTATTCGAATTAACGATGCAGAATGATATGATTATAAAACATGTAATTGTCATTTAATTGCCCATGTAATTTTTCATGTAATATATAATTAATGGTAATTTGTGGGCAATTAATGGTAATTCGTGTGAATTTGTTAAATAAATGGTATCTCTGCGCAGCCAAAAAAATTGTGAAATTCGTGAAATTCGTGGTCGTAAAAAACCTGCGTTCCCGTTAAAAATGTTACTATGAGATATTTTGCAATTGTAATCATCAGCCTGTTGACGTTCATCGGCATCAAGGCCGAGAATTATCCTTACCGCAGTGACTACCTGTGGGTAACAGTGCCTGACCACGCTGACTGGTTGTACAAGACCGGCGAGCAGGCCACCATCGAGGTGCGGTTTTATAAATACGGTATGCCCTGCGACGGCGTGGTGGAATATGCTATCGGCGACGACTTGATGGAAGCCGACACGAAGGGCACCGTCACGTTGAAAAACGGGTGTGGCATCATCAAGGCGGGGACTGCCCGCAAGCCGTGCTTCCGCGACATCCGCCTGACGATGAAGCCCGACGGCGTTGGAGGGGGATTGCAATCCCCGATTCAGCACCACGTGAAGATAGGTTTTTCGCCTGAAAAGATTGTTCCCTACACCCAGCAGCCGAAGGATTTCTGGCAGTTCTGGCAGGACAATCTGAAGGAGGATGCCAAGTATCCGCTGAAGTTTACGAAGACTCCCTGCCCGGAGTACTCGAACGACAAGACCGACTGCTATCTGGTGCGCATTGAGCTGAACCGTCAGCATCAGGCCATGTACGGCCTGCTGATGATGCCGAAACAATGCTCAATTCATAAATGCACAATTCATAATGCACAATGCACAATTCATAATTCACAATCGGCTGCCGCAAAGGATGGCACAGGAAATAATTGTGCATTGTGCACTGAGCATTGTGCATTGAAAAAGTATCCCGTCGTGCTCACTCCGCCGGGAGCAGGTGTGAAGCGCATCAAGGACCCCAACTCGCGTGACTACTATCCCGAGAATGGTGTCATCCGCTTCATCACTGAGATTCACGGCATGAACCCGCTCATGCCCGAGGAGTATTTCGAGGACGTGCGCTCAGCCTTCGACGGTCGGGTGAAGGGCTACCTCTATCAGGGCATCGACAGCCGCGACCACTATTACATGAAACACGTCTATCTGGGACTAAAGCGCTGCATCGATTTTCTCACCTCGCTGCCCGAATGGGATGGCCGCAACGTCATCACCCAGGGAGGCAGTCAGGGCGGCGCGTTAGCCCTGATCACTGCTGCCCTTGACCCCCGCGTGACGCTCTGCGTGGCCAACCATCCCGCTCTCAGCGACATGGCTGCTGCTGCCGAGGCTGGCCGTGCCCACGGCTATCCCCACTTCTCGAAAGCAGAAGGATTCCTCACCGAGCAGCACCTGCAGACGTTGCCTTACTTCGACGTGTGCTGTTTCGCCCCCTACATCAAGGCCAAGACCTACATGACTTGGGGATACAACGACAACACCTGCCCGCCCACCACCAGCTATGCCGTCTGGAACCTGCTGAAGTGTGAAAAGGAAAGCCTCATCACCCCCGTCAACGAGCATTGGACCAGCGACGTGACTAACCGCCAGCAACTGGACTGGATACTGAAGAAATTAAAATAACATTATTCATCTTCACCATGCTCATTGCAGCAGTGGGTATGCAGGCAGGGACCTATAAACTATATGCTTCTATGACTGACGTGGGTAACACTAACGTATCGTGGGATGGTGAGCATTTGAACGTATGGGGCGAACAGTACAACACCTTCCAGTTGATGAGCTTCCCAGCAGGTACACTGTCCAATTATAAAACAATCCACCTCAATATCACTGATGACGCCCACACTCGCATCCTCTTCATGGAAGGCAACGACCCGCTTTATATTTGGACCTTTGACAGAACTGGTGAGCAGAGCTCCAACATCACTGAGATTAATGGAAGCTTCACCTCCTCACAGATAGCTCGGTGTACCTCCATCCGCATCGGTAGCCGTAATGTTAGCAGTTACACAAGCGAAAGCCCTTTGGTAATCAGTTTTAATCCCAGCACCTGCTATATAGATTCTGAGGAGTATGAGATGATGACCATTACCACGACGATCAATAGTTTGTCTGACAAGGATACACCATTCGCATGGACGATAACAGAGCCAAGTGAAACGCTCAAACCTATTAACAATAACTTAGGGAAGACCAATAGCGGTGTCATCTTCGGATATGCCCAAGACAATGATTTAGCTAATGGATTTTTTGACGTGACGGGCTACGACAAGGTGAAATGGTCGCTCGCTTCAGTTGATGACTCGAAGAACATGACCCTGCGACTGCTGGCAGGCGAAGGTACCACGATGTCACAGACCGTTACCGAGGGCACTACTGATTATGAGCAGCTACTCACACTCACTAAGTGTGTCAGTGTGAAGGCAGAATCAGGTGCCTCCACATGCCAAAACGTGACCAAAATCGAATTCAGCAAGGCCTTCAATTCATCCTCTGTTACCTCCTTCAGCATCGCTGGCTCGGCATCATCCACAGTCGCGTACGACCGCGAGTTTACTGCCGGTCAGAAAAGCACCGTTTATCTGCCCTTTGCCTTGACGCAGGAAGAATGCAACACAGCAGGAACGTTCTATGAACTGACTGATTACGACGGTACCACGCTGACCTTCACAAAGGTTACCTCTGATGGTACCACAGCCTATAAGCCCTACCTCTTTACAGCAAAATCGACCGGTGCTCCGTTCAGCAGCTATAGTGGCAAGGAAATTTTTGCTTCGTCAGGAGCCACCGCACCCACCCCAGTCGGAAGCGGAGGCTACACCGCCACTATGACGGGTACGTTGGGTCACCAGTCTGTCAACGGCAAATACGGTTGGAGCAGTGCGGACGGTGTCTTCTACCAGGCTACCAGTGATGCTGTTACCATCGATGCCTTCCGCGCCTACATCACCGTCACTGGAGTGGCCAGTGCTCGCGGTATGCTCGATGTGAACTTCGAAGACGCTACAATGGGCATCCATTCCGTGAAGAGTGAAACGATGAAAGATAATAGTTATTACGACCTGCTGGGTCGCCGTGTGGAGAACCCCACCAAGGGTGTCTATATCATTAACGGTAAAAAGATAATGGTGAGATAGTTTTACTTCCCGTACTTGCTGGGCACTACGCCATAGCGGGCCTTGAAGACTTTGTTGAAGTAGGTGGGGTCTTGCATACCCACCTTGTAGCATACCTCGCTGATGTTCAGCTCGCCCTCTAACAGCAGTTCGCTGGCACGGCGCATGCGGGCGTCCTGCAGGTATTTGTTGGGCGACATGCCGGTCAGCTCCTTCACCTTGCCGAAGAACTTGGTGCGCCCCATGTTCATCATCTCGGCCAGCCGGTCGATGGTGAAGTCGGGTTCAGCTAAGTGGCGGGCGGTCAGCGTTTCTAACTTATCGACGAACACCTTATCAAGATGGCCCTCAATGATGGCTGGTGCATCGGCCTGCGGGGGAACCTGCGGGCGGTTCCACTTGATGAGCTGCACCATGCGAGCCAGCAGCAGACGGAAGTTGCAGGGCTTTACCATGTAGTCGTCGGCGCCTGCCTTGTAGGCGCGAATCTGGTGGGCTTCGTCGTCCAGTGCCGTCAGCATGATGACGGGCAGTGAGGCGGTGGCGGCATCGGACTTCAGCCGGCTCACGATTTCGTAGCCGTCGATGTCGGGCAGCATCACGTCGCACAGCAGCAGGGCGGGCGGTTCGGCTACCACGCCCTCGTAGCCCCGCTTTCCCGTGGTATAGCTCACGGTGTGGAAGTACTGACCTACCTCAGTGCACAGCTGTTGCATCATGTCAGGATTGTCTTCGATGATGGCAACGGTCATGTCGTTAAAGGCCTCGGGCAGCATTTCGCGGATGACGGCATTCTGCTGGCGGCCAGCATCCTGGTCGTCCGTGTCGGTGGTAATGGACGAGGCGGCCGTCTGCGGCTTGATTTCGTCGGCAGTGTAGAGGCTATCATCAGCAGGCAGCGACAGGGTGAAGCATTTCTTTAATGCACAATGCTCAATGCTCAATGCACAATTATTTCCTGCGCCATCCTTTGCGGCAGCCGATTGTGCATTATGCATTGAGCATTGTGCATTGTGAATTGAGCCTTGTGAATATTCCAGCGTGCCATGGTGAAGGGTCGCCATGCGGTGTGCCGTATAGAGTCCGATGCCCATGCCGCCCTGGCTGACGTAGCCTTGCATGAAGGGCTTGAAGAGGCGGGCCTGTTGTTGCGGACTGATGCCTGGTCCCGTATCTTCGACAACGATCTGGATGCGGGGGACAATCTCCCCTCCTTCGGAGGGGCTGGGGGAGGCTTTCTTTGCGGAGGGGTTGGGGGAGGCTTTCTTTACGCGGACGGTGATGGCGCCCTGTTCCGGCGTATATTTGACGGCATTCGACAGCAGGTTGTAGATGATGGTCTCCACCATTTGCCGGTCAACCAGCATCTCATAATGTTTGTCAAACGGTATGAACTTCAACCGCTGTTCCTTCTGGGCCGCCATCTCACGTAGGTCCTGAACAATCTGCCCGACGAAGACGATGATGTCGGTGGTCTCCACCTGCAGGCGCAGGTTGTCGGTGTTGATCTTGCGGTATTCCATGAGTTGGTTCACCATGCGCAGCAGGCGGCTGGTGGCTCGGCGGGCGGTCTGCTGAGCCGCCGCGTTCCGGCCGTCCTGGCTGAGCTTATCGACGGCACTCTTGATGATGGCCAGTGGCGTGCGGAACTCATGGGTGATGTTGGTGAACAGTTCCACGCGGAAGTTGTTCAGCTGGCGTTCCATGTTCATCTGCTGGTGCAGACGGAACCGCTCACGGGCGTTGCGCCAGACATACAGTAGCGTCAGCGTTACCACCAGCAGGTAGAGCATCCATGCCCACCAGCGGTTATACCACGGCTGGGAAATGGTAAAGGCGTAGGTGGTCTCCTGCTGATACTGCCCGTGGGTGCCAAAGGAACGAACGTGGAAAACATAGTCGCCGGGCGGCAGTTCGCTGTAGGAAACACTGTTCTGCGGCGTGATGTGCTGCCAGTCGGCCTCAAGTCCCTGCAGGTAGTATTGGAACATGGGCAGTTGCTGCTTGTTGTATTCAAAGACGGAGAAATAGAAGGTCAGTTGGTTCTGGTCATGCCTCAGCGTGGCAGGGCGCTCTTTGAGCAATGCCGTGCCATTGACGGTGAGGGCGGTGATGGTCGGTTGCAGAACAGCCGTCTTGCGGAATTGTGTGGGGTCGATGACGAGCAGACCGTCAGCAGTGCCGAACAGCAACTTACCGTCCTTGGTCAGCAGTGCGCAGTTGTTGGTTACGGAATTGCCCTTCAGCGATTCTGACGGCCGGTAGGTGCCTATCGTGCCATGCTGTGGGTCGATGACCGACAGGCCGTCCTCAGTACCTGCCCAAATGCGGCCATTAATGTCTCGCACCAATGACGTGACGTTGTTGTTAGACATGCCATTGCTGGTCGTATAGGTCTCCAGATTCCCAAACCGACAGCGTACTACACCACCGCCCGCCGTGGCCACCCAGAGGCCAGTCGCTGCGTCGAACAGCAGGGCGGTCACCTCGTCGTTGGGAAACAGGCCGTTTCGCGTGTTGTATAAGAATTGCCGGCCGTTGCGGGTCAGTTGGCACAACCCGTCATTGGTGGCTGCCCAGATGCTGCCGTCAGCAGCCTCTTCCAGGTCACTCACGCGGTTGCCGTTCATATTGCCCTTGGAGACCTGTTGCAGTTCGTTGCCGTTGACTTTCAAGACACCATTGTTCCAGGTGGCAATCCATATCTGCCCACTGCGGTCGGCCATGATGTCGTTGATGAAGAGTGGCGGGTTGGTTTGTTCTGCCAGCCTTCCTGCCGGCGCATGGAGCCCTTGCCCCCAGGTACCAGTCCACAGCTGGTTGCTGCTGTCAAGGTACAGCCCCCTGACGGCAATCATCTTCTTGCCAAGCAGCTGGGGCGATAGCGTGCCGTCAGCCCTTGTCTGATAGATGTCGCCATTGCGTGTTCCCATAATAATCAGACCGTCATCCTGCTGTACGGCAGAGGAAATGGTATTACTCCAGTCGCCCTTTGCCATAGGATACGGTTTGATATAGTTGGCCTGTTCCTTGTTGGTAATCGTCAGGCAGTAGGCTCCCGTGGTTTCGGAACCTAACCAGATACCGCCCTGACGGTCGGTAGCTGCACAAGTCAGGTAGTCGGTGTCAATGATGGGCGATTCGTCAGAGGCCGTATAGTGGGTAAGGTCGGAAGTGGCAACGTCATAGACATAAAGGCCGGCACCGTAGGTGGCAATGAACAGTCGTCCGTGAGCATCCTTGGTGATGTGGAACAGCCAGCCCTTGTTTGTCGTATAGCGGGCATTGGGAATGAGGTCGAGGCGGCGGGGTTCGCCTTCGTCAGGGAATATCCAAAGAACGCCGTCCCTGGTGCCTATAAAATGGTAGCCGTCACAGACCCCTTGGCTCTGACCGCCAGTCAGTTGGTTTGCCGGGGAAGAGAGCAGTTGGAGTGTAGCCAGGTCGATGGCATAGGTGCCTTCTGGTGAACACAGCATCCAGCGTCCTTGCCATAGAAAACTGGTGTGGACCTTCGAGGGACGTTTGACGGCGGGGGGCAGTACTGCTTTTTGGACGAGTCGTTTGCCGTCGTATGCCAGCAGCTCACCGTCGGCCGTCAGGAAATAGGCTTTCTGACGGGCGATGGCGGCAATGATGTTCAGTTGCTTGGACTTGACGGTGCTTACCGTGCCGTCAGTATTGACTATCGAAAAGCCGCAGGACGTCGGTAGCCAAAGCCGTCCCTGCAGGTCTTCAGCCACAATTACCACGTTGTCATCGGGCAGCGTCCCGTCTTGCTGGCTGTAGTGCGTGGTAGTGAACAGCCCGTCCACCAGTGTGCTCAGCTGGGCACCGGTATGATTGCCGTAGAGCACCATGCCGCGTGAAGTCAGCATCAGTTTGTTCTGTTGGCCATAGCAGTCACCACGTCCTGACCAATCTACGAAACGTGCCTGGCCAAGGTCGTAGCAGGCATTTTGGAATGTTGCGGTATTCAGCCACAGCAGGTGGCGTATGGTATCTGCAAAGATGCGTCCGATGCGGGCTTCCAAGTGGTGTCTGTCATCGCAGGCCAGCGACGAATAGTTGACGGAATGGTAGCCATCGAAGCGGCTCAGCCCGTTGTTGGTAGCCAGCCAGATGTAGCCGTCACGGTCTTGCAGCAGTTCGTTGATGGTGTTTCCCGACAGTCCGTCAGCAGTAGTCACGCGGCGACTATAGAGTTTGAAGTCTATAGCCGCAGCGTTTAGAGTGATGAGTAGAAGTAAGAAAAAAACAAGCGTTTTTTTCATACCCTGCAGTGCTTATTCCTCTACTGAGAAATCGTCTTTGCCTACGCCGCAGATAGGGCATACCCAGTCTTCGGGAATGTCTTCAAAAGCGGTGCCGGGAGCAATACCGCTGTCGGGGTCGCCCACTTCGGGGTCATACACGTACCCACAGGTTTCACAGATGTACTTTTTCATACGTTAATGTTTGTTTTGAGTTAATAAAATATTATTTGTTTTCTCCACGATAGTTTCCGGTTTGATGTTGTTCATGCAGGCATAGTCCCCTCGTTTGCAGGGCTTCTGTCCGTAGATGCTGCACGGTCGGCAGTCCATGTCCAACTGAACGGCATTCTCCTCCTTTTGTCCCCAGCCCATGAAACCGGCATAGGGATGAGTGGCTCCCCAGACGCTGACCACTGGTGTTCCCGTCAGTGAGGCTAAGTGCATATTCGACGAGTCCATCGAGATCATGACGTTCAGGTGACTGATCAGGATGAGTTCCTGGCGTAACGAGTTTGCCAGTTTGCTGACATTGACGCACTGTGGGTATTGCCGGCACCACTCGGCGAAGTATTTGTCTTCCTGTTCACCGCGTCCGAAGAGGAAGATGTGAGCTTGCGGATGCTGCTGAATCAGCTGTTCAATGACCTGCTGCATCAAATGAGGAGGATAGACCTTGCCTTCGTGCGCTGCAAAGGGGGCAATGCCGATTTTTAATTCACAATGCTCAATGCACAATGCACAATTATTTCCTGCGCCATCCTTTGCGGCAGCCGATTGTGCATTATGCATTGAGCATTGTGCATTATGCATTGAGCATTGAGCATTGTGCATTGAGCATTGAGCATTGTGCATTGTTAACTCGTTGAGGTCGCCCTTGCCGTCAGGGCAGTCGGCAAAGATGCTCTTGAAGGTAATCTCTACCGGATAGCCTAACTTACGGAACACTTCGGAATAGTTCTCGAAGGAGGTGGGCTGCTGAGCCAGCTTTTTGTGGTTGGCAGACGTGATGCGGCGTCGGCCCTTGCGGTGCTTGTTGATATGTGCCACGCGGAAGGGACCCATGTTGAACCGCATGCGCAGGTATTCGGAGCGTAGCACGCTATGCAGGTCTGCAACGGCCGTAAACTGCTTGGCCACCAGTCGGCGATAGAGGGCGTTCAGCCCCTTGATGCCGTGGTACTCCTTTTTCAGGTCAGCCTCCATGAATCCCACATTGGGTGCCAGGTTTTCAAAGAATGACTTGGCGAAAGAACGGCTGAGCACAGTAATACGCACGTGGGGGTATTGCTGTGCCAGCGACCATACCACAGGTACCGTCATAGCTACGTCGCCCATAGCCGAAAACCGTATGACGAGTATGTGTTCTTTCTTCATTCTTTAACCTTAACCTTAATCAGACATCATCCATCAGACATCATCCATCAGACATCTAACCTTTCTTGTAAAGCACCGGATTGGTGGCGGGGTCGTTGTACATCTTCATCTGGCGATAGACCTTCATGTACTTACGGCCGGCCTTGATGTCCTCTAACAGCTGGTCGATGGCTGTAGAGAGATCTACTTGCTGCTCCAACAACACATTGAGCTTGGCCTGACACTTCTGGATGTGTTCGGCATCGGCATCCTTGCGTTCCACCTGTTCCTGCATGTGCCATATCTTCAGGGCCAGAATGCTCAGGCGGTCAACGGCCCACGCCGGGCTTTCCGTGTTAAGGCGGGCATTGGGTAGCGGAGTGACATCGCTGTACAGTTTTCTGAAATATGTATCAATGTCCTCCACCAAGTCCGTGCGGTCCTGATTGGAACGGTCAATGCGACGCTTCAGTCCCAGTGCTTCTGCCGGGTTGATGTGCGGGTCGCGGATGATGTCTTCCAAGTGCCACTGTACGGTGTCTATCCAGCATTTCAGATAGAGGCTGTACTCTATGGAGTCACGCTGGTAGGGATTGTTGATGGGAGTGTCCACGTGGTCTTTCAGATGATAGTCACGTATCGCCTGTTGAAAGATTCTGTTTGCTTGTTCTGTAAAGTTATTATTCATGTTTGATTTCGTTTAATCGAAAAGTTTCTGCAAAGATAGTGCAAAACAAGCGAAAAACCAAAGAAAATAGCTTTTTTCTTTGGTTTTTCCAAGGTGCAGCCGTTGCAACACCACAATTTGAATGCGAAGCCACACTTTAGTCCTCTGCGGTCAGCTCCTCAATCTGGTCGATGATGTCCTGATACTGGCGCTGGGTCTTGAAATGTACCTTGATGCCGCAGACAGCGCCGATGATGCCACCAACACATCCGCCCCAGAAGAATCCATTGTTAAAATCGCCACCCTGAATCTGATAGATCTCATAGACGAACCAGCTAAACCATAGGATGACGGCGGGAATGCCAAACAACAGCCAGTTGGCTTCAAACTTCTTGGCGCTGGCCACTTTCTTACGAGCCTCTACGAGGTTGTGGTTCATCAGATTGGGGTCGCTGATCTTGCGGCTGTTGTAGAAGGTGGCGACTCCACATACCAGCATGAAGATGCTTGTGACAATCCAGAAGGCTATTGAGAGGTGGCTCAGCACTACGAAGCACCAGTAGCCATAGGGAATCATCAGCACGCAAAGAGCCATGATGATGTTGTAGCGGCGGTTGATGGTGTTCACTTCGTTCCGCATCGAACGGCGCATCAGTCGGTCGTTCACTATTTCCTGCTTGTCGAGTTTATTCTTGAGAGTAGTCATCTGCTGACGCATCTCTTCTAATTCGAAATCGTTGTTGTTCATAATGGGTTCCTTTTTTAATGTTTTACATTTTCTTTAGTTGCTCTCTGATTCTGAACAGACGGACGCTGACATTCTTGGCAGTGATTCCGACAATCTGTCCGATTTCCTCGTAGCTGAGGTCCTCGAGCCAGAGCAGGACAATCGCACGGTCGAAGGGTTGCAACTTGGAGATACGCTTGTGGAGCATATCGACCTGCTTGGTGTCCTCGTCGCGGTCTTCAAAGAGGTTGATGTCCATAGTCAGCCGGACTTCTGCCGAGCGCCGCTTCTTCCTGTCGAGAGAAATACAGGTGTTGAGGGCGACGCGATAGACCCACGTCCGGATGTCACTGCGATGCTCGAAGCTCTCGTAACCTTTCCAAAGATTCACTAGTACCTCCTGGAACAGGTCGTTCACTTCGTCGGCATCTTGCGAGAACATGTAGCACACGGTGTAGATGGTGCTTTTGTGTTCTGCAACGGTTTGCGCAAACTGTTTTTCTAAAGTTGTCATTGTCACATCTGTTTTTAAATCTTACGCCCATTAGACGCAACATAGTTACGAAAAACTACACGAAAACGAAAAAAAATTTGAATTGCCCCAATGATTGGTGAATCCGTCAGGAAAGCTATCGCTTGATAACCTTCCGTCCGTTCACGATATAGATGCCTGGAGAAACGAGTTGCTGCCACGAGCCGTCAGCAACCTGTTGCGGAGTGGCCACGCAGCGTCCTGACAGGTCGTACATACGGTCGTCGCCCGTCACCCGCTGCGGCACAGGCTCCTCTCCCTGCTGGTCGTCAAACAGGATAGGCACATATTCCACGCCACGCGTCAGCCCAGGAGCAGGACTGCTGCCGGGGAATCCCGTAGCTTTGTAATAGACCTTATTGCCATAGACGTACCTGTTGTTACGAGTCCATGAACCTCTGGAAGAGCCCAGCTCCTTGTTGGGATTGGCATTGAGATAGAAACCGATGCCGGCACTGGACGGATGGGCCAACACCGCAGTGACAGCACCCGTTGACGCATTCATGGATATGGATGATGCCTCAAGCTGCATACCGAAGGTGAAGATGCGCTCTGTATCATCAACAGGGGAAAGTAGCTGTTCCAGATAGGTACCCGTCAGGAGGTTGTTGCACGATACAGGGTCTTCACCAGCCTTTGTGTAGCTGATACCAGTAGTCAATGACGTTGAGGGTGAATTTGACGGCAGCGTCACCTTGACGACATCTGTCTGGTCCCACATGGCCAGCAGCACGGGTGTGCCGGCAGGAACAAACTTGTTGTTGCCGGCGTAAGTACCTGTATTATAATGGCCGATGGACTTGGGGTGCAGGTCATCATTAGAAGGATCCCACGGAGAATTCACATTGTCCAGAATAAAGGCTTGATAGACCCGCATATAGTCTTCATCCGCCTTCTGCTCATCAGGGGGCAACAGGATGTCGAACGGTGCATAGAACGACGCATAGTTATAGCTGGTGCCATAGGTATCCTCATCACCACCGCTATGGGTAGTGAGATACAGTCCCAGATTGTTGACCGGCTGCAGACACCACTTCGCATGGTCAGTATGGGTGTTGTGGGTTAGCTTCAGGTCATAGATGTTGGCACCGTCGTTCTGGTGGTAGCTCAGGTATTTCCTGTAATGGGGAATACTTCTGTCGTGTATCAGCATCACACCACCACCAATATCCATGATCCACAATGGCGTGGCAGTGGCTTCCGACGCCGTCATATAGGCTTTCGACCTCACCCCCTCGGCTTCAATGGTTCCCGCTGGAGTACCGTCATCAGCAGTCTTTCCTACCGCGCCCTTGATATAGAGTCCCTGAGTGCTCATCGTTGTGTTATCAGCAGTACCTGGGAGGTAGAAGATGCTGGCGGGGTCGTACTCTACGGCAGGAATGGTAATCTCGCCGCGGGTAGCATTCGACGTGGTATAGCCACCGCCGAGGTTTTCAAAGATGGTTGACACTCCCTCCTTCTCGTAGAAGTGCATGGGGATGGCATCCGCTTCATTACCATCACCATTGGGGTCTCTTTCTATAGCATGTGTATAGCCGCTGGCATAGCGCACCGGCGAAATGCCCTCAATGCCTGCAGGTGAATGCAAACGATAGTAACCTGAGGTAAACGGCTTGATGTTGTCATCGTCATAGACCAATGCCTGTGCCGCCATCAGTTGAGTAGCAGTAGGTGTAGCACTACCGGTCATGGCAGCAACGACATCAGCGTTAGCGGGGGCTTCATACACCTCTTCCTTCAAAGCACCAATGTAGCCGACGTACCTGAAATAGGGGTCAAACAAGTCTTTGCTAAGTCCGAACGTAAACTCAGTAGAAGAGGTACTGAGTTTTACGTGTACACCAGAGGCTCCGTCATTAATGGTCTTCAGATAATACTGGTCGCCAGAGTTGTTGACTACAGGATGCATACGGAAGTAACCATCGGTAGCTGCTGGCAACAGTTCATAGACGGAATTGGGATCTTCGGCGTATGAAGGATCACTGGGAGCGTAGTTATTGGGATTGCTCAAAGTCAGCACCTGACCTTCACTAAAATCTGCGGTAGTCATCACACGGTATTGCTCACCGGCATTCAGTGCACCACTGTTCTTATAGATATAGCGGTTATACAGCTTGAATCCGTATGGGTCGCCCAGCGGTGACCAGAGGTAGTCGTTGGTATAATGGGTGCCACGGCCTTCCTTCACTTCCAGTCCCCAGGCATTGGTATATTGTGCCAGCCACGGTGTACCGTCATTGGCCTTTGACTCGATGGTGTACCATTTGTTATCAGAAACGTTCCTGACGAAATCACCACCATTGTTTGTTTCCAGTTCGGTGTTGAAGCTATAGACGATGTTGATGAGGACAGTTTTGCCAAGAAGCTCCGGCTCTCGTCCCATCTCGTCTATCTCCACACCTCGGTAGGTGTCGTCAAGATATGCGATATGGCTTCCATCTGTCCCGTATGGTATGGCACGGCTACAGTCGTCATGCGTATAAACACCCTCAACAAAGTAGTGATAGTTAACGTTGGGACGATAGAACGCATTAGGCACCTGCAGCTTGTCACCCAGACTGATATGACCGGCATCGTAGCAGTAGGTTTGTCCGTTTATCGTTTCTCCAAGCTGATACTTCTCGCCAGCATAATGCGTACCTTCGCCAGCATTTACTGACGTCAGGTCACGCTGGGTAGAGCCTTTGATGGTTTTGTCGATCAACGAACCACCCTTTGTTGCACGGAACGGTATAGTGACGTCAGCATTTGTTGTTGCTATCACCAAGTGGTAAATGACCTTATGCGTAGCCAGTGCGAAGGGAATAAACTGCGTCGGGTCGCTGGTGGTAAGCACGTTGCCGTGTCCGCTGAGCATGGTGCTCTTATCACCCGTCTTTGCCAATACGCCATAGTGGTAGTCTTCCCTCGGTATCAGCATAAAGGTGGTGGCGGTGGCATTAAGGTCGCAAGTAGTAGAGGTTGCCTCATGAATATATTTGTTTCTATCCACACTCTTAATCTTGATGGCGTAAGGGTCGTTGCCTTCCAAAGTCCATTCGTAGGCCTCCACGGCCTGCAGGTCCTGGCCTGTTGTGCTTCTGATGGCATCGTCGGCACTACCACCGTCAATGTCAGATTTGTAGCTTCTCATCATCTCGTCATTATACCAGATGATATTGTAGAGCACGTTACCGGAAATGGCCAGTGCTGCATCATTAGAATCATCGGCACGATCCACATGACTGTCAACGATTCTCTTTGAGTTGGGAACCCTGAAGCTTGACGCTGTTTCATCGTAGCTGCCATAGCGCACATAGATGTCATCATCGTACAAGCCATACAGATGGGACAGTTTCTTACCTACTGTGTCTATGGGTTCGGCGGTATAGTCTGCCTTATCGTAATACCAAAAGTTCTCTAAGTCGAGAAGTGGAGAAAGAATGCTGGCCGGCAACGTAGGCACAAACTCGTTCTGTGAGGCCTCAGCCTGTGATTGGTCGCCGTCAATAGCAAAGATTCCATCAAGTGTATATATTTGATAGTTATATGTATGCTCCACATCATCGAGCAACTTCACTTGCGAGGCAGTACCGCTAAAGGTATTTGCAGTACTGGTGAACCCTGCCTCAATAGCTGTTGTGGCTGCAACAGCGTCAGTCATACTACTGCCATTGAGGAATGAATAGGTAAAGCCACCAGAGCCCGCCATCGCCAAAGCATAGTCGCCACTGGTATGTGACAGCAGGGCGAAACGGTTTGCCGTCGCTGCCACTCCGGCACTCTGGCTACGGTTATACAGATTGATGGCGTATGGGTCTGGATTGCTCCATTGTGTCTCTAACAGTTTCCACTGCCAATCTTTATGTATTGCATCTACTGGGTCGGGTTTGCTGCCTGATGCTTGTTTGATACCGCTGCTATAGACAGCATCCTTTTCATCCAGCTGCATGGTGAACCACTTACCCTTCAGGACATTCCTCGTGTCAGCCTCTTCGTCGTAGGTATAACGTACGTAGATCTGGTTTCCATCAATATTTGTTGCTGTCAATCCGGCACTGGCAAGCGAACCAGAGATTTCCTTGCTGCTGATGTCTGTCTCGGCGGGTATTTCCGTATAGGTTCTGGTAGCGTTATCGTATGTCAGTTCCTTATAATACCGATAGTCCTTCGCCAGCGGACTCTTCAGGTGTTCAGGGATATACGGCGAGAGTTCTCCTGCCGAACGATAGCGCAACGACTCGTGTCCTTCGTTGTCAATGATACTGTAGTTATACACCATCGGGCGGTACAGTTTGGTACTCGTCTCCGTCAGCTTGGTCGGGTCGCTGATGTCAGCCACAGGCGTCACCAGTGTGTTGAAGTCTCTCAAGCGCATCGTGTGGTCGAAGCGCGGCATCAGTTGAATCTCCCCATCGCTGCCCAAAACAGCCATAAAGGTGGCATTGGTGATGTTCAGTCGCAGGGCGTCATACCAGGTGGCTGTTACTCCTGTGGCTTCTGCTCCCAATGAGACAGAAGCTGTCGTGCTGTAAGTGCCATCCAACTCACCCTCTTCCAGTATGGCTCCCGTGGCGTTACTGACAAAATGCTTTGTACCGTCAGCAACGCTCGTTATCTGGATATTATACGGGTCGAAGCCGTTGGAGAACGAGAACTTGCCATGAGTTTTGTCATTGATAAGCTGTGCCTTCAACTGATTTTTGTAGTCATCCTGTTCGTATGTATTAGGATTAGCACCCCAGTCGTGATTCGTCTTGATGTCGTGTTCAACGTCTTCGTCTATATAGCCCATCTCATAATCTATCTCGGTATTGGGCTTGACAAACCAGAGAACCTTGGTTCCTAATGCCGGTGGCTCAGGGCTTGACTGATAAAGAGTACCGACATTGTCAATGACATATTGCGACATGCCACCCGCAGGAACGTCATCCGTCTGGATGGTTGCCGTACCGTCATTATACGCGAACTTGTCACCCTGCTGGATGAGGAATGGTGCCCCAACCTTAGAACTGGGAGAATAGCTGTCGGCATATTCGTCCTTGACGATATAGGTCACGTACTGGTCATTCAGGTTGCCCTTGGCATCAAGCACGTTCTCCGAACCGTATGGCGGCAGTTCCGTAAGTGTCGTGGAAGTAAAGTCGCCGCCAATGCGCTTGTCCATCAGGTAATACTGGTGCATGCCCGTACGCTTCTTGGCACTCGACCAGAAGATATACTCCTTCACCATCGGACTGTCGTATGGTCGGATAGCATCATATTTGGCTTCCTTTGTCGGGTCGTCAGGACTTGAAGGCAACGGTCTGCGCATAATCTCCCAGCCATGTTGGTCGAGCAGGATCAGGGCAGGGTCAATGGAGGTCCTTACGAAGTCGAAATAGCCTTCACCCATATCCACCGTCTGATACCAGTGCTCGATGTCTTCCCAGCCTTTCGACGTCTTACCGGAGATATTATAGCCATTCCATCGCTTGGCGTATGCCCACTGCGTATAGTGATGGAATCCCTTTACCTGCTCCAGGTAGTCGCGGTTGCTGCTCAGACCGGCATCTGAAGTAACGGCATACAATGGTGTGGCAGGTACCGTAGTTGGATCGTTGGGGCTGACGGTCTTGGCAGCATCGCCGAATACTTTCTTACGGACTGTATCAAAGGTCTTCCAGTATTGTTCAAACGACTTCACGGTGCGGCGTTCGTTTGTAGTGCCGTCATTCAATGGCAATGAGGTTACTAACTGATACTGCCCGACGGAACCAAGTACCATATACTCTGTAGCAAGGTCACCGGTGATGCCTGGCCAGACAAGACCTGTTATCACATGGTTGGCAGCTTCTTCACCAGGATAGCTGAAGTTCTCCACGTATGTACAGAAGTAGCCGCGGTTGTCGGCACCATTGTAGGTCTCAAGTTGTCGTGAACATATCTTCACATGATACGGGTCGTTGTTGGTGCTCTCCACATACCAGGCCCAGCGGGTACGGGTACTGGCAGCACCCTCCTGCTGCAGGTCGTACTGGTCTTGTCCATAAACAAAGAAGTTACAGTCACCGTTACAATAGGGATATATGGCTTTTACCGGCGCAGAGAATCCGTCACTGCCATTCTCAAGGGCCATAGTCTGTCCACCTTCAAACCTCAACAGATACAAGACTCCCTTCTGCAGGTTAATGCGGTCGCTTGTGTCGTAGGTAACATAGACCTGCTTCACACCACCAGATTCACCTGCTGATGCCACATTTGCAAGAGCAACATTACAATCGGCAGTTGTCCAGTAATGATAGGTACTGACCAGAGGGCTGCGGTACTGGTCAGGGAAATAAAGGTCATTTGTTCGCCTTCTTACCACCATCAAATCATTATTTGCCTTGTCTATCAGGTGGAAATCTACAGAACTGGCTTCTGTCGTAGTCAGCACAAAACGTAACTGGTAATAGTTATGGGCATAACCGCCATTAGATATGTCGTTACTGTATATCTTGACCCCGTCTGCGTCATTCCTACCAATATTATAATAAATCTCAGCAGCATCGACATTGTCACCGGTAGCAACCATCACCTCATAACCATTACCACTCGTCTTGACCACAAACTTTGAGGCGTTGCCCGCAACATCCCATGTTAGCGATGCTTTATTGGCCAACGAGCCATTAACCTTCACATATTTACTATCCCCAGTGATTCCTGTGTTATTGATAATCATGGCGTATGGATCGGTAATATCCAAGTGCCAGATATAATAGTCTTTTAGAGGATCATCATTACTTGTCACAGGTTCATCCGACCAGGAAATATTACCAGAATTGTAATAAATATACTTGGTATAAAGACGCACGTGATAATTATTAGTAGGCATACTGCCCGTTATAGTATATTTCACATAGATGTCCTTATTGGAATCTGCTGTGACATTAAACGGTGCATTGGTGATTTCATTTGTACACCCTGCATCAGAATAGTACGTAATGGTGGCTAAACCTGGTTGAATCAACGGACTGCGGATAATCTCTGGTATATTAGTATATTTCAACGCTATGCCGACATCCTGGGCTTCAGTTGCCTTCACGGCAACGTCATCTGCCGTATTGATGATATGATAGACATAGTTTTTCTTTTCCAGTTCCACCACCTTGATGCGGCTGGAGGTGGTGCTGTAGGTCATGGGCTTGCCTGCGCCCTCATGGTTCCAACCGATATATTTTGGGGTGGCAAAGGTGTTAAACGCACGCAGAACCATGGAACCGGAAACAGCGTCTGACGCTATTTCCCAGGTACTGATGTCTGAAGACCCCGTCTGGGACGTCAACGCCGTATTATCAGAAGCATCAGTAGCACAGCCAATGTAGCGGTTGCCAGCGTTTGCCTCACTGGTCGCACGGCTGATAATCTTCAGCTCGTAGGGGTCGCCGATAAACGCCACTTGCGCCTCAGCAGAATTCTCACCCTGATGCAGCTCGCCATCGGTGTTCGAGCCTCTGCCCGTACTGAACTGATTGCCGTTGCTGGTATCGTAAAAGGCTACATTCTGGTTCTCAGCCTGACCGTTCATGCGAATGGTGTACCAACGGGCATCCTGATAACTGCCGCCAGAAGGCAACGATTCAAAAGGCAACGACGTGGTATATTTCAGCCAGATGACACGTCCGTTATCGGCTGTTTCTACATCAGAGAAAGTCGTTATTTCGTTGGTGAGACTCTCGTCAGAATAGGCCTTTGTAATGGTAGCATACTTGCGTTTCAGCGCATCAGGGACACGATCGAGTATCGATGCAGCACTATTGTATTGGCTTTCGTTGAAAGTGGCAGTAAGGACCGTGTTGGTCAGAGGTGTTTTCACCTTGTAGGTATAGGTGCGGACTTCGTAAATCACAGGGTCTGTTGACTCGGCAGTAGCAGGTGTCTTAAACTGGAATTTCGGGTTGTTACCGCTATCTATATTACCTGTCAAATATAAGTACTGTCCATTATTCGGTTGCCAATTATTACCATTTGAATTTATCTTAGTACCCATGAAAACATAGCCTTCGCCATTGTCGGCATTTAGCATGGCAAGCGAGTTCCAAATAGGATTCATTTCGACAGTGCCACCAGAACCACCACGATAGTAACCGGGTTTCCTAACAAACGTCACCTCACCGGAATTATCGGTCTGGGTATATTGTTTGTCGTCATCACTCGCTATCCACAAATTATACATATTGCTATTGCCTTTGTTTATTCCTTTAATGAAAAGGCTACTACCCTTGTACCATTTTTTCACATTTTTATTCCCCAGTGCCTTATCAGTGTCGGTAAAAAACGTCTCATCACCATTATATGAGGTGCGAAGAACGATGTTATACGGGTCATTGCCTTCAAAAAGAAAACGGAAGTGGAAATTATGCTTTTTGTTATAGTCAAATCCTGGTGTAGCGATATAAGTGAAATCATCACTCGTCAGGTTTTCTTCTGTGACGTTGGATGCAAGAATAGCTCCAGGGCGATTAGCACGGTCTTTATTGAAACACAGGAAACGGTCGCCTAATTTGATATTATAATCTTGAGACCCATCCAGTTTAGCAATACCATTGCTCGGGTTGTATTCGTAGGTAACATAGATATCACAGTCTGATGCGATATCAGCACCCACCGTCAACAGGTCCGAATGGTTGTCAGGCAAGGCAGCATTATTTGAAGTTCCATTAATGACATAAAGTTCAAACTTCGTCGTCATATACTGGTAAATCTGTGCTCTGTTACTTCCATCAAAATAACTAGAAGGGATATTACCAGGACTGGCTTTTGTGAGCTTGGTCACTTTGTCGCTTGCATAATACTTGAAATTTTGGGCAAGCGGGCTCTTGAAATGAGCAGGCAGGCCGACTTTAGGAGATGTCTCGTCAACAATGACTTTTACGGCTTCCACACGGATATTCTCACATCTGTTAGTGAGGGTGACTCCATCATCGGAATTCTGTGTCGTAAACGGAATGGTCAGGATATGGTACGTCACCTGCACGGCCCACGCCTCATTCACCATACTGCCAAGAAGCAGCATAGCAAGGATAAAGGTGATATGTCGTATCCGTGTTACCATTGCTCTGTATATTTATCAGTGTCCACCCTCAGGTCGAACTTGCTGACGGTGAACGTATAGGTATAGCTATAGCCGGCAGCCCACGTGGTAGGCACGCTGGCGGTAAGCGTATGCGCTAACACCTCGCCCCAGTCTTCCCAACTGGCATTTACCTCGATAGCACCTTCCCACGATTGGGGAACCATCAGGAGCCACGTACTGCCGTCAATGGAGGTAGTGGCGAAGTCAGTGGCATCGCCGGTGGGCGTCCATGAAGCGGAAGCGTAGGTTCCGTTATTTTTGATGTTCTTCAGCGTAATGCTGTTGATAGTGATACCAGCAGGTGCAGAACCGCCCGACCAGGCTAACTTGATGCGGGCAAAGGGATGCTGGAAGGTAAGCGTCACGCCCGAAGCTCCTTGAGCGGCCTTGTTCTGGCCGGTGGCCAGTGCATAGACGAACTCTTGCAGGCTACTGCCCTGTCCTGCTGTCGTCATGGGCAGGTTGACGCATTTGAACTGCGGATCGCCTGCTACATAGGTCACGCTGGAGGCTGCGTCGCTCATATCGGTGATATAGGAGGGTGGCGTGGCGGGCATATAGGCAAAGAAGTCGAGGGAACCAGCGATGGGCCAGTAGTGCTTGCCGTCGGAGAACAGCCACTCGTTTTCACTGCCGTCCCAGTTGACAGCCGTCGAAGACACGTAGGAAGTAGTGGTTTCTGCATTGTAAACGGCACAGGTGAAAGTACCTTCCGATTGCAGGGCCGCAGCATTGTCGAAGGTGGCGGCACGGGTACCAGGCAGCACCTGCCAGCCGGACACTTTCAGACGTATATCATTGACGACGTCATCCTTGCGAATGTCATCATCATTATTACATCCCAACGGCAATAGAGTCGCCACTACGATGCAGCACACTAACCACTTACAGCTATTCATCCTTGCAAAAGTAAGCATTTTCCATGAAAACGCCAAACTTTTGTGTGTTTTTTTACATACAATGGCTCAATCCCCGTGGGAATTCCTGTAGGAACACTCAAAAAGCTATATTTAGACACAGAAAATAATATACCTACACTGCCTACACTGAGCCTGAGTATCAGGGGGTTACGGACCAGGTACCCTACACTGGAGGTAGCACTGACACCTACACTGGAAAATCTTTCGACAACGGTTTTTATGCAATCACTTTTTCCCCGATTTTCTGGAGAATTGGTCCGTTACTCATTGAGTAATTTTCGTTAGTAGGCCACTGAGCAAATTTACTCAATGAGTAATTTTCGTCAGTGGGCCACTGGCGGAATCTACTCCCCCTCTAAGATTAGAGGGGGCAGGGGGCGTTGATGATGTTGGGTGATGGTGAAAAGTGGTGCTTTCAGTGCCACCTCCAGTGTAGGCTGGTAGCATTGTAACCCCTTGATACTCAGGGTCAGTGTAGGCAGTGTAGGTATATGTTTTCTTATCCCTATTTCCAGTCATTTGCAAGTTAGGTTTTGACTGACCCCACCCATTTCCTTGCATATTTCAGGAAAACGTATTACCTTTGCACCAGATTTGTGAACATCGAGAGAGATGATATCATCATGCTGCAGCAATAACCGGTTATAATGAAAAGAACAATAGAGAAGAATAATGAATTTGCACAGCCATCTATCAGGGGGACAGACCCCCTGATAGATGAGGCAGATGTTAATTGTTTTTAGCAGCAAAATAAAGGACACTATTCCAGTTGTCTGTCAGTAAATCATGGTTCATCACGAACGGTTGCCCCATGTTGTAACCTACTCCCATTACCGACTTCAAATAAAAGTCAGCGTGCACATTCTGGGTTTGCTGGCAGTTTTCGTCAAAGGAGTAGGCCACAAACACGCCAAAGGTTAGCGGGCTGTTGTCTTCCGACCATAATCTCTTCTGTCCCCATTTCAACTTAAACTGCTGACGACTTTTCACATCATAGTCGTTCTTGTAATGCTGGACGGTTGTAAACGGGCCGAAAGAGCTTCCTCCAGGAAAAAACTGCTGATATTCAAGTGTCTTGGAAGATCGTGGCGGGATAGCAATAACACGCTGGGAATAGACGATGTTAGTAGTGCCGTGAGACGTTCCTCCACCTACGTTGACACCACCTGCCAGTTTGCCTGCAGCTCCACCGATGCCAACTGCTCCAGCTACGGCACCAAGGTTAACACTGGTTCCTGTACCGCTCGTCACTGTAGAGGATGTGGCTGAAGGTATATAATACGGCGATGCCTCACCATTGCGTATGAAGAATGAATTACCCAAGTCAATATAAATGGTCTGTGACCGCAGGTTCTGAATGACAACTTCCATGCCGGTGTTGATGGTCATTCCTATCTGGGCAAAAGTGTTGGGTTCGTTTTTCAGGAAAGAATAACAGTCGCCAGAGCGCAGTGTCATACGCACATCATTATTAAACAGTAAAGCACCTTCCTTGATGCCCAACTGGCAGTAGAGAATTTTTCCGTCCTTGTCTTTTGGCCGATCCTTGAAGTCCACCTCCACGCTATTGTGGCTCTTCACTATGTCTGCATTTCTCTTTGAAATGGTGGCAGCATCTAAATCGTCGGGGGAGGATGGTGCCGATGGAGCAGCAGGCTGTGTAACAACCTCTGCAGGTTTTTCTTGCGGACTAGCAGCATCAAACGTGTCCTTATCGCCACTCTCATAGTTAATGGCCATCACTTCCGACTTGACAATGGTGTATGTCGGGCCAGACTGATTGGAGAATTTCTTGTATTTGATGTCACCAGGATTAATCTCAAGCACCTTTGCAAGAATGGTGCTGCCATCTTTCTTTACAATCACGTCCTGTGCATGAGCGTTCAATGCAACAACGGCAAATAATAACAATACTATTTTTCTCATTTCATTTCGGTTTTTATGTTTTTGTTCCTTTATTAATTATCTATCACGGGGACAGACCCCCTGATAGATTTAAGCTCTTTGTACTATTGAATAACCAATCCCAGTCAGACGAACAAGCTGTCGAATCGTGGCACCAAATTCTTTTGAGTGGGATAGAATTTCATTCTGCAGATTCCTGTTCAAGTGCTGAACATTAATGGGATCGACTCCGAAACGACCGGAAATATAACCGATCACTTCCTCATCAGTCTTGGAGATATTGCCGAAATCATAATCAAGTATAGACTCTGTCTCCGGAAGAAGTGTATTAACCAGTCCACGCAAATCGTCTATAGGCATTCGTTTGAGCACATGGTTAGTATTGCATATCTTCGGAACACCAGCCCCAGCCATTTCATATTCCGACCAACTGCTCCATCGATAACTGGCAACATCCGTTGAAAGACCAGCAGCAACAGGATTCTGATGAATGTATTGCAATAATGTGAAGAAATAGGCACTGTCGTTCACTGGTTCGCTTCGAAATCGATCTTGAAAAAGATGACCATAGCGAGTATATTTCTTATTAAAATACTGTGCGTAAGTCACACCGATGCGCTTGATGACAGAAGCCAGGCTTTCGGATGATTCACGTACTAGCAGATGAACATGGTTTGACATGATACAATATGCATAGAAAATGCAATGAGCCGGTAAATGCTTGCCTGTCAGCTCATCCGTAGGATAAACCATCTGGAACAACACCTGAACAAACCGGTGATAATCTTCGTCGTCATAGAAGATATTCTGACGATTGATACCACGAATCATTACATGGTAGATGCCAGTTCCGCTTATTTCTCTTGCTTGTCTTGCCATGAATCATGTATCACGGGATTTCCCGTGAGTTACGCTGCAAAGTTAAGAATAATTTCTGAATGCGCCAAAAGTAAACGGTGTTTTTTGTTGTGAGTTAACAATCAGTGGTGGCAGAACAACTGCCACCACCGTTTGTTTATCTATCAGGGGGTCTGTCCCCTTGATACATGAGGTAGTTTCTCCGTATATACCTTGATGTGCAAAATGTTTATGTCTGGTTCTTCCTTCATTTTTCGCAATTAACGGTTGCTTGCATTTAGGACAGATACAATTACACGCCAGTCCATTTTCAACACTTTCTATGCTGACCATGCGTCCCGAAGCATCTATTGCATACGTTAATTGAGGTTCTTTCAAATTAGTAGTTTCCATACAAAACACGTTATCAAAATCCAAGGTAATTTCTATCAGGGGACCTCCTGATAGATGAGTTACGTTGCAAAGTTAAGCATTGTTTCTGAATGCGCCAAAAGTAAACGGTGTTTTTTGTTTTGAGTTAAAAAGGAGTGGTGGCAGAACAACTGCCACCACCGTTTGTTTATCTATCAGGGGGTATCTCCCTGTGATACAGAGTTACATACCGACAAGAATATCGTCATCAGCGGAAGAATTATAATTCAAATCAGTAACCCATGATTCAATTGAGCTTGCAACAGCGAACCATATTCCAAGGTTATCTAATACAGGAACAAGTGTGGTGTTTGTTGTTGTTTTAGTGTTACATGGCTGATAACCGCCACCTGCCAAATCTACTATATAAGTATATTTTTTACCTGCCTCCAAATTTGTAGTAATAGGCCAGTAGCACCATTGTTTAGCAACAATTGTTGCATCATCAGTTGCGTTACGAATTATCATCTCAATTGCAATATAAGCACAATCCAAAAGTGGATCGGCAGATGCTAATCCATTGGCTGCATCGCTTGAATATTGTTTTTGGTGATTTCTTATACCGCTCGTCAAAGCCAAATTCTGGGGAACAATCATCCAGTTCGTCACATCCGTTAAAGCTGCAGCATCTGAAGAAGTCACAACTTGGTCAGAAACAGTCTGAGAATAAATATTTGTGCTAGCACTTGTTGGTACAGTCACGGCACTCCACACTGGCGAACCGCTAGTGAACGTACATGTACCATTCATTGCGACATATCCAATTTTTACACCCGAAACAACAAACTCCAAATTTGCATTAGTATTCTTAACCTTTACCTCAATCTGTGAGAGTGCGTGCTTGAATGCAAGAGCACCTGCAGCCACACCTGCAGCCGGTTTTGACGTTACCCCTAAATTCGCTGTCAAAAGGTCATAATGAGTACCTGAAGTAGAAGGTGCAAAACCTGTGATTACACCAGCTGCCGTTTGATCAGCACCATAGGAAGCATAAAAATCAAGTTTATTTGTAGATGCATCTACTATAGTGGGCCAATAATAAACTGGTGTTGAAGTAAAACCAGCAGAAGTACTATAAGTAAAAGTTGCATTGCTGAAGAACGCTGTTGGTGTTGTGCCTTTTGTTGCCCAGATGTTGATTTGATCATCGGCAACAAACGCTGTACCAGTTTTAACGCCAGCCGTATAAGTAGCCCTAGTCACCCCTGTCATCAGCGGTCTAAAGCTAATCTCATTTCCCCCGCTATTATTCACAGCGACGGTCTCGTCATTGCTGCAGGAAGCGAACGCAAGGGCTGCCACTGCAAGAATTAATAGATTTTTTTTCATAATCGTAAAGATTTTAATTAGTACTAATTGTTATTTATTCTCTTTTTTTATCTTGTATTGTATTACATCTTCCATCACACATCATACATCACACATCTTACATCCCTACTTCTATCTCGATGCCTTGCCATCCGTCGATGGTGGGCTGGAAGCCGGAGCCGTTGACGATGGGCTTGGGGATGGGCAGTTCTTCGATTTCTATGTTCACCACCTTTTCTTCAATAGGCGTAATGGTCACTTCGTCCATCTGTGCGCTGACGTCCTGCGTGTGGTACCACTTGCTGCCATCGGCCAGGATGGCGTAAACGGTCAGCAGGTGGGGGACGTGGATGCCTAAGTCTGCATCTGGACAGTGGCCGAAGATACGGAATCGCATGACTACCGTCGAGTCGCCAGCTACGTAGCCTGTGAAGGCTTGTGTCACCCTGCCTGTTCCTGCCTTGCCACTCGCCATATAGACGGAGGGGGCCAACCCAGAGACAGCTCCGCCGAACTGACTGGTGTATTGCAGGTTAGGAACATGGTGAATGGTGATTACTACTTCCTCGGTGCGCATCTGCGGCGTGAGGGTGATTGCTTGTGTGTCGCCGGTGCCCAGCTGGAATGGGCTGCTGATGGCTCCGCAGAGGGGGTCGGGTTCCAGTACGACGATTTCGTCTTCCGAGCCTGGTGCCCTTGGCATATCGTAGCCTCGGGTGGCTATTGCCATCTGTGTACCCTCCTCGATACTTGACTGGCGGGTGTAGGCCTCTAATGATGTCGGGGTGCCGTCGCTGCGATAGAGAATGGTCTCTGTGTCGTAGTTGTAGGCCACAGCCTGATAGGGTGCTGCCAGCAGTCGGGCGTTGCCACCTTCACTTCCCGTGAAGTCGTAGCGTTCCGGTTCTGCGCCGGGCTGTTGCTGGTTATAGAACAGCACCGTCATGCCCTGCGGGTTCATCTGTGGTGCCTGCTGCCAGTCGAAGGCTACGCTGACGTTTGCCGAGTGGTTGTGATCCAGGCACAGCTCGCGCAAATCGGCTTTGCAGGAGGCAAAGGTAAGGAGTAATAGGTATATGTACACTCGCCAGTTACGCATATTTTCCCCTTTCTACTTTTTTACCTTTTTACTTTTCCCCAAGTGCCACACCAATGAGACCTCTGCCTTGGTGGGCCCCACATAGTGTCTGATCTTGTCTGACTTCCACACATTGTGGCGGTAGGCATCGTTGCTCACCTCGTACTCCTTGTAGTTGCCGCCCACGTAGCCGAGGGCTATGGAGAAGTCGAAGCTGAGCGTGTTGTCAACGGGTACCGAGTAGCCGCAGCTGAGTCCTGCGCCGTAGTTGGCCTTGGCCTCCTGACCTTCACCTCCGAAGAGGAAGTCGTAGCGGTAAACGGCTCCGTAGGCACCGATGTGCAGTCCGCTGCGCATCATTTCCGTTTGGCTGCGCTTCAGCCAGTAGCGTACCTCAACGTCGGCAGTCGCCACGCGGATGTTGTCGTGCCACGGCCATCCCTCGTTCCATGCGTAGGCTGCCGAGGCGGCTATTGACAACTGGTTGCTGAGGCCTGTCTCCACTCCGATGCTGGGTGCCAGCACGAAGTCGTAAAGCAGGTTGGTGCTCACGTTGACCAACGGACGTGAATCCTGTCCCCAGGAAGCCGGTGTAGCACACAGCAACAACATCAGGAGCATCGCCTTTGACGCTCCCCGCCGCATGAAAGAACTCCATGTCTTTAGTTGCGCGTCACGTGCTTTCATTGCCTTACCGTATTAACACTTTTTTGTTTTCCGCCCCAAAAGTACGCAATAAGTTCCTTACTACCAAATAATTCTGTTGAAAAATTGCACTTTTGCTATAAATAACCTTAAAAAAAGAAAAAATGACCCCATTTTGTCGATTTTTAGAATGATTTTGTGACGTTTTATATAAATAATGTGTACCTTTGCGCAAAATTTTGCGCAAAGGTGCGCGTTTTTATTTTTTAGATGTTTTAAAACCAAGATGAACGTAATTACAAAGAGTATTCAATTGCCTGATGGAAGAACCATCACAATTGAGACCGGGAAAGTGGCAAAGCAGGCCGACGGCAGCGTCATGCTCCGTATGAACAACACCGTGCTGCTGGCTACTGTTTGTGCCGCAAAAGATGCAGTTCCCGGAACAGATTTCATGCCTCTGCAGGTTGACTACAGAGAGCAGTACGCCGCTGCAGGTCGTTTCCCCGGTGGCTTCACCAAGCGCGAGGGCAAAGCCTCGGACAACGAGATCCTGACCAGTCGTCTGGTGGACCGTGTACTCCGTCCGTTGTTCCCCTCCAATTATCATGCAGAAGTTTTTGTCAACGTGATGCTGTTCAGCGCCGATGGTGTTGACCAGCCCGATGCTTTGGCAGGTTTTGCAGCATCGGCAGCGCTGGCATGTTCCGATATCCCCTTCGAGTGCCCCATCTCTGAGGTCCGCGTGGCTCGTGTCAATGGCGAGTACGTCATCGACCCCACCTTCGAGCAGATGAAGGAGGCCGACATGGACATCATGGTCGGCGCCTCTGCTGAGAACATCATGATGGTGGAAGGCGAGATGAAGGAAGTGTCTGAGCAGGACCTGCTCGGCGCCTTGAAGGCAGCTATGGATGCCATCAAGCCCATGTGCGAGCTGCAGGTTGAACTGAGCAAGGAGCTGGGCAAGGATGTGAAGCGCGAGTATGACCACGAGATCAACGACGAAGCCCTGCGTGAGCGCATGAACAAGGAGCTGTACCAGCCCGCCTACGACATCACCAAGCAGGCTCTCGAGAAACACGCCCGTGCTGAGGCCTTCGAGAAGATTCTTGCTGACTTCAAGGAAAAATTCTTTGCAGAGCGCAAGGCCGCTGCTGAGGCTGCTGCCGCCGCTGGCACAGTGCTCGACGGTTCTGCCGTCGAGATTTCCGACGATGACTACGAGGCCATGATGGACCGCTACTATCACGACGTGGAGCGCGACGCCATGCGCCGTTGCATCCTCGACGAGGGCATCCGCCTGGATGGTCGTAAGACCACCGACATCCGCCCCATCTGGTGCGAGGTTTCTCCCCTGCCCATGCCTCACGGAAGCTCTATCTTCACCCGTGGTGAGACACAGTCGCTGACGACTGTTACCCTGGGTACCAAGCTCGACGAGAAGCTCGTTGACGACGTGCTCGACAAGAGCTATCAGCGCTTCCTGCTGCACTATAACTTCCCCCCGTTCTGTACGGGTGAGGCTAAGGCACAGCGTGGTGTAGGCCGTCGTGAGATTGGTCACGGCCATCTGGCATGGCGTGGTCTGAAGGAGATGATTCCTGCCGACTTCCCCTACACCGTTCGTGTAGTGAGCCAGATTATGGAGTCTAACGGTTCTTCATCAATGGCTACCGTCTGCGCTGGTACGCTGGCTCTGATGGACGCTGGTGTTCCCATGAAGAAGCCCGTCAGCGGTATTGCCATGGGTCTCATCAAGAACCCCGG
>JAEEGL010419729.1_pt1 | contig 61602 bp, 75 predicted proteins | sample 9134231 | NCBI WGS metagenome assembly JAEEGL01 (sample SAMN16246548, study PRJNA631951) | gut metagenome | biome: gut microbiome; feature: rumen; material: fiber-attached | host: Bos | place: Iran: Karaj | collected 2018-10
CGCCGAAGCCGGAATCGAATCTCCGGAAAAACATCATAAGAAGAAAAAAGACAAAATTCACAGACCGCGCTACAGAAGGGAATGCGGCGGCGATCTAGTACAGATTGACGCAACGCCTTATCAGTGGTTCAGCTGGTGTGGTGATAATACATACTATGCCCTGCACGGCGCGATTGATGATGCGGAAGAAAGAATTACAGGCTTGTGTATGACCGAAAACGAATGCAGTTACGGCTATTATGAGATTCTTTCTCAAACTATAGAACGGCACGGCTTGATGTTTGATATTTATTCAGACCGTTCAGCAATTTTCTGCGCTACGCCAAAAGAAAAAGACAAACTGACCGTACAGGAACAATTAGCCGGATTGCATGAGAAACGCACTCAATGGCAACGAATTTTGACAGATTTTCGCATAAATCAGATACTTGCATGGTCGCCACAAGCAAAAGGACGTGTTGAGCGCATGTGGAAGACGCTACAAGGGCGTTTGCCGTGGTATTTTAAACATTACAAAATCAAGACTGTTGAAGCGGCAAATATTTTTCTCAAAGAACATTATATTGATATTTTCAACAAGGAATTTTCCATAGAAAGAGAAAAGAAAGCCGTATGGAGAATTCCGCCTGTTAATTGGCGTGATTTAATCTGTTCGCGCTTTGACAGAACCACAAACAGCGCCGGTGTAATATCTTTTCAAGGCTATAAGTTTCAGATTGAGGCAAAAGATTGTGCACGGAAAAAGATAGAGCTTTGCATTTACAAAGACTGCATAAAGGCATTTATGGACGGCAAATTTTACGCCGTAAGGCTGCTTGATGAGCTTACTGACGGTATAGGCGAAACTATGAGCGTATCGCTTAAAAATCTGATTTACCAATATATGTATTCTGACGCAAAGCAAATCAGTGCATAAAAAAAAGAAGCCCGGCAGCTTGACCGATTGCCGGACTTCTAAAAGGTTTAGAAAAAGAAAAGAGCTGTTTTTCAGCTACAAGCATATTGTAGCGTATTATTCAAAAAAATCTCAATAAAGCTGTATATCACAGCAGTTTTATGATTCTTTTGCTTACAGGCTTTCCGAGCTTTACAGTTCTTGATGAACCGAACGGATCATAAGTAACTTTTCCATTATTTGTAACAACGAAATGAGCGTATGTGATACCTGTTTCGCAATACTCGTATCGTGTTATCTCAAACTCATTCTGCTTGAGCTGATAACCGACGGCGGCATGGAAAACATCAGCTTTATTGCCAGTTATTTCTTTGATAATTTCGGCAGGTTTTGCAACATAGCAGTCCGCTTCTATCCAGCCTTTTGACAGAGCCTTTTCATAAAAACGTACAACGTCAGTTTTCTTTCCCGCAATCTGATTTGCAACATGAATAAGGCAGAGAAAGTAACAACCGCTCGCGCCGATTTTCTTACATATCGCTTGTGTCATGACCGCCCCCATTAAAAGAACCTCTTGAAATATTCTTAATAACCGAATCAAACCCTTGTATCAATGTCTGATAGCTGATTTGCACTGTTCCTAAAGTCAAGAGACTGCCGATAACCCATACAGGCAGCAGTTCAGCTGCAAGGTAGCAGCCGATGCAAATAGGTATCATGATATAAGCCCATATTTTTTTGTTGCTGAAATTGAGAAAGTTTTTCAGCCATTCAACAATTCCTACCGTTGCGAAAGCGGCACAAGCTACTTTGCAAATAAACATTGTGTTAAGCATTCTTTTCTCCTTGCCAACCAGCAATATCCCTTGCGCTTTTGTATATTTCGCCGAAAAAGTCTTTTGTCTCGTCGTAAGAAATCTTCGCCATAATATCCGGCAGGTTATACTGCGGAAGTTTGTCATTGAATATGTAAAGCCTTTCCCTTACAAGCGCGTAATATGCCTTAGATTTTGCGCTTGTATATTGGTCTAGCTCCGCATTGCTTTTGTTCGTTATATGATTTCTGGTAAAATCATTTTTAAGCTCATAATTGAGCCTGTCTGAAATCCTGTAAGTTATAAGCTCAAAAATTATTTTGTCAGACGAATTAGTAATATTCAGTTCTCTTAAACCAATCTCATAAAGCTTTGCTCGCCATCCTTTTATAAGCAGCTTTGCAACTTGCGACTGGTTATCAATAAGGTCTTTTCCTTCCGCAATGTAACGCTCTTTGATTTCGGGCTTTATTTCATTTATCTCAAAAAACTTTGTCTTTATGTTTTTTTTCCACAAAAGAATGAATATACCGCAAATAATCAGCATAAGCACAACCAAAACAACCATCGAAATTAAGCCAATTACAACCCACCCTGTAGACGGAATAGAATTTAAGCTTTCCATTAGATACCCCCTGTAGCAAAAAAAAGAGAGCCGAGGAATAAACCCCCGGCTCTCTTATCGATGATACCGCTATAATTATAGTTTACGGCGCAAATATTGACAATAAAGGCTTTTATGCCAGTATCTTTTCAATTTCTTTAACCGTAAAGCCAAGACGGAAAAGCTGCGCATTACTGTCTTCAACTTCCTCAAATTGATAAAACTTACCGTCTTCGCTAAGAACACGGTGCTTTACATCGTTAACGCCGTCAGATTCGCTTTTCAGCTCTTTCTTCTTTTCCCAGATAAACCTGTTAGCAAGCAAACCGCGCAATGCCTTTTTGGTCTGTTCTGGATAGAGCTTCAAGCAATTCAAATAGTCCTGCTTTGTTGCAAAGCTTTCTGGAAAACCTCTCATTTTAACCCCCTGTGCCTTATGAGAATGTGTAATATTTGTCTATTTTCTTTACCATTGTAATAAATGGCAGTTTATCGCTGTATTTTTCAAGCATACTGATAATAACGCTGCTTCCAGTGAAGAATATTCTTTTGCGCTCATCGCTTTCTTCGTAGAATTGTACCGTAGCGCATTTATTGCAGCCTCTTTCAAACTTTGATTGCCGTATTTTAAAAGCATGAATTATAATTTCTTTATTCAAGATACTGTCAATTCTTACTTTCTCGCCGTCGAGCACCATTTCTTCTTTTTCTGCAAAATCGCTGAATCTATGCATATACTCTCCTCAATGCTTCTAAATCCATTGCAATCTGCAAATTGTGTGTTTTTGCGTGCTTTATCCAGCCGCGTACGCTTTCAACTTTTGACCGTAGTTTTTCTTTTGAAATTCTGTTTTCTTGATACAGCTTCGCCAATTTTCTGACTTTTCTCAGCTGCCGTTTTGCCGTAGATTTTCTAAGCAGAATATAATTTCTGAAATGCCGGTAACCGCAAAAATCTACGCCCTGTTTTACGTTAAAAACATCGCTTTTTGAATATTCAAGCTCAAGTTCTTTAAGCAGAAATTCCTGTATCTTAACCCTGCAATAATGCAGGTATTTTTTGTCATTGCCGAAAAGCATAAAATCATCGCAATAGCGTATGTAATCTTTGATTTTAAGCGTATGTTTTACATACATATCAAGTTTTGTAAGGTAGAAATTGCCGAACCATTGGCTTGTATAATTTCCGATAGGAACGTTCTTCTCTCCTGGAAAACTGAAAATAATATCATCGAGTAAAAACAACAGATCCTTGTCTCTGATTTTTTCATGAAACATTTTTGACAAAATGCTTTGATTTATTGATGGGTAGAATTTTCTTATATCACATTTCAAACAATATTTATTTCTTCTAATGGCTTGCATTGTACGCATACTTGCCTTGTGCTGTCCTCTGCCGCTTATACATGCGTAGCTGTCTTTTATAAATAATCTCTCCATTAAAGGCGCAAGTATATTCATTATCGCATGTTGCACGATTCTATCCTGAAACGGCAGAATATAAATCGTTCTCTTTTTGGGTTCAAATATTTCTTTGTGCCTGTATTCCGAAGTTGTGAATGTCTTATTGATAACAGACTGTCTGATTTCTTCTAGCTTGCGTTCCGCGTCTTTTTCAAATTCTCTGACATCTCTTCTTCTGGTTTTTCCTTTTCGTGCATTTTTATATGCAAGGTCAAAGTTCTCTTTCGTGATTATCTGTACCCAGAGATTTTTATATGTTTTCATTCGCACCCCCTTAAAAAATGGTTATTCCAGTATTCAATTAAAAACCTACTAACTGGAATAACTCTTCCGTTTTCGTATTTTGGCATTCCGCCACAGGTCAGATGTTCAGCCGGAATTCTCAAACCCCGTATCACCCCGCGCCCCGCATTATTCGCATTCGCATTCGAACGCGCATTATTCGAATTACGCGTACGAGACCCGCAAGACGTGGAATTATTCCAATTACCGCCGCCAAGCAAAGCCGTATTTAACACCTAACCCCAAAAGAACTCGAAAACTTCAAATACTAATTTGAAGTTTTCGAGAGTTTTGCGTTTATCGTTCTACGTTCTCGCAAGAACGCGGCTCACCCCGCGCCCCGCACTACTCGCAGACGCAGCCGAACGCGCAGGATTCGAATGACGCGCACGAGACCCGCAAGACGCGGAACCATTCCAAACACCGCCGCCAAGCAAAGCCGTAGAAGAAGCATATTGTTGTCCAAACGAGCCTTGACCGTCATAAGTAGCAAATACATTCTGGTTGTTGGACGGGTAAATATTAATTACGCTGTTTGTTGCCGCAATATTACCGATCGAAGATACATCGTTGAGCCACTGCCAGAAATGACCGCAAGCCTCTTCAACACCGATAAAGCTAATCATTCTTCTGCTTGCAGTATCTGAGTGTCCGCCAGCTGTTACGCCGCTTACAGAACCGGCAATATTCGTTTTTTCATTACTGCCTAATGCAATACTTGTAAATTCACTGTCATAAAGCAGACGCTTGCGAACTTGTCTCATATCGTCCTGATGATTCATGTGCTCGCGTGTGTTCGTGATTGTGCCGCCGTATGCTGATTTTGTGTTCTTTCCTGTTCCTGACTGCAAATAAATATCAACAGCCATATCAATATCAACATCGTAGACCATTCCGTCACCGCTTGAGTACGGTTTGAATGTGAGACACCAGACACTTTCTGGTAGAATATCACCGGCTGCAAATCCTTTAAGCGGATGGTCAACAGTCACGACATCATAAATTGTGCCTGTTGTAACAGCAGTAATTTGCTTGTTATAGAAATTGTAGAAATCCGGGTCTTCGCCGCTTGAATACTGCTTGATAAGATAGTTTTCGCCGACAGTATTTGCAGATTTTGCTCCGGCTAACTGACCTGAAAGAGTTGCACCGGCAGCCGCACAAAGCGTGTGGAACTGACCGATTTTTCTTGTGTTGTTTGCTGTATAGTCCGGGTTTATATCGTTTGGATATGTTGCGTTGCAGGAAACTACAAGGTCTACATCGTTGCTTGCACCTGGTACAAGGTAGATGTAGAAGTCACGTCCATTGATTTCACCTGTACGAGTTGAAGAAGCATCTGCAGCGTCCTGTATCTTGTCTGACAAATCATAAACGGCAGTTTCTTTGACATCCAGATACCTTATTTCTCTTGTTGTGTCGTCGTTCACAATGTCAAGCCGGATTCTTGTACCCTTCGCAATTTTGACAGCCTGATTGTTTCCGTTGAATGCGAAAGTCAAGAATCTTGGCTTTGATACGGTTATTCCGTTCGCTTCGCCGCCGATTCCCTCTGCCATTCCGTTTTCGTCTCTCATTACCAATGAGAAAGGCTTTTCTTTCGTTGAAAATAAAGTGACTTCTTCAAAATCAAGCTCGCTTGTTCCAACTGCATAAGAATCGCCGGAAAGGTAGAAGAATTTACCTGCGTTTGCAGTGCCTTTCTTGACGTAAATCAGCTTATGAGTGAAGCAGTCTGCCTGAAGGTTTGTATATCCCGGCTGCCTTGACCATGTACCAGTGTTGACTTTATAGAAGCCGTTCTGCTTTGTGTCAGTCTGGTCTTTCAAGAAAACAAGCTGCCCTGATGTACAGGAAATACCATCTATAACCATTTCGCCGCCGGTTGTTATGTCAATGTTTTCCGTACTTGCAGCAACAGGCAAATCACTGATAACGCTGTAGCGGCTCAAAAGCTCGTTTGCATACGGTCTGTTTGAGCTTGCAAAACCGTTCAGAGCACCGATAATAGTAAGCAATGTAGCTGTTGCTTCGTAGTGTTCGTCGTCAATATCGATACTTGTGCCGAGTGGAACAGCAGAAGCGTTTACATCTTCACCGCCAGAACCGAATTTAATGTTTTGACGCTTGATGGAATTGTTTTTATGTGTTCCATCCGGGTTATGCTCTTTGAGCAGAATCTTAGAGTAGTCGCTGTAATGCATTGGATTGAAAACGCTGTCTTTTTTTGTAGTCCAGCTTTCATTGCTTCTGTCCGGGCTTGAAGCTTCGATGTTGATAATGTTTTCTTCCTGAATATTCAGAGTTCCGGCAGGAATATTGATTTCAGCAAGTTTGACATATCCCGGATCTGGTAGCGGCGCACTTGAGCTTCCGTTAGAGCCTTTTTTGACGTTCACTGTAAGAGCGATTCTTTTCTTTGTCTCTGTTGCTTCAAAAGTAATTTCGCCGGTTACAGGGTCTTTATAAGCGCGCACCTGTTCGTCAAACGTTTCTTCTGTACCCTTAATCTGAATGATGTCAATACGGTCGTTGACCAAATCTGCTTCTTCGATTGAAACAGGTTCTTTAACAGAGTTATTTGCAACAAGAACGCCTGTGTCTTTGCAGAACGCAATCAATGGTTCAATACTGACATTCATACCCTGTGAGACATACGGCTTTACCTTGCCGCCAATTACATAGTCCTTTGTGCTGTCGCTTATAAGGGCTTGTATTGCGGTCGCCATATTCTCAATGGCAGCGTCATAGCCGTAGTTGAAATCAGTGGTTTTCATGATTTCATTGTCATACGCTTTTGTCGTTTGAAAATTATTCATAACAAACACCCCTTTATATCTTTAATTAAAGTTCAGCCTCGCGTGAAAGCAGCTCAACAAAGTGAACCGTTCCGTAGGCTTTTACTATATCTATCAGTTCGTTGTATGCGCTTATGCCCCTTGCGCCGCCTGCACCGGAAATAAACGCCTGATTCCAATAACTCATTTTTTTGTATTCAATTGATTTAAAATCATCGTTACCGTAAGGCGCATCGGCGGTCATAGGCACTTCTTCTGTCAAGAAATCTGCATGAGTTAAGTCGTCCGCGCCCCTGTCTTCGCCGCCTTTTAGCAGAACAGGACTTGCATCTTCATTGATTGAACTCTGGTCAACGTAATCAGCCCTCTCATATTTTGAAGCTTCTTGCGGCGAAATATCATCTTCGTTCTGCCAGCCGTAACCGGCTTTTGTGTAGTCCGGTCGTGATACAGGGTCATTCGTATAAGGCGCAAGACTTGCCGTATCGTCTGTATATTCAAGCTCAAGCGTACTTATAATCGTGAAGGTCGGATACGGCGGCTTTTCAAACAGCCGCACATAATCAACGAATGCGTAGTCATTCGCATACTCAAAACTTATTGTTACGTTCAAATCAGTTCCGGGCAGAAAATAAAAGCCCTTGTTATCCCAGTCTTCAGTGTGGAACGTCTCATAATATGCAGCATCCTGCCAGTCGCCGAATTCGCCTTTAGAGCCGTTCCAATATTTGCCGCTGCTGTTTGTAATTGATACCTTGACAGTGCCCTTCAAAAAGAAATGCAGAAAATATGTCTTGTTTTCGTGTTCTAAAGTAACTTCTTGGCGGCAATATCCGTTGCCGAGGATTTTCAAACCGTAAGAGCCGGAAAAACGCGCATCCTTAGCCTGCGAAAATCCACCGGCAATTTCCCAAGCCTCATCTTCCGCTTCAAAATCAGCATTCAGCAAGTAGTTTGTGTCTATTCTGTTTGTGTTGTTGACGATAAATAGGTATTCATTGTTAAAATACGTCCTGAACAGTTTTAGTATGTTCCAATAATCGCCCCAAAGTTGATCGCCGTTACGCTGAAAAAGGCATCTATTGCGGAATTTAAACCTTTCGTCTTTCTCTTCGTGCATCCGTTTGAGCACGGAATAATATTCCATTGTCCGTTCAAGCTGTTCGCCTGTCTGGTCATAGACGTTGTTTTTTCCCCAATCATCTCTTTCTGCCTGGAATTCTGTAAGCAGCTTTTCCATTGTGCCCGGAGATTCTTCTGTATCAGCAAGTAATGCTTTGAACACCTTGTCATTACGGCTTACAGTGGAAGGGAAAACAGCTTTAATGAAATCACCTATAGAGTTATTTCCGTCCATTATTCCACCTCAATAATGTCAACGGTTGCAGAACCGAATCGGACAATCTGCTCTGCCGTCGGCGTAATATTCTCTGCCGGTGTCGTGATTTTTACGTCTTTGACGTAAATGACAGACATGATTTTCTGTACAATTTCAGAAAGCAAAAGCTGCTGCCCGATAACAAGACCGTTTGTGTATTCCGTAAGCAGTCTGATTATTTCAGCCTGTGCGGTTTCTTTGTCTGTTCGGAATACAGTTGCGGCAATATGAAAATTAACAGGAACGGCGATAGGCGCAAGCACTCGTGCATTTATTCCAGGTGCAAGATGTCCGTTTCCGTCTATTGTTCCTTCAATCGCTTCTTTTGCTGCTTGCAACGTCTCTTCGTTAGCCGCGCCGCTGCCGTCGTCAACGTATACAGAGAGGTTATAAACATCTTTAAGCGGCGGCGCATGTTCCTGAATCGAAACACTTCTTACGCTGTCAAGCTCAAGGACGGCGTTTTTAATGGCATATTTGTTTGTACCCGAAAGACCATTGATCATGTTCTTAAAACGTTCGTCAACTTCCTGCACACTCTCTTCATTCGAGCCGCCTGTTACCGGCACAAGGTTAATGACTGATACAACTTCTGCCGGAACATTGCTTTCAATCGAAGTTATGAGACCAGGCGCGACATTGTATGCAGTGCCGGATTTATCGGCTCTTATCGGCACAGGCTGCGACTGTGTTTCGCCTGACGTGATTTTGCCTGTAGATGTCGTAAGGTAAATAAGACCATCGCAAGATAGTCTTGTGCCGGACGGTATCGAAGTTTCCGCTTCAAGAGCCTGTTTTCGCGTAAACACAACAGAGCCGGATGCATAAGTTCCCTGTTTTTTTGAAAATCCGAAAAGCGTAAACGGTATAAGCCGCAAAAGCTCGTTGTAGCCCTGCCGTATTGCAACATACGCCCTTTCAAGCAGCCGCGCAAAAGTATCAAGTATCGTGTGAATGATACTTCCTTCGTTAAAATCAGTCAGTTTATCCTGCTTCGCTATCATGTTTGCTTTTGCAGAATCCATAATATCTTCGTAGCGTCTTATCATCAGAATACTCCTTCCGCTCTGCCTGTCGTATGGTTATGGTCTGTATATACAACTTCCGCCTGTAAGTTATCGCCCACGCCGGAAAAGTTAATTTCGTCAACGGTTGCAACGCGCGGGTCAGCAAGAACTGTTTGTTCCATCGAAGCCAAGATATAGTTATTGATAAAACGCGGAGTACCAACCGAAGTTTTGATGCCGTAACTTGTAAGGCGTATGCGTTTTGCAACGCTTGTTGCAAGCCTGTTGACAATACCTTGTGCAAGATTTTCTTTTTGCGCGACGATTTTGAAATCTCCTGCGAAAGTTGTAAAGATACCGTCGTCTGAAAGCTGAATATCCCTGCCGTAAAGTTCCTTTTGTTCCGGCGGATAATACACCTTATTCAGCAGAACTTTATCGTTCTGAACGAATATTGGAATCTTAATCAAAGTTCCGGCGGCAAGCTCGTTTTCTTTTTTTACGCCGTTATAATAGGCAAGAATAGTGCCGTAGCTCGCGTCGCCGTATTCTTTTTCAGCTATCTTGTCGAATGTGTCTGTACTTAACCAAGCCTGTGTCTTGTGGTCATAAACAATTAGATACTGGTCGTTTCCGTCCTCATCTACATATATAACCGTCTCAAGATTTACAGATGATTCTTTGGCAATCTGAATAAGTCTGTTCGAAGCATCATCAATAATGGCAAGGTCTTCTATAACCCTGTCATTTATATCGTTCTGCGTATCTTTCATTCGTTACCCCCGAACCATTTTGCATACAGCGTGAAGCCCTCTGTAACAGGCGTTTCAAAGTCATATTCGTTTTGCAGTTCTTCATCCGTGCACCACTTGTCGAATACATAGCCGGATTTTGTCGGTTTATCCGGGAATATAAGCAGTTGACCGTGCGCCACATGATCAGCCGATACGGCGCTGCCGCCGTTTGAGTTGAAAGAAATTGTGTAGACGTTGACATTCCATCTCGCATAAAGATGCAGTTCAGAATTGACAGGCGTATTAAAAAAGTACTCGTTTGTAGCGTCCGGGTCGTCACACCAGAACACAAATTCGTAACCTTCTTTTGTCGGCGGCGTAGGTTCTGTTGCTGTCTGCCCGATAAGAACTGACTGCGTTTCTACTGCCGTACCGCCGTTTGAATGGAAAACTACATTGTTAGCATACTGCACCCATTTAGCATAAAGGTTGAAACTTGCCGTTACCGTGTCGCTGAAATCATAAGGAATCGTACATGCTTCGTCGGTGTACCATCCTTCAAACTGATAATTTTCCCTTGTCGGAGTAAGCGGATAAATGACAAGCTCGTTTTCCTTTACAAGCTGCGTTTCATAGATTGTGTCTCTGTCAAAGAAATTTACGCTGTATTGCGGAATGTATTTTGCATAAAGCGTCAAATCTTCGTTTATTGGCGTTGTCATGTCAAATTCAGTAGTACATTCATAGTCTATGCACCATGCAACAAACAAGCTGTCGGGCTTTGTTGGTGTAGGCGCGTCTTCTATCACGCTGCCTACTGGAATAGACTGGTAAGTAGGAAAACTGCCGTTTTTGGCGTTGAAAGTAACCGTAACAAGTTCCCTTATCCATTTAGCATAAAGCCTTATGCTTGAAGTTATTTCCGTACTGAAATTGAAAACCGTTGTAAGTGAATCATCTGAATACCAGTCGTCAAAGCGATATTTTTCCCTTGTCGGGTCTGTCGGTCTTTTTGCCGTACCCAGAAATTCTACAACCTGATTAGGCACAAGACTACCGCCGTTTGAATCGAACGAAACAGTATAACGCTCAGTGAAGTTTGTACCGATTTTATAGTCGTTGCCTTTCTTGCCTGTTACCATTCCGGCATATTTCTTGACAAGCCGTCCGATTTTAAGAGCTTGTGTGTAGAAGTTGGTATTGCTCGCTACCGATACAATGCGCAATGCATCACCGCCGAGCTTTACAGCCGTATCAAGCGGATTGTTAAGGTTTTCATAAGTTTTTTTTAACTGAATAAGTTCGTTTGCGATTGTGTCAACAACATCAAGAGATAGAAGCACCTTGTTATCAATAAACTCATTTACCTCTGTCAGCTTTTCCTGAATCCTTGCGCTCTGTTTTTTTACTTCCGAAGATTCCTTGCCGTCCAATATTGTCGGTATGGTGTCTTTGTCTGTATCATTCGCAACCATTTCAAGCGTATAGTAATAAGTCATAGGCTTGTCTTTGGCACGCCTGATTTTGAAATCCTTTATTTTGACTTCCCAATACGACTTTGTGACCTTCCCGGAAATAAATTTGTCAATCATGCTTGATTTAGACAAATCATAAAGATAAACCTTTTTTTTCGGTATCTTCTCTAAGCCGCCGAAATCTTTGATAAGGCTTTGCAAAGCGAATATTTCTTTCTCGCCTGTAAGATACAGCTGTTCTTTTGATGCTTGGTAAATATATTTTTCTTCTTCATTGAATGTCGAACCGGAGAGAGTTATCTTGACAGTATCGTTGCCGTAATCGTCAAAGACGACACCGCCGTATGTCTTTGTTTCAGATACGCGCTGCGGAAATGACAAATCTTCGCTTTCCGGCGGCGTTGAGAACGTGAATATCTTCGGGTCTGAACCTTCTTCATTGAATTCGAGCATGTAGGCTTTGTGCCAAAATCTTGCGTTAATTATTGCCATATTACAACTCCAGCACCTTACGCGCCTTTTCTTTTAGAGGTCTTATCATGTCCTCAGCCCAAAGCTTCGACGTATGTTTATGTATAAGCGGTCCCATTGCCGTATTTGTGTAATGAGCAATAAGCGCATCGCACAATTCATCAAACAGCTTGCCTATAGTTGCAACTTCATTGCCGATTTTAAGTTTGTCTTTCGAGTTGTTAACCATAAGGTCAATCTTGCCGTTAAGCTCAAACGTATCTTTCTTGGTGTCAACAAGCACCTGCTTTTCGTTTGTCGTAACATGAATAAAATCTTTCGTAATTTGAATTTCATGCTCATGCACGTTCAGCGTGATTGTCTCTTCACCTTCGGTTTCTTGGTCAATTACGAGCTTTATTGTTTCGTCTTTTTTTCTGTTTTTTGTTGTCTTTGTGCCGTTGTTAATATCCGTAATATGCTGCCAGCCGGAATTCTCTATGCGCTCGTATTCGTTGCCCTTGTCTTCAACCTTGTAATAGTCGTGAACAGTCTGTTGGCGAGTAAAGCCCGAACACAAAACGAACGCGCTTGACGGTTCGCCTGTAGGCATAAGACAGAATACATAGCTGTCAACTTGCGGCAGCTTTCTTTCACCTGCCAGAAAATCCTTGTCTTCGTTCTTGTAAACCCATTCAAGAGAAGCTACGCGCACATTTTCAAGAATCCTTCCGATGTCCATTCGTACGTCAACGGAACAGTCTTTTGAATTGACTTTTGTGACAGTGCCCCAAAAACCGTATCTGTTGCTTTTGGGTGTGGTAAGAACATAATCATCTTGTGCCAGCTTCGCCGGTCTTTTGAACTCTATATTGATGTTGTTTGTCATTGCTGCACCGCCTTTGCAGCTTCAATCATTGCGAATTTGTCTGCAATATCTTCAAAAGGTTCAAACTCGCCGCTGTCATACTTGCCGCCGCGTGAAACTATGAGCGTTGCTTCCGTGTTGCCGCCGTAGTTCCACTTAACTTCAACGCCCTCAACATAGAATTCGCCGCCGAGAAATTTGATTTTTCCGCCTGTTACCGGCATTTCGTCCATTGTCTTACAGGAAATATTGATAGTGCCGTTAAGCATGTTCTCAAGATTGCCGTACCAGTCTCTAAGTCGAGAATTCAGCTTCGTTATGTTATCCTGTGTTGATGTGTCTTTCTTGCCGGTCTGAATCGAATAGCCCTTGAAATTTGCAAACAGCGGTCTGTAGCCATACTTTTGGTACTTTTCATCATACAGAATAAGAGAGCTGTCTTGCCGTGTTTCAACAGCCTGTGTTTTAAGAGCAATGTCTTCTTGAATCGCGTAGCCGTCAAGATAAGAGAAGAAAATGGTATAGACTTCTTCGTCCGAAAGCGAAAAGTCAAAGCCTTTAACGTCAAGCGGCTTTATTTCCTGTGTAGGCAGCTTGTCCCATGTATCGCCTACGTCAAAAGGCACTTCGCGCACTTTTACCCTCATTTTCCCTTCATCATCTCTGAATACGAACGATTCATAGACAGGCTGCGTACAAAGCACGTTAAGGATGCTGTAAAAGTTCTGCGTAGTCTGACCTGCAAAGACGCTTCCGAGCGGATAATGCAGTTTCGGCGGCGATTCAAAATCAAAAGGATTTGAACCTACGTATTTTTCTATATAGTCAAGCATTTTTATGCTTGAAAGTTTTTTATACATCTTGGCAAGTGAGCAAAAAGACTTCCACATGTTATCAACTACAACATCAAGTGTCGGAAGACTACTCGGATCGGTGAGGTTATTGACTGTGAACCTTAATTCTTCGTCACCGGCAGCCTGTGCGGTTATTGAAGTTGCGTTTACGTCAAGATTTATAAAGAACTGGTCTATAAGACCTGCAACAGAATAGCCGGAAACCACAAGTCGCCTTGTTACGCTGTCACTGCACTGCGAAACATATTTACGCGTTTTGACGATTCCGGTGAAAGACGGCTTAGTTACCTGCTCTTTGCCGGTTATGTTCTGATAAATATTAACAATATCCAGAGTGTTTATCTTTTTTAATAGATGTTCTTTTGTCTTTAAATCATCTGGATAAAGAGTAATGCTAAATTTGCCTTTAGTGTCGCGTACATTGGTTGAGTAGCTGAAAGAGAGAAGAGGAGAATCTTTGATATTGAATTTTACTTTAACGTCGCCACTGTCTGGGTCTAGGAATTCAACAATGTGCTGCGGCGCGTTATAAACTACTTGCCTATAGTCCATCGTATGCCCTCAAAGAATCGCTGCCGGTGAAAGTCATACGATGTTATATTCATTATATTTTTAATTTTTCGATTTTGCAATAATGGGCTATGGCATTATAGCCGTGATGTTGAATGTATTGGCAGAAGCAGAAGGATTTTCTTTTTCATAACGTTTGTTTGCTTTATCTATAAGCTCTGAAAGTCCATTTACCAGCTTATAAAATTCTTCCTGACTTACATATCCTGCTTCTTCTGTTTTTGTGCCCTGTTGTGCCGCCGTCAGATCCTTAGAAAGCCTGTCCATTTCAGCCGGTTTTGTATAAAAACCGTTAAGCTTCGAAGATGCCTTTATATACATATCACTGATAAGCCCTGCATAGTTGCCGTTCGCATCAGGAGTAAGACTTTCAAACTTTTTCAATTTTTCGATTTCTTTAGGATTTGAAAAATCTATTTTGTTTGCAAAATTGGTTTCGTCAATTAACCGTTGCGCTTCTGGTGAAAGTGATTGCAGCATGGTCAAAGACTGCTGTGTAGCAAGTCTTACATTCGGGTCTGTGCTTTCAAGCCCCTTGAGAAGGTTTTCCTCTGCCTTTGCGGCGGCTTTCCGTTCCTCATGCAGCATTCTGTTGCCAAAAAGCCCTTTAACGCTTTCTCTTGCCATTTTACCGTTTTCGTCTTTGATGAAATGGTTTACAAGCTTATCAACACCAGTGCTTATGTGACTTAAAGCACCAACCTTTATGTCAGCCATCTTGCTTCCGATTTTGACAACATTCTCTTTGACGATGTTGACGTTATCTTGCAGTTTCGTTCTGTCAGATTCAGCCTTATGGTCAACGTTCATATTCGTTACCTGTTCGGCGAATTTCTTCCAATCACCTTCGGAATAGTTGCCCGAATTCTTGTACATGGTATAAATGTCAGCCGCTTCCGTGTAAGTGGTATTGAACATGTTTTTAAAGCGCGAAATAATTTCGTCAGGGCTTGAATCCAGTTTGCCGACTTCACTGAAAATGCCTTTAAGCATGTCTGCGGAAACGCCTTTTTCGAGAATACGCATCGTATCAGTGAAACCGCCTGTTGCGCTGTTGCCAAGATACTTTCCTGCATCAAGCTTGTTTGCAACGCTGTACATAATTACGTCATTCGTAGTCTGCAAAGATGTTGCATTGGCTATAGCACTGTTCATGCCAGAAAGTCTGTTCATGCCGTTCTCGCCTTGCCACATCTTGCTGTTTCCAGAAAGTTTGTAGAGCATGTTTGCGTTTGCAGATATTTCTTCTGCGCTTCTTGTAAAGCCTTTCTGAATTCCTTCCTGCATAACTCTTAACATCGAACTTAAGAATTCATCTGTCTGACCTTTTGCAAGCCCTGTAAGTTGCGCACCTGCATAGGCTTTCTGAATAGCGTTCTCGCCGTTTCTGCCGTAACGCTCCGACATTCCGGCTATCTGCTGAAACAGTTCTAGGTTTCCGCCTGTAAAGTTTGCCCAGTTTGCCTGATCTCTTGCAAGCGTCATAGAGCGTTCTGCACCGACACCATATTTTGCCATACCTGCCGCGTGCTGCATGAATTCAGTGGTCTCCATGCCAGTTCCGGCAGCATAATTAACAGCCCTGCTGTAATAGTTCAGTGCCTGGTCTGAATTTTTCTTATAGTCGTTTCCGGCAACATTACTGCCCCAGAGTGCATTAAGCTTGTCAGCATCCGGCAGAATCTGCTCATACTGCTCGCTTAATGCGTTCATACCTGCGCCGATAGCTCCGGTAACAATACTTGCTATACCGAGACCGCTTAAAAGAGTGCCGACACCACCGCCCAACATGCCGCCAAGACTTTTTAAGACACCGCCGCCGCCTTTCAAGCCTTGTACAGCAGCACTTGAAGGGTCTCCACGCGCCCATGTCTGAACCATACCAGAGCCGGTATTGGCTGCATTCTCAACATTAGCAGCAAGACCGCTGGCTTGAGCCTGTTTCTGCTCTCTTGCAGCGTTGGCGGCTTCTCGACTTACCCCATTGCGGTACTGCTGCAAGTTGTCCATAGCTTTAGATAGCGTAGCTACTTGTCCCCAGTCTCCTTGAAAAGAAGCCTCTTTCATAGCTTCATTAAGGTTTTTAATTTCTTCGGCAGCACTGGACGCGCCGGATCTCAGCTCCGATGCATCCATTGACAGCCGTATAGCTGTATTTGCCATCACTTAACTCCCATGTAAAAAATATCCTCTTCCGAATAACCGAGACTGCGCATTGTGTCTTTATCTTTACGGTCTTTCCATTTCTTCCGGGCTTTCAATATGCCGTCTCTTATGGAATCTTCCGTGTATGTATTAGCAAAATTAAAGAAGATGTCTATGAAGTCGTCATTTTCCGTCAGCTGCGGATTGGCAACCCGAAAATATGCCATCGTCCACAATTTCTTGAACAGCCTCTCCGTCATTAGCTCTTCTATTGGAATCTTCTTTAGTTCTTCCAAGTGCGTTCTTAACTTCTTGACGAAAAGACCATGCCTTAACATAAAGCTCATCAATTAGCTCTGTATCGGGCACATCCCTCCAATCAAATAATTCATTTTTTTCTTTCGCCTTGCTGAACCAAGCAGGTGTTTCGGTGACACAAACATTAAGTGTCGCCGTCTTGAGCAGCGCGATAGTTGCGTTATCATCAAAGCTTGTTGCCGGTAAACCGCCGCGCCATCTTGCCATAAGCCAGTCTATAGACTGCAAATCCCTTTGATTCGGGTATTTGACGGAAAAATTACCCCTTTTGGTTTTGATTGTTTTTATAAGCTCTTCGCCGTTAATAATCGCATAGAAAAGGTCGTCGCCTTTTTCTTTCAGCATTTCATCTGTTACTTTCATTTTTTCGTTTCTCCCAGAAAGTGTTACAGGGCTGCCCTAAAAGTTTGAGCAGCCCTGCTTGTTGATTATGTTACAGTCTCGTAATCGCCGCCGTTATCGTAGCCGATACCTTCAAGCGTTACATCCGCTTCAATATAGCCCTTGCCCTGCGAAGAATCGCTGTAAGATGAAGCAATAAGCCATGTACTTGAACCGATAACACAGCCGTGCTTTTCGTCGTACAAGTCAAGATACGGAATCTTTGTAGCAAGTTTCGTATCAACGAGCTTGCGTTCATCAGGGTTAAGAGATTTTACGGAATAAATGCCGCCGCCTCTTACCGACTGGAAACCGTCTTTTGCGAAAGGCTTTGTCGGAACAAAACCGCGCAAAGAAATCTGTGTGCTTACGCCCTGTGCGTCCAGAGACATAGGCAGAAATTCGCCGAGCGTTTCCGCACGGTTTACGGTTATTGATTTACGCGCCTGGAAACTTGACACCGCGCCAATCTTTTTAGGGTTTGAACCGTTTTCGTCGTCCATGTCGATACGGACGATACAGTTAAAACCCTGTCCTAAGATGTCGCCCTGTAAGTTATAACTTGGAACCATCATTCACCCCCTTTATACTTCGATTGTCGAAGAATAGATTCTGTTCACGCTCGTAATAAAGATGAAGTTGTTCGGTGCTCTAAGATAACGAGAGAAGGTGAGATAAGTCTTGTCACCGTCAAAACGAACTTTAGCGTCAAACACAAGCTCGCCCTGGTCTGATTTGGTAATCAAATCTTCCAGATACCAGCTCTTAGCTTTATTGTTGAGAATGTTGAGAATATCAGATTCAGACGGTTCAGAATAACCGCCGATTCTCTTTGAATAAGCCTTGCGCAAATCCCTGTCCATATACAGAGCTTCACGAACCATTGAACGCTCGTTAAGAGCAAGGTTATCGCCCTGATATGTCGTAACAGCTCTGATGCAGACAAGCTGACCATCATCATTCTCACCGAACGGCATGATACCGCCCTTGATAAGAGTGTTGAGCTGTGAATTGCGGAGCTTTTCTGTAAAAGCATTTACCTTCATTACTTTGTTTGTAATCGGGTTTGAAATGCCCAGAGCCGCTTCAACACCGGCAGCCTTACAAGCAAGCATTGCAGGTGTAATTTCTTCCCTTGCGCCGGTAAACGGATTGTTAGAAATCGCACCGTTCCAAACATAAGAGCCGAAATCTGTGTTGAGTTCAGCCGCATTTGCAAGGGCAACGTTCATCTGTGTGCCTTTTGCGCAACCAAGAAGGAACATTCTTTCTTTCTTCTTTTCAACGCCCGACATTTCAACACAATGGTTTGAAATAAGCACATGAACGCTGTGATTAGAAGACGGCGTTGCGATACAGTTGATGTCGCAAACTTCGAGCGCACTGAGCGTATTTACCCAGTCAGAAACGGAATATGTACCGTCTGTAGCACCTGTGAAGTATTCGTAACCGTCCATAATGTCCGGCAGAACTCTGTCAGCGTTTTCAGCATATTCAACTTCATCAATGAACTGAATGCTCTTCAATGCGTCTACAAGCGCGTTGCAGTTTGCATAAAGCACTGTAGCCGTTTCGGTAAGTGCCATTGAAGAAATGCAGTCGAGTACATCAGCCTTTACATCGGGCTGCTGTATAAGGCTTGTCGCAATATAAACGTCTGTGTCGTTGATTGCGGCAATAAGTTCGTCAAGACTGTCAAAGTCTTTGAAATTGAATGTGTACGAATCAGTTGCTACGCTCTGGTCGTCAAGAGCAGAAAGCGTGATAGTAGACTTTGTAACGGCAACGGTTGCGCTTACGCCGTCACCGACATAAAGCAGAGAGAACATCGCCTGTCCGATGTTGTCAATCTCTATTTCTTCACCTTTGAACACAACAGAAACTTTCCGTGTGTTATCTTCTGTTCCGGCTTTAAGCCACAATTTGAGCTGATTGTTCCTTGCGCCGTAATCTGCTGATTTCATCGTAATGATGTTGTTCAAGCCCGATTTTAGCGTAAGTGCTGACTGTGTGGCAGAGTTTACGCGCATTGCATAAACTTTCTGCGGAACAAAGTCGTTTGAACCGTTGAAAGCGTTTGCAACAGCTTCAAGCAGTTCGCCGCCAACAAGTATGTCTTTTGCTTCATCTTTGTCGGCAAATTCATAAAGCGTATTCGGTTTGCCGCCGTAGCTGTAACCCAGAATTACCAGATTATTTGCGCTTACGCCGGTTTCCGATGATACAGTGTGCCGTCTGGAATATACACCAGGAATCCAGTGTTCCGTACGTTTCCCGGCACTAGCGAATATCGCTGGACTTACACCCATATTATCCCCCTTTTTAAGTTCTTTCGTGCAACAGACTATCTACAACGGCAAGCCATTCAGCTTCTGTCTTGAGCTGCTGACCGTACCGAGATCTAAGGATTGCTGCAATGCCCGGATTCTGAGGATGCAGCCGAAGGAATTTAGTCAGTGTCATTTTTCCCTGCTGTGGGGAACGGACAACTTTATCACCCTTCAATTCAGTCTTTGGATTTGAGCCACTCATTAATTACCTCCACAATTATTTCGCGCGTCAGTTGCTTTTTTTCTGTGTCTAAAATCAACTGTTCCACACAATAGTTCACATCAAAACTGATATGCGCACCGCAAAGCAGAACGTCAAAATCAAAGTTATAGTTATTGCTGCGGTGTCCGATTACGGTATTGTCGAAAATTGCGATGTCAAAAAATGGGTATCTTTGTGTCAGAATGTTTCTAAGATTGCCGGTAACAAAAAGCCTTAATTGCTCGTAAATCTCATTCTTGAGCTGATTATTTTCAGCCCATATCTCAAGATTGATGTTATCCCTTCGCCTCGTCCTGATTGAAAAGCCGTAGCAGTATTCCTGCCTATCAATCGTGTCCTGAATCGCCGCAATGGTCTGCGCGTCTGCAACCGTGCAAAGTCCGGGAATTTCCCTTTCCTTTTCACGTCCTTTTTTGTCGATGTACGTTTCTGTTGTGCTTGTGATTGCCGCCAAGTCATAGGCACTCACGCCGACACCTTCAACGTTAGGCGCAAGCTCGTCAAATTCGCTCGGCTTGTTGTCTTCTTCCGTTGAAACTACGACACAAGGAAAGCTGTCAGAAGCCTTTCTGCCTGATTCAGAATACAAGTCTGCAAAAGGGTGGTCTGTTGTTACTGAAATGTGGAAATTGCTGTATTTGTGATCTAATTTGAGAATTTCAAAATAATCGTGAATTAAGGAGCAAATCGCCTGTTCGAGAATCAAACCGCGATTAAGATAACACATCATATACAAGCACCCTCTGACAATCGCAATCGCTGCTCGTGAAAGTCAAACGATACCTGTTTAAAAATATGATACAGTCTATAGAGATTTATTGTCAATCAACGGCAAATTGACGCTAATCTAGCCCGAAATCCTCTTCAAGAGCTGAATGCAGCTGTTCTTCAATGAACGGTCTTGTTGAGCTTTCAATAGCAGAAACAACATCATTAGCCGGAACAGCCTTACGAATCCAACCGCTCATAGACTTAGCTGAAATAATGCGGAAAGTAAAATATGTGCTGTGCGGATTTCCTGCCATTTTAACCATTCCAAAAGTTTGATTGGTATCTACAGTTGGCAGCAACGGCAAACTGTCGCCCCAGTCATAATTGCTTCGTGCTATCTGCTCGCCGTTATAGTTCGGTTCAAGACGAATTTCGTCTGTTTTTATTCTTTTGCTCTTATTAAAATTCCGTGACTGCATAATCTTATAAGCAACAAGCGGAATAGTGTTTCCGAAATGTGCCCTTGCCGAGCCGTCTTTATTCGGTGTTGCCCATCTGAACGGAATAATAAGATAAGGGAATCCGTCATTGCTTACACGGCTTTTTTTACCGTATGGGTATGTATTTTTCATATCATACGCTTCCGTGCCGTTCTGAATCCGTTCCATATAGCGTGAATCAGTCTCAATGCTTACGTCAAAGTCATTTCTTGAACGTATGCGGATAGAGCTTGCAAGTTTCGGGTTAGGGTTTTTTATGTCAGCCGCGCCCCGGACACTTCCGCCCATTGCCCAGTTTTTCCATGTGTGCTGAATCATCTTTGCAGAAGAATCAAAAGCCTGTTTTGCCGCCGGAAAGACACGCCTACCGCCAAAATCATTAAGCCGTGCTTGCAGCTCAAAGAGAACATCATTTGAAAGACTTACATCAACCTTAATCATACCGCTTATCTTTTTCGAGTTGTTAAGTAATCCTTAACAACTGATTTTCTTAGAGCAATCATCATTTTCGGTTTACGCCCCGCGCTTCGCCGTAGGTGTCATACAGCTTGATAACAGCTTTTTTCGGCATACGCTGATTTTCGCTTGTGCGTATCTGCGGAATTGACTTAACGACCTTATAAGTAGGGTAGACCTTGTAAGTAACAGAATAAGGCTCGCCGTCTTCGGGGCAATCGTAGCAAAGCCACTTGATATAGTTCGCGCCGCAAAGCACAAAATCAACGCCCGGAATATAGGCGCGTTCTCGACCAATGCAGCTTACAATCTCGCCGACAAAATAAGCCGGAATAACATCATAATCAGCGTCTTTTTTCGTGTAAACGCCTTTAAGCGTATAAGTTCCGCTTAAAACGGTAATCACATCGTCTTGCGAAACATCATATTCATAAGGAAAAGTAAGAACCGCATCGCCGTTGTTATCCTGAATGACCTGCACATCTGATTTTGACAAACTCTGATTGAGTATAACAAAAAGCACAGGCGGAATATACTTTACTTCGTTTACATAAAGCGTTTCCGGCGGCTCAATTTCAATAATTACAGTTTCCTGTGTTTCGAGGTCTATCTGCTCAACTTCGCGCGGCTTTACAAATATGCAGTCCTGCCTTATTTCTTCCGGCTCATATTCGTATTCGTTTCCTTCGCCGTCATAAACCTTGTTTACGCTTACAATATCCCCCGGCGCGGTGTGGAAAAGACCTTCCGTGCGCCGTCTTTCACTCGTAAGACCTCTTATGCGGAAATATCCGCCGCCGACTTTATCAGCTGTTGACGTTGAAAGCGTCTTGATTACGCTCTGTACCATTACAGCCGTAACATACACGCCCTTAACAGGCAGTTCCGGCGTGTTGAGCATTACAAAGTTTCCTGTTTTGGTTGCTTCTTCGTAAACCCTGCCGGAATTGTCATAGCACTTAATCATCGTGCAGTCTGTATATTCTGCGTCAAGCTCAACCATGCCGGAACTATCGCGAATCATTACCGTTTGGGTAACAACTGCGTCTTTCTGGTAACTGTAAGTTACGCCCAAGCCCTTGCATTTCGGGCAATGAATGTCCGGCTGCAAGGTGTTAGGCTTGCAGCATGGGCATTTCTGCGCGGTACGCCACCGCACCCATTGACCGTGCCGCAATATGAGAGCTTCATAGTTTTCTTTGCCAAGTTCAAGCTGAACAGGTGAATTCTTGCCGAGACCAGTGCCCATTTTCTGCCCTTAGAAAAACTTAATTTTCTTCTTGATAATCAATATTGTGAGCAGAAGAGCGTTCTCTGCTATCAGTAAACTTATTGCGATCCATTTCGCCTTTTTGTGCTTCTTCGAGTTCTGCTCTGAGACGGTCAATTTCGTCGAGTATTCGCTCAACCTCAAGTTCATATTCTGTGATGAGGAAGTCAAGGCGTTCACTTGCATCTCTAATACGCGCACTTGCTCTTCCGACAATTTCAAGGCGTTCTCGACTATCGTGTATTGTGTCACTGAGAGTGCCGATTGATCCTTCAATTCGTCCAATGTTTCGTGAATTTGCTTCGATAAGCTCTGCGTCTTTGCCCTGTAATCCTGTGACTGTTGCGCATCCTGTGCATATAACACACAGCACGAGAACAAGCAGATAAATAAAAACCTTCTTAACCATTTCATTATTTCCCCCTTTGTTTATTCCTAAGATTCAGCTACCTATAGGACTGCCATTTCTGACAGCCCTTTAATACATTACGCATCTTCTGTATACCAAGTGAGATTGATATACAAGTCAAGTCTGTCACCCGTCAACGGAATACACAGAATATCTCCATTTGTATCAACTGACACAAAAGTTGTTGATGGGGATGTACCCGAAAAGTTTACAGTAGGGCAAGGTTGGAATACCGCAGGTCTATAACCTTGTGGGATAGTACCTATTTTGGTATTCGTAGACCAAGAAAAAGAAGACTCTGTGTTGAACCTTGCAATACACTGAACAATGTTTCCTCTTCGTACTAATGATGAATATGCACCTGCCGACTGGCTGACTATATCATTTACAACAGTCTGTGCTTTCTGAACAAATTGGTTATAAACAGTGCCCGACATAACAGGAGCGGTAGAATCTCTTGCGATTGAATTTGTTGGAGTGAGAGGTCTCCAATCAGTCCAAGTATTGTTGCCACATTCTCGCATGAACATCTTACCATCTGCACTGTACAATATCTGATTGCAGAATGATTGAGAATTATTCATTTGAACAACAACAAGTTGAAGCCAACCATAAGTTGGTGCGTGATTTGTTGCTTGAGAAGTAGCATCGGAAATATAAATTGAATATGCACCACTTGTCTTAACATTATTCAAATCAGAGTCAGTTACAAGAACCTTATATGTGAAGTTATTCTCACTTTCGGTAACAAGTTTCTCTATTTTCCATTCGGGAGGTGTTCCGTGTTCAATATCCTCAACATAACTTACTTGATAGGTTGCATCAGTATTAGCATTTATAGAATAAGTAACAAGTCCCGATACGGATTTTGAATATGTTCCGTCAATGAGATACGTGAGTCTGTAAGAACCAAAAGTAATTCCTGTTCGCTTAAATTCGCCTGAATAAGTACCTACACCTAAAGTAATAATGTGATTAACAAGAGCCTTTGTGTCGGCTATTGTATTTGTAGTTCCTGCAATACTATAGTCGTGTCTTACAGCTATATCATTTTTTGTTGCATAGCCAGACATATCGATTTCTTCTTCGGTTGTTCCGTTTTCGTCTTCGATATGGATTGTGTAAACGCCGTCAGATTCAGTAACATTGGCAATCGGGCTGAAACCTGCATCACCCTTGACACCTTGTATGCCTTGGTCACCTTTAAGACCCTGAATACCCTGAATGCCCTGCTCGCCCTTTTCTCCGTCAGCACCTTTCTCACCGACAAGACTTGCAAGCCATTCTGATTCAGTACCGACAAAACCTTCATCAACGGCTATCTCGTATGCTGATTTACCGTCTGTACCGTCAGAACCGTTCTGTCCGTCCCTTACAGTTGCTGTTGTCTGACCTGACTTGTCCTGTATAGTAATTGTTACTGTATCACCAGATTTTGAGACGCTTGCAGACGGTGAATAACCGTCATCGCCTGTGTCGCCTTTATCACCTTTTACACCTGCAATCTTACCGTTATTAAACCATTCTGCATCTTCGGTAAGCCATATATAAAGGTCTGGGTTGTCATTGTCGCCAACAAGATAAGCTTCGCCTGCTGTTCCTGTCGGGTGTTCCGCTACAAGGGAAGCAAGGTCTGCATATTTTGCCTTGATTTCAAATGATTTTCCGTCAAGTCCGTTTTCACCTTTATCACCCTTATCACCTTTGTCGCCTTTCGGGAGCGTAAAATTAAACACGGCATTACTTGTTGTTCCACTGTTTGTTACGGCAGGAGATGCACCGCTCTGAACCGTACCAATTGTAATAGTAGCGGCATCGCCTTTTTCTCCATTAGCACCTGCTGCACCTGTGTTTCCAGTGTCGCCCTTATCGCCCTTGTCACCTTTTACGCCTTGAATACCTTGTACTCCCTGTGCGCCTGTGTCACCCTTTTCGCCTGTAAGACCAGTATCGCCCTTATCACCCTTGTCGCCCTTTGCGCCGTTCATAACGTCCATTGTGCCGGTCTTCACAGTGCTATCATCAGCAGTCCACTTGAAAGTGATTCTGTTTCCGCCGGTTATCGGCGTAATTGAATCAACCGTACAGTTTTTACCTGCAAGAGTGCCTGTTATTCCGGCGATGCTGCCGTCTGTATATTTCTTTGCGAGTGCAAGAAGAGATAACATATTCATAATTCAACCCCTTCTTACTGCGCATACCAAGTGCGCGTTGATTTTTCATAGATATAAAGTTCCGATGTATCAATGCAATACGCTGTTGATCCTGTTCCTATCGCATTAACTTTAGGCAGAGAAGAAACGTCTGCTTTCAAGCCCTGAAAATCATATCTGTCGTCGTTCACTTCGACCAAGACAAAACTCTTCAAGTCAAGTGTCTCGCCCTGTGCCAAAGGTATAGCTGTTGATGTCATAGTTAAGCTCCTTATATATAAAAAAGATTTTTACTTGTCTTTGTTCTTTTCGTATTCAATCCGTTCTGCAAGACATTCTGCATAACTCTGCATGTACTTTATCTGCTCTGCAAGCAGCATTTTCTGTGTCTTATCAAGCCTGTGCGGTTCGTTTTCGATTATTCTCTTAGCCCTTCTGATTTTTCCGGCTAAATCATCGCTTTCGCGAATCATTCTTTCGACATACAGCGGCATTTTTCTATCCTTCTGAATTATGCAAAAAAAATAAAATACAGTTTCCGCTTATTTTACCTTTCAAGCGGAAAGTAAAATAACGCCTTTATCTCTTCCGTAGGCTTTGCAACCGTGCTTATACAGTAACGAGAGCAACCTTGCCGTTTGAATCAATCTGCAAAGTCTTGCCGTTGTCCGTTCCTGTAGCTGCAAGAACAGCCGCGAATTTTTCTTCAAGAGCTGTAAGCCGTGCTTCTACGCCGCTGTCAAGCTCTTCTGCCAGTTCCTTGCCATAAGGGCAGCCCTTTTTCATTTTAGGTAAATCCATAACAACACCACTTTAATATTTTTACCGCCTTACAAGCGGATAAATCACAATGAGCCGATAACCATATTTGTGAATTTGAACCTGTTGTTCTTAATATAAAGGTCTATATCGTCTTTGTACTCTTTAATACGTGCGCCGAAATAGGCAGAAGTTGCACTTTGTGTAGAGCTGAACGATTCAGAGAGACCGTCCATAGAAAGAGAAGAGCTTGAAAAGCCCGACATAAGACCGTCACCGATGATGTTCAAGAGACTTACAGCCGCCATTTTGGCTATAATCTGCCTTAAATCCTGCGGCACATCGTCACTTGTCTCAAAACCTGCGTCATAGTCGATTGCATAAAAAAGCTGTGACTGCAAGGTCTGGTTTCCGTAAATGCTTACAGCTGTATGAATCATGCTTGAGCGGTCGTCTGGTCTTATCGGGCGTTCCATAAGTTTTAGAACGCCTTTTTCCTTGTCAACGATTGTCGTAGACGTTATGTCCCTTATGCCCTGCATCCTTGTGAGCAATTCCAGCTTATGAAGCTTGATAATCGGTTTCTGACGTGTCTTGATAAGACCGTATCTTGAAATGCGCGAAAACTTGAAATCATAAACAGCTTCGTCAACGTCATAATCTTTGCCTTTTTCAAGTTTTCTGTCTTTTGCGTTGCAGCGGATTTTCCGCTTCTTAATCGTAATGTCAAGCCGCCGTTCAATTTCTTCAACGCTTGCATCGATAAAGTATTGTATCTGCTCGTCAGTGTATGACTGTCCGTTTGTCGCCTTAAAATCCGTTCCCCAAAGATACGTAAAGCGCATATCATCGGGTGTTACGATTGTTCCCCATTGACCGTCAGGAACTTTATAATTATTGAATGTATATCCAATCGCCTTATCGCCGCCGTTCCTTACCCAGTTTGAATAAATATAGTCAGTTTCAGCCGGTTCAACGGCTTCAAAATCTACATAACGGTACGAATAAAGCTTGTTGCTTTCGAGATTAAAATTGTCAAGAATATCGCCGTTTACGGCTACTGGTGGGTGTTCAGTATCGGGAACACAGAAGCCGCTTTCGGTGTAAACTAAATATGTTTCATCATCATAGCTCCGCCGTTCCAGTTTGTAACCTGTATGCGATGGGTCGTCTATGGTAATTACTATTCTGTTGTTAACCGAATATGCGGCTATCATTCTGCGCCCTCTTAATTTTTATTTGAATTCAAAGCCGGGAATTTGCTGAAAATGCAGTGCATCTGCAAGCTTGACTTTGGCAATGCCGTTTTCGTCAAACTTTACGATGTCGCCTGTAGTTCCATACACAGATTTTCCGGCGCGTTTTTTAGAAATAACAGTAACAAGACCGTCTTCTACCTTAAAAGGCAAGCCGTTCAAGCCGTCTGTTTTTCCGCTTTCTGTACTTTCGACAGTCTCTGCCACTGGTGTTTCTGTCTTTTCAACAACCTTTTCTTCTGTTGCTGTAGTTTCAACAGCATTTTCCACTGGTGTTTCTGTCTTTTTGGCTGCCGCCTTTGGAGCAGCAGCCTTAGACTTTGCAACACCTGTGTTCGATTTCTTAGATGTTGCAGCCATATTAGTACAAGCCTCCGGCGTAAGAGATGTTCTTTACAAGACCGAGGTGTTTAGCCGCGCGGACTTCAAGAGCACCGTACATCATTACGAGGAATGGTGTTTCCGCCTTGTCAACAGGGGCAAGAGGGAATGTGCATACAGGGAGAAGCTGAGCGAATGTGTAAACATTCTGCATTCTCTTCTTAGGCAGGAAGATCATTGAAGCTGTACCAGGCAGTTCTTCATTCTTGTCTGCATAAGTTGTAGTAGCGGCACCGCTGTTTGCCACCTTGTCCATCTCCATAACCTCTGTTCCGTCTTTCTTAGAACGGCAGATGATGAAGCCTGTTGCGGCATTGCCAGAGCCAGGTGTGATTGTAAGAGTTACAACATTTCCGGCTGCAACTGTAACAGCTGCGGCAAGTGATGTACCTGCTGAAATACCGTACTGGTTTACGGCGTGTACAGTATACATATAGTCACCTGCATCGGCGGCAACAAACTTTGAACCTGTTCCGGCAGCTGCGTTTGCAGTTACGCTTGTAGGAGCGGCAGGGCGTTTTGTTGCGTCACCTTCGGCAGCAACAGCACCCTTTACTTCAAAGAGCATATCGTCACCGGCATCTTCACCGCTGAGAGCAATCTTTGCACCGACAGCAGTGTCGTAGTCAGGAATTGCCTTGAAAGAAAGGTTCGGGAGAGGCATGTTCATAACATAACGAGCCTTGTCTGCGAACATTTCCTTAATGTCTTTTGCAAGGGCAACAGGGAAGAGTGCTTTTTCAAGGAATCCGCCCTTACCGCGTACCATAGCGGCGATTTCATCAAAGATTTTTTCACCGTAAGAACCGAGTGAAGCACCTTTGAGGTTGATGATGTTCTGGTCTGCGGCACTTGCTTTCTTGATAGAAGCAAGGAAACCGTCAAACTCTGTAGGAACAACATCAGAATCGCCGTGGAAGCACTGGAATTCAGAAGCCTTGATGATTGTTTCAACACCAGAAAGCTTTTCAGAAGCAAGTGCACCTTCAAAAGTTTCAGACGCTTCCATCTGTTTTGTTACAGAACGGCGTGTCTGAAGATACTTAATCATAAAAGATTTACGGTTAAGTGACTGGTCTGTTCCAAGAGAAGAACCACCTTCCGCAACAGAGAGGTGTCTGTAGTCACCGTGAGAAGTCCGCAAGTTTACTTCGTGTACGGTTGAACGTACAGGAGTTTTCTTTACGGAATTCATAATCTTGCAGTCTTCTTTGAGTTCTGCAACAACATTGATAACCTCTGCTTCGAGGTTTTCAGGAATCAATGCACGACCGCCGGTAAACTGAGATGAATCAGTTCCGTAACCAGCCTGCAATGCTTTCTGCAAATCGTTGACTTCCTGCGAACTCATTTCGCCGGAAGAAACGTTATCAAAATAACCGCCCATTAGTTAGCCTCCTTCGCAAGTTCTTTCTGCAAGAACTCGTAGTAATCTTTTCGCATTGGTTTACCTGTGTACATGCACTTCTGCATATCAGAAGAAATCATGCTCGATTTAACCATGTCCAAACGTCCTTCTTTGACAGCCTTAGCAAGGACGCACTGCGCCCTGTAAAGGTCGTCTTCGGTTGGTCTCTGTGATGCGCCGGGCTGTGCAGCAGCCTGTGCGCCGTCAAGACTTTTTGACATCACCGATTTTGGCGGCAGCTTTTCATTGCCGATTGCAGTCAAAGCCTGTGCAATGCTTGTCAAAGCTTCGCCCAAATCGTCAATACGCTTGTTTGTGTCAACGATAGACTTCTGCATAAGCGTAAGGTCTGCATCGAGAGCCTTGAGAATTTCGCCGCCTTCAACCATTTCGTCGTCATCTTTTTCAGCAGATTCCGGCTTTTTGTCTTTCTTTTCGCCTTCGTCTTTTTCGCCGCCGTCTTTTTCGTCCGGTTCTTCGATAACGAGTTTCTTTTCTTCTTCAAGCTCTGCTTCAGGAAGTTCGGCTTTATTGCATTTCTTTTCCGATTCTCCGCCTGTGAGAGACTTCAAGATAGCGGAAACCGCACTGGAAAATGATTTGCTCATCATTTGTCCCCCTTCTTGTATAATATCCGAGGTAATCTCCCCGGCTTTATCCTTGTCAATTCCGTTTGCCACAAGATAGTCGATTGCGTCTTTCTCGTTCTCAATACGCCTTTTCTTCAAAAGGTCTACCAGGTCAGCAATAACGGCTTTTTCGTCTTTTTTTGTTGCTGATTTTTCCGTTGCATCAATGGTTTTTGTACCAACATCTTCGGGAATAAGTGTTTCACCGCCGGTTTTAGCAGCTGAATCAGTGTTATATCCGGCGCAAAGTGATTTCTTTACTTCAAGAGGCAAGGCGCGGACGAATTCAGCCGCCGTCATGCTCTTTGCAAAGTTTGCATATCCGACTGTATTGTTTACAGGCGCGGTAGTAAGTGCTAAATCATTCCAAAGTACATGAGTGATTGTCTCAATGCCTGTTTTCGCGTTCTTAATAATCTGCGGAAAAATGCCACCGACGCTTGCACGAACCCTTGTTGAACCGGCTTTGAGCAGGTCTATAATGTCCTTTGCCTTTTCTTTGGTCTTGTAGAGTTTGCCTTTTACGATTGTTTTCTTCTGCCTTTCATCAAAACGCACGTCAACCGGCTCGCCGATAACCATTGAATCATCAATTATCACATTGCCGTCTTCGTCCTTGCGCCTGTGCTGATGATCAAGCGAAATAACGCCGCCGCGCAAGAATTCGTCTTTTGATTCCATGAGCGCACGCTGCAAGACAATCTGGTCTTGCAAATCCACATTTTCATTGCTTGCTTCAACTTCAAAATAATAGTTTCCGAATTCGTCAGTCTGTTCTTCAATAGACTTGCGGATTGTCAGCTCCAAAAAAACTTCATTGTGTTTGTCTGTTCCTGTCATATCCACTTACTCCAAAACAAAAAAAAGGGCAGCCATTACCGTAGTAACGACTGCCCTGTAGGGTCAAATCTTAATAAAATTGCTAATAATTTGTGTCAGTGTTCCGTCTGCATTAAGGGTCAGGCAGAACAGGCACTTCCCATGCCAGTATCTTTTCTTTCAGTTCTTCATATAAAGCAGTTATTTCAGCTGTTTTATCTTTACACCAGTTATAGTAAAGCTCAAGCTCTTCAAGTGCAAAAGCCTTGTTAATCTGCTTGTACCTCAACAACGAATAAATGTCTTTAAGCTGTATTTCCGGGTTATCATAAAAGAAATCCGGCGTATACATACACATTTGTTCAAAGTTATTGGTGGTGACTTCGTGAATTTCTCCGTCCATAATTTTATGCTATATGAATACTTTTGTGTTTGTCAATAAACCGATTAAGCTAAAGATTTACCGCTTTCCTTATCCAGAAATTTTATTTCCAAATCACAGTCAAGAGCTTTCGCTATAATCTCCAAATCATCTGTTGAGAAATTATTGCGCTGCATCTTATGGTTCAGATTCGCCGGTGAGGTGTTCATCTTACGCGCAAGCTCCGCATTTGAAATTTTCCGTCTGACACAACAAACATTTATTATCTCTTTCATATCCATTTGTCAATCCCGTATATTGTGTATATTTTACACTTGATATTGTATACTTATTGATATATAATATCAATAAAGCTGATTAAGCAGCTGGTTATATAATCGGCATGTTTGCAGAGAATTTTATGTCAGTGCCTATAAATATTAACGATGATATACACCAAAAGATTATCTCTTTACTAAAAAGTGGCTGGGTGTCGTGTCAGGAAATCCGCCGTATATTGGGCGAAGTATCTCCCATAGTGCTGACAAATCACATCAATACAATTTCGACTAAATATACGGTGTCAGAACGTATGGGTGTCTACGGCATTGAATATAAAATTCTGACAAAAGAGGATTATGAAATGTACGAACAAAGACGGCAGCTGAAAATGAAACTAGGCATTAAAGAAAAAGCTGTACATGGTACAGCTAAAAAATAAACAGGGAGAAAAGTCAGAAATGAATATCAAGGACTTTTTCAAGCAGAAGTGGGTTAAATACACAGCATGGGCAATGGTTGCTGTCGGTCTTATTGCGCTTCTTTTAGGCGGCATGACAGAAGCCGAAATCAGCAGCGGCGTTAAAATGCTCTTTGTCGCAATCGCCGCAATCGGTGCTGCTATTGCTTTCATCACCGGCGAAACACAAAAAAAGTAGCTTAAAAAAAATTAAGGGCTTTTGCCCTGTGCAGGTGTATTCCCATCAGGATAACGGTAAATGAAGGTTCAAGTCCTTTCACCTGCAAGAATGGAGAAACTTAATGAACAGTTTTAACAAAGACGACGGCGGAAAATTGAGATGGTCTCTCTTACCGTTTGAGCTTATGGAAGATGTTATACAAGTGCTCATGAACGGCGCAAAAAAATACGGCGACGACAACTGGAAAAAATGTGACGACACAAAACGCTATGTTGACGCGCTTATGCGACATGTAACCGCATACACCAAAGGGCAGAAGAACGACACAGGAAAAGGCGGCGACGGCTTGCCGCACCTTGCACATGCTATCTGCAACTGCCTTTTTCTTATGTACTTTGACAAGGAAATTCCGCACGATAAAAGAACGGCAAAAGACATAGGATATTTTGAATATACGGTAAGTCAGCTTATAGAAGAGAGAAACGAATTGCAGAAAAAGCTCGAAAACTACGAGAAAAAAGAGAAAAAGCAGACAAAATGCCTTGTCTGCGACGGAACAGGCATCAGAACAAGCCCTTTTACTGCAATAAAAACCGTCTGTCATGCTTGCAAAGGCAAGGGAATCAGACATCAATAACCAGGTATCAGCCGCCGTTGACGGTTGTTATACACCCTTGTCCGTATGGACGAGGTTAGTCTTTTTTACTTTTATATCATTCTTAATTTCGGAAATGAACTCAAGCTGTCCACAGCAGCCGCTGACTTTGCAAAAGAAACCTCTCTCCATCTTTCTTGAGCAAAGCGAAACAGCACGGTCAAAAGAACATTGAATCCGTAGATGTTCTTCTTGACCATGTGTTCCTTATTTCAGACAAGAAGGTGATTATGATCTCGAAAGAGTTTGAAGAATGGAAAGCCGACCACGCGCAAGAAATAGAAGAGCTTGCAGATTATTTTATGGCACATGATACGGAAAAGTATTTCACCGGCGACAAGTACAACGAAGCATATAAAAAAATAGAAGACCTGTGTGCATCAGCCGTAGTTTACGGCACTATGGCAGACAATGAACCATTCTGCAAGGAAATTAAAAAGCCGGAAGAAACATTCCTTTATGATTCAGTTAAAATCATTTTGCAGACATCATTCAGCAGTAAAAAGATTTATCATTCATACGTCATTGACCAGCACAGCACCGAAGACGAACCGAGCACTTTAGGCGGCTTGCAGCAGATGATTGAAAAGAAATATGGTCACATCAGATATTGCACGGTCATAGCTGAATCGGGCTTGTGCGGAGACATCTTCAGATACGGCAACCACGGCAATTTTTGGGAAAGAACCGGCAAGACTTGCGGCTACGCATAGGAGACAACGGCATGAAAAAAGACGATGCAATCAAGATGATTCAGGAATCAGACTGCAACAATTTTACGGTAATCTGCGTATATCCCAAAAAAGTCTGTGATTTATGCAAAAAGCCTAGAGACAGGGAATTTACAATAACGGCGAAGCACTGCTACGGACACAACGAAGCCGGAATAAAGCTCAAATATCCCGAATCACGCGGAAGACGCATAACAAAGCATATCTGTACTGAATGTTTTGTTAAGCTGTTTCCCGAAGAAAAAGCAGAATAGGAGCAAGATTTATGTACAAAGCAAAGCTGATAACAGGCGAAGAAGTTACTGTAATGCAGTATGATGATTGGAAAACAAGCATTGATGAAGATTTCAAGCCGGGAGATTATTTTGACGAAAATATAGTATGGGATTTAATCAACAGCGTACCGCCGAAAAGTTTAGACTGGGGTTATTTCCAATGCGGCGAGCCGCACAGTCACGTTGACGGAAAAGCGACATATCTCACGCTTGTAAAGGCAAGCGAGAAGCCGGAATTTTGGCATTTCATCGGATATTGTTACGCCGGAGAATATAAGAACATGGAGAAAGCACAATGAACGCAATTCAGGAAGCGATAATTTTCGCTACAATCAAACACCAGAACCAGAAACGCAAGGGAACGGAAATTCCTTACATCGTACATCCTATGGAAGTAATGCAGATTCTTTCGTCGATGAATTGCTTTGAAGATGTAATTGTTGCAGGGATTCTGCATGATACGCTTGAAGATACCGATGCAAAACCGGATGAAATAAAAGAACTTTTCGGAGATAACGTACTCGCCATAGTTCAGACTGAAAGCGAAGACAAGTCAAAAACATGGAAGGAACGCAAACAGGCAACCATAGATCATCTTGAAAAAGCAAGCGTTGAAACAAAACTTGTCTGCTTTGCAGATAAGCTGTCAAATATCCGCAGCATGTACCGCGACAAGCAGAAAATCGGAGCTGACCTCTGGAAGCGTTTTAACGCAAGCAAAGAAGATATTGAATGGTATTACCGCGAAATATTACGTGTGATAAGGCTAGACGAATTCCGTTATAATGGTCATGCAGAAGGATTTACTTTTATAAATCTTACCAAGGAATTTGCAAAGACTATAAACGCCGTTTTTGCTGAATAAGTGATGGAAAAAATCAACATGAAACAAGAGATTATTAAAATAATTCACCCTTCTTTCGAACCGTTTATTTGCGAAGAATGCAAAGAAGAGCTTAACTTGTCTCCGCAAGAAATAAAACGGTTATGTCTACTGGTTGATGAAGACCTAAAAAAAGAGAAATTTAAAGGTCTTTGCCCAAAATGTACAAAAAAATGGTTACAGAAGCAACCGCCTATCAGAGGGAAGGATGCAACTGTTTGGCTTGAGGAATTCTAATCCTCTTCGTAGCTATCAAACATTCCTTCTATGGCGTTCTGCTGCTCTTGTGAAAGATTGTAATACAAAGGTTTTACCAAATCATAGAATGATTCTTCAAAGGCTTTTGTTTCCCTATAAGAATCGTCTTTTTGATTGTAAGTATCTATTGCATAACGGTCAAAAACGCTTAGTTTGCTGATTCTGTCTATACAGATTTTCTCAAAATCGCAATAACCGACTTCATTCAAATAATAATCATCGTCTGGATCATAACCGCGGCAGTGGAATCTATAAGAAATCAGTTCAGCCCATGAAACAGAACTGTCTTTTTCGGTTTTAAGTTTGTTGAACTTTTCTAATTCTTCTTTGACAATTTCCGTAACCATTTTAGGCACTTCATTATCAACCAGTTTTAAAAAATCATCACACACTGATTCTTTGTATTTTAAATCTCTGTATTCTCTGTCAGAGATTGTTTTGAAATTGTCATTATCACAAGACAATTCAACATCGTATTTCCCTTTGTTTAACAAAAGGTCACAATCTCCGAGTTTGATAGATTTTTCTACAAATCTTTCTAAACGTAATTTTTCTATAATTTCATCAGTCAGATATATTCTTGTCGGTTTGCGTTTTTTATATTTCTCAAAGTCTTTAACAGCTTTTATAAGTTCATTCTCACAGTTATCAGTTACTTCATAGACCTTACAAAGCATCGAATCGTTTGTAAAATAAAATCCTACAATGCCGTTTCCAGTTGATTTTCTTTCATCATCAGCCCAATCGGACATAAAAGACATTTCTTCCATTTTGCACATACCTATGAAAATAGTGTAATTCTTTTATTATGTTTATCGGCAGAAAATAAAAAAGCCGTGATTTTTCACGGCTTTGGTAATCTTATTTAGCACTCTTGTTTTGTTCTACAAACTTTGCCCATTTGTCGTTAAATTCTTTTGAGTAGTGGCTCTCTGCGTCCTCTGGCAAAGTGCATCCATCCCATTCCCAAGTGTTGGGGTCTTTCATGATTTCTTCGATTCTTTTCTCATCCATGACACTACCTCCATAATTATAATATCATGATTAAGTATTTTTGTCAAATAAAAAGTTATTGACAAAATTGTTATTTACCTTTACGAGAAATCAACTTCGCTTCAAAGTTCTGATTATCTCTAAAGCTCCAATCGTCTACAATGTCTTTTACGGAATCGAACGATTTTTCGTTATCCTGCATTGCAAGGAGAATATCAGTAGGAACTAAACGCCCCTTAAAATCTCCGCCGTGTCTGAACCTTGTCATTGCATTTATGCAGCTTTTCTGAATCGGCGAAAACATGTAATGAGCTTCGGTAGAGTAGCCCATTTTTTTAGCCGCAAGCATTTCATTTTTAACCTTGTCGGGCTTTTTAGAATTATATGCCATTGTACCGTCAACAATGACATTCAATCCCATTTCCATAGCCATAGATTTTATTTTTTTCATAAGGTCAGAGGATTCTTCGTGAACTTCTCCGGCGTTCCACATCTGAAATTCCGGGATTGCATTTTTGATTTCGTCAGCGTCAAGAATCAAGAAATTGCTTGCGTTCTTGTCAAAGTCCTGTGCTTCAAAAACAAACTTTCCAGTCTGCTTATCGTATTTTCCGGCTGCTTTAATGCCGTTGAACATTACTTCTCTTCCTTCTTGTTTTGCGCGTTCTTTGTCTGTAAACCAAGATTTACCGCTTCCGCCACGACCGCCAAACATAACGAACTTAGGCTTTTCTCCGTTTTTTGGTTTACAAGCCGCTATTACATCGGGTGTAAAGATTTTTGCTATTACATCATCGTGCATAGCCACCCTATCATCATTGTAAACACCCGATATAAACTTGCCGTTTTCATCAAATTTAATATCGTGCATATTCCTGAGTTGAGTATCACCCTTTTTCATTCTGTGGGTTTGTTCGTTCAATTTCTGCTCTACCATTGCCTGAACTTCTCTACCGTCAATCATATTTCCATTCCTGTCTTTTACATTGTCGAGAAGTGAATATAAGTATTTCACACCCTCTTTATCATTTGTCATTTTTGGGTCTGCAAATTGATTTTTGTAATCATTCGCATTGAACTGACTTGCCGGAATTGTACCGTCTGAATGGCGTGTAGTCTGCCCAATATCTGCATTGGGTACACGATACTGAACACCTTTGCTGTCTCCAGTTCCGCGAACTGTTACGCCGTCCGCTCCGATTCCGACTACATCACCTTCAAGCTGTGCTCCGTTATAAGTAAAATTGATGTGATCGCCCACGTTGCCCTTGTAAGAGCTTTTCTTTTTCTCTTCTTTCGGCTCTGCTTTAACTTTTCCGTTGCTTTCGGTCTTTTTGCGTCCTACTTCCTGCCGTCTCTGAAATACAGTTCCGTCCTTACGGTGTACTTCTACGGTTTCGTAGTGTTTTCCTGTACCGTGCTTATCATCAGATTTTCTCAAGTATGCTTTTTCAAGTGCTTTGTACATTGCTTTAGAAAACATAACCTTCATTTTGCCACCCCTTTATGCAATATCTGAAAGAACCTCTGCAACAAGCTGTCTTGTTGACTGTTCTTTTCTTACAATGTTTGTTAATAACTCTTGAACTGATTTTTTAATCTCAAGAAACTTCTCCATAAGGCTCTGCTTGCTTTCAACACCGCCGATAAAGATGTCCATTTCGCCGTTTGCACTCTGCTGCAAGCCTGTGCCCAAGTCTTTCATGCGGTTTGCAAAAGCCTTTTCGCCCTCGTCGTGAATCAACTTTGCAAGTTTTCCTGTCACTTCGTCCGGCTTCTTGTCTCCGAACAATGAACCCTGTGCAAGATAATCATCAACGGTCTTGAATGTGTCATGATTTTTTGCAACGTTTACGGCAATATCAACAGCTTCGTTCAGCTCGTTATTGAAAGAATATTCCTTGCCGTTTCCTTTGTTCTCAATCAGAGGAAGAATTGCCCTCACAAGTTTCTGTCTGATTTTTTTTCCGCCCGCGCTGTCGAGCTTTCTGATATTGTTTTCATTCAATACAGAACCTACAAGAACGGTTTCAACAAAATCTTTTCCTGTATCGTTCAATGTGCCGTCTGACTTGCAGTATTGCGCTTTTTCGTTGTCGCCGATGATTCCGGCTTCAATCAGCTTTGAAACAAATTTCTGGCAGCCTGTAGCGTCGTTGTATAGATCGCTCATTGTATCGTAGTCTGTCAGCTCGCTTGCTATTGATGATATTTTCTCTTCATTCAGCGTTTTTGTGAGCTTTACGGCTTTTTCGACATTGCTCATTGTCTTTTTTGTGTCGCGGTTGAATTGCGCGAATTCTTCCGTCGTATAATCGCCCTTGTGCTCTTCATCAACCTCAAGAATAAGGCGCGGATTCTTGAATCCGTCCAAGTCGCTTTCTTCAAGTCCGTATTCGTCTATCATGTCGCGCAAATCGTTCAAATATGCCTTGTCAGTGCCGTTTTTCGCGGCAAGTTTGCTTGACATAGTGCGGTTATTGCCGGAAATAACAATGCCGTCTTTTGTAACGATAGGCGGCGATTCAAGCGCAAGAGAATTGAAGTTAGCTGCAATCTTTCTTACGCTTTCCTGTGCGTCTTTGTCATTCTGATAGTCGCGGTCATTTATGTTTTGTCCATTTTTGTTCTTCGGGAATCCCTTTGTAGGCGCATAGCTGACTTCATCGTGACTTGCAGTCGGCGCGTCAGCTTCCACGAGCTTGTAATGGCACTTGATTTTTGTACCGTCCGGCAGAGTGACAGTCTTTTTGTTTCCTTCGACGCTCTTTGATGATTCATATTTCTTGCGTATGTCAGAAATTCCGTCTGATTCTCTTCCAGATGGTTTTACAAACTTTTCGATAATTTCTTTTACACCGTCTTTTATCTTATCAATAATAGACTGCGTAGCTTCTTCTTTACCTTCTCTTGTTGCTTTTTCGTGCAAAGTTTCATCATGCGGAATACCTGAATGAATCCATTCTTTATGTTTTTCAAGAGACTTTATAGCGTCCTCAATGCTGTCGTTCATTACGCCGCTATTTGTAAGGCGTTCTATTTCTTCGTTAAACGCTCTTGTTTTGATAACCTGTGCACGGTCTTCCGGCGTTTCGTTTATTTGAATCTTTTCTTTTGTTTCCGGCTCTTTTACAGGATTTCCAAAAGCATCACGCTTTCCTTTGTAGTTTCTTGATTCCTTTATCCGCAATGCTTCATTTTCAAGAAAATCAAAGCCGTTCGCGCCACTGATATTCGTGTCAGCGTATTTTCCATCTACGTAGACTTCATATCTGTTGTTATCAACTGGTAAAAAGCCGATGTCTTTTTCTTTATTGTAATAGACACCGTTCTTAGTTTTGCTGTAACCCTTAGATTCAAGGGTTGATGTAATGTCTTTTTTCTCTTCGATTTTGTCATTTCTTGCTGAAACATAATCAGAAAGTTCCTTTACAAACGGCAACGGTCTGCCTTTATCATCAGAAAATCTTTCGCGATTTTCGAGAATAAGCTGTAAAAGCTCTTCTGAACTTTCGCAAGCGTCTGCTTTTCTTTTAAGAGCTGCAATAGAAAGTTTTGCGCCTCTTGAATTGCTATCGTATTTCGGTCTCCACTTGTTCGGCGCAACCTTAATGTATTTTCTTCCCTTCCATTCGCGTATTGTGCCGACTGGATAACCGGCTTTCTGCAAATTCTCTGCATCAAGAATCGCTTTTTTTACCTCTTCATGTTCCTTGTCTTGCAGTGAAGCAAGATGTTCAAGAACCTTTTTCTTGAAATAATCGAACTTAGAATCTTTTTCAGAAGTTTTTTCCTGTACAGACTTCTGAACACATTTATGAAATACAATTCTCATAAAATCCCCCTCAGTGATAAAAAAAGCCGGTTATCTCAAGGGAAAAACCCTTAAAGATAACCGGCTCTGCAAGCAGCATGAAACCATTCAATCGTTTAAGCAATTATAAGTATAAACTCACACTGTCTGTTTAATCAATCAACTCGAAAACGCGCTTTTTTTAAGATAAAACCGTCCGTTTTTGTCAAAATAACACCAAGACTTGCTGATATTGCCGCGTCCGAAACGCTTGTCATTTTCAGCCTTAATCTTCGCCTTAAACTCATCGTCCATCGGGTGAAGGTCGTTCATAATGTTATCAACGTTCTGTTTTACAAGCTCATCAACAGTAAGAAGATTTTTCTTGTTGGCTTCGTTATATGCAACGGCTTCAACATAGAACTGGTCTCTCATGCTCTTAGCCTTATCAACATTATCTCGCGCTTCTTCCATGAGCTTTACATAGTCCTGAATTTTCTGCTCGCAATCTTCTTTCGTTTTCAAGCCCTTAGATTCAAGATATTTCTTGCAAGACTTGCGCGTATCATTCAGCTTTTTCAAGTTGCTGTTGTACTGCTTGATAAGGTTCTTTGATTCAGCTGCTTTATCCTCGTTGTTAGCAATGCCCCTTTCCATATCTGTTATTGCTTCCTCATAACCTTTCTTACCGTCGAAGTAATTCCATGCGATAGTAATTCCTGCGACATCGTACTTTTTCAAGTTTTCTCTGTCGTTATGGTTATAAGAATCTTCCTTGCCCTTAAAGTCCTTCTTGAACTTTGCAAGCATTTCTTTAATAGCGTTGATATTTTCCTTGCGCTCATTGATTTTCTTTTCTTCTGCCTCAACACCTTCAAAACGCCAGTTCACGCCGTTCTTTGCTTCTTCCGCAATGCTTTCATCGCTCTTAAAGGCAACGTCAATCTGCTTGTGCATAACATCAATAAGCTGCGCGTACATTTTCTGGTCGCTCTTGTTCTTTTCAGTGAACTCCATAACCTGTAAATCTGCTCTTTTGTTCGGGTCTTTGATAAGCGCAAATTTCAGCTCTTCCGGGTTTACATCGTTTGAATTAAGCGTATCGTTCCCTTCGTAAGAGTAGAGGTCGTCCGTGCGTGATGATTTTTCATCATGTTTTTGAAAAATCATCGGGTCAAGTGAATCGTGCATAAGCGGCGTTACGCAATGAACAATTCCCTGATGATTGCCCTGTCTCCAACCGCGCCCCCAAAGCTGCTGAACGTCTGTAGGATTCCATTCGAGCTGTGCGCAATAGATTGCAGTTGTATTGCCGTTGAGCGTTACACCTTCTTTAATGTCCTGACCGCCGATAATGACCTTGCATTTGCCGTCAACATCGTTGAAATCGTTCTTAATTTCTTCGCGCTTGTCCATAATCTTTTCAGAACTGCCTTTCGGCATGATTTCAATAGCTTCTTTCGGGATTCCGTGCTTAATCAGATAGTTCTTTACCTGCGGATGCTGTTCAACGCCAAGCGGCATGTACATAATTTGTCCGTTTTTCGGTTCTTTTTTGTACTGTGCAACGATTGAATCACAGATAAACTTCAATTTTGGAGAAGATTCTACAATTTCGCTCATCGGCGGCACTTCGTAACCGTCCGGGATAAAGCTAGAATCTACAAGAGCAGGGCTTAATGCGCAATTCCGCATTGCATTCATCGCGCGGAACATATAACCGTCGTCACGTTTATCTTTTGGCAAACCTTCCTGTTCCTCAATATATTCAGAACATTTATCCATAATAGCCTTTTGTAAATCTGTCAATTCAAGCTCCGGCGCGTGCATTCTCTTATAAGGTCTTACAACTCCGGCTTTTTCACCATCTACCTTATCCATGTAGTTACGAAGAAGATTTTGCAATTCCCCTAAGTTTTCCCATCCTTTTACTACAGGTGCTTCTGTAACACGACTAGCTTTTACGACATATTCACGCTGCACTTTGCAGAAGTTTGAAATAAACTGCTCAAGTGAGTAATAGCCCATTTCTTTCAGCTTGTCACGCGCCATATAAGACAGAATCGAATAAACCTCTGTCGGTGAATTCTGGAATGGTGTAGCACTTAACAGGAATGTGTTTCTACCGTCATTGTGACGCTGAATTAATTGCGTAATGGCAAAAAGTTTCATTGCACGGTTAGAAGGGTCTCCACCAGTTCCAAGACCTTTAAATTCGTTGCTTTCTCCCTGTTCGCTTTCACCTTTTTTATTCATGTGCTTAGGCATTTTGAACAAATTGCGGAAGTTGTGCACTTCGTCAACGGTAATATGGTCAAAACCAAAATCAGAGAACTGTACACCTTCATCGCGCGTTTTTGTCATGCCGCCTACGGTTTCGGCTGCCTTTTCTGATTCGCTTGCTCGCTGTCTTTTTGATTTCTCGCCAGTAGACATCATAGCCCCGAATTCAACATCATCTTGAATTTCAGCTTCTTCGGCTTCATTGAATCCGATGTTTTCCAGTCCTTCATAAGTACATACTGAAATAGAACCGTCTTCAATCTTTACATCTCTATATTCTCCCGACAAGTTAAATAATTCATTAACCTTTACATTGGGGAATAACTCATGAAAATTTTTAATCCAGTTTTTATAAACCGGCTTAGGTACACAAACAAGAGGTCTTTTTGCACGTCCTGTCTGAATCTGATTGACGGTAGCAACTACACCGCAAGCAGTTTTACCTACACCTACATCATAAGCAAGCAAACCTGTGCCCTTATTGCAGAGCATTGAAATACCTTTAAGCTGTTGATTCGTAAGATTAAATTTTTTCTTTCCCTTGTGTGTGCTCATGTTATCCACAAAGAGCGGAATCTGTGAGTAATCTGGATTTACAAAAGAATTTGCCTTATCGTTCCATGCTTCTATAAGGTCTTTCTGGTCTTCTATGCTCAAACCTTCTGACAAATAACGGTTGAACAACTTGATTGCAGTATCGCGTCTAAGCTGCATCTTACGTTCACGGTATCTTGTTTGACCTTTCTCATCATCAGTTCCGGCTTCTCCTCGACCGAGCTTTAACGCTTCTTTGTTGATAAACGCCTTAATGTCGTTAAAACTAAGTTCAGCAGGAATTTCAGTTCTTGAAATCGGGCTTTCGCTTGCGTCGTAGTAACCGTTTCCGGCATACGCCCATTCAAAGAATCCGCTTATAAGGTCTTTACCGTCTTTTGTTTTATATTCTCGTGTCCAGTCGGTAATAGGTGAGAGCGTGAAACCTTCTGATTTCTCAACTTCTACGCCGTTTTCGTCTGTCTCTTTCCAAACTTTAAGCAGACCTTTTTCTTCCGGCATTACTTCTTCAAGCAGTGCTTTCTTTATTTCAAATTGCGGGTCGTTCGGGTCAAGTTCCCTTAGTTTCTTGCGTACATTACCGCTCGCAAAGTTTACCTTGTTCACATAGATGCCGCCGTCCTTAACATAATGGTTCGATTTCTCTACATACGCTCTCTGTTCTGGGTCAAGGCGCGACATATCAACATTGCCGTATTTATCGGTAACACGCCAAATCTCAAGGTCTTTCGGGTCAATGCTCTTACCGTATTTTTTGTTAAACTCGTCCGCATTCATTAAATGTGCGTTAGGGTCTATCGGGTAATCGTGTTCACCTTCGGCGTTTTTGTTGCCTTGCATGGCTTCGCTTCGGTTGCGCTTTGCAAGCTGTTCATCAGTAAATAGAACTTCAACGCTTTCGCCGCCAACATTTACAACAACGCCGATTGCCTTGCGGTTTTTCATTGTATAGCCGATAACCTTGCCGATTCTGCCGTCTTTCAGCTTTACCACATCGCCGAAAACAGTTTTTGAAGTAACTTCTTTCGGCTCTTCTTTTGTAACTGTGACAGAAACATTTTCGGCGGCTTTTGCTATGGCTTTTTCAACTTCTGAACTGCCGACATTGATGTTTTCTACGGCACTTTCAAAAGTCTCGCCGTCTTTCGGCTTGATATATGTTTCTTCTCCGAAACGTCCGATTCTTGTAGATACTTCTCCAGCTATATGATCTGGATTTTCTGTAAAATAGTTTTTGAGCGCGTCTGTTGTCGTGCCTTTTCCCTTGCGGAATACGACAATGTCAGTTCCTACGTCCGTACTGTCAAAAGTTCCGTTAGGCAGTCTCCACGCTTCAAGTAATTCAGCCTTTTCAGCGATTTTCTCAAGGTCTTTTCCGTATGTACCGCCGCCGTTCAAAAAGCCGCTTGGTACTACCATTGCCATAATACCGCCGTCTTTCAGTGTGTCAAGAGTGCGCGACATAAAGTAAGTTTCATAACGCTTATAGTCTTTACCTTCTCCCATGCCCTTATATTTGCCTGTGTAAGCACCATAAGGCGGATTTCCTACAGCTACATCGTACTTTTCAAAGTCTTTAGTAAAGCGTCCTTTTTTCTGCTTCATAAAGTTTTCTTGAAAAGCTCCCTGTACGATTTCTGCATCGGGATGCAGCAAGTGTGCAATTCTTGCAGATTCTTCTTCCAGTTCAAACATTGTGAACTTTTCGTTTCTTCCCTCTGCAAAGCGTCCTATACCGCTTGACGGTTCAATAACGGTCTTATCCTGTCTCGGATTGTATTTATCAACAATTTCCCAAACTTTAGAAATGACATTGCGCGGTGTATAGAATTCATAAAGAACGCCGCTGTTTGAGCTTCCTTCTTCGTCTGTTCCACCTGCACCGACATACTGTGCAAGAATCTGCTTGTCTGCGTCTGTAATTTCTGAATCAGACTTTTTAAGAATCTCGCGGCACTGTTCGCGGATTTTACGCGCCTGTCCTTTTGTTATTCTTCCTCTTCCGGCGTTGACATCATCACCGTTTGATTCTGCAAGTCCTCTTCCAGGTTCATCAAGCAGCTGTACAGATTTGCTTCCGTTAGTTCCGCTCCCTGTGTCAGACACATTCTGATTGCCTGTTCCTTCGCTCCGTCCGCTCCGTAAGTTTTCAGCACCATCGGAAATTCTGTTTCTTCCAGTTTCAGTGTTATTTTTTCCATTTCTGTCTCCTATAACCTCTTCATATAATGTATTGAAAATATCAGACCTGTTATAGCCTGTTATTTGTTCATTGGTTGTACCGCCGTATTTGTCAAGTTTTTGTCTGAACCAATCATCGCGCTTGTAGAGCTTGTCAAACAGAATTTGACGGTTCACAACTCCAAAGCTGTTGACCTGTTCGCTTACCATGTTGCGCATTATTTCATAGTCATTTTCCGGCATACCGAATTTCTTTGCATTCTGGTTGCCCATCATTGCCTGTGAGCGGTTTTCATGCGCTTCGGCTTCGCTTTCTTTATCATCAGTGAAAACGCCGTCTTTTGCAGCCTGTTTTTCAGCTTCTTTGCTTTCAATGGCTGCTACACGTTGACCTTCAACGCTGTAAATGCTCCAAACCTTGCGCATCAAAGAGCGGTTTACCACCATTTTATCAGATTCTTTTTTCTTTTCTGCCGGATTCTTTGCTACACCTTCTGCATAAACACGTTCTTTTACTTCTTTCTGTGTTTCCGGCTTTTTATATTGCTCGCGCTTTTCTTTACTTGAAAAAAGATTATCCCACTTCACCTTGTTAGTGAAATACTCAAGAACATGCGCGGCAAAAGTCTGCTTGTCAGCTCCGTATTCTTTTTTGATATTGTTTTTGGAATAATCATCATCAATTCTTGACTGCTTTATTCCGAAACATTCAAGCAAAGCTCTGAAAGGGTGTTTCCAACTGTCTTTATAGACATAATTCCAACCTTTTCCGCTTGCTTTTGGATAGCGTCGTATGTACTGTACAGGGCGTGATTTCTGAATGGAATCCCATTCTTTCCATGCCCTGTACCTCTCTAAAAATCCTATCTTTGCCATATATACCTCCCAGTGTTATTTCAGATTTAATCTTTTGCCGTGCCATTTCTTAGAAAGCACTTTTTCTTTGAATACATCAAACGGAACAGTATCAACGCCGCCGAAGAATCCGGGTTTGTCATACTGTCTTAGATAAGCGGCTTTAGCGTCTGCAAGGGTATCAAAGCCAAGCATACATTTATCTTCATCGTACTTATCCGTTCCGGGTATTTTCTGATGAATGATGTAAACGTTCTTTGCATCTTCATTACCGCCTAAGTAGCAATCAACATGATCACCATCAACACCTTCCGTACCACGTATATATCCGTAGTCATAGTGCATTGTGATTGCCCATTCGTGACCGTCTGAATCAACGCCGCGTCTTATGCTGCCTTTTTTGTTTTCAATGCTGATATTCAAGCCGTTAAAGGTAGTACGCCCTTGCAGCTTGTGACCGCTCCATGTAAGGGATTTTTCTGTTATTTCAGTTGCTCTTTTCAAGTCAAAATAAAACTTTTCTTTCGGGTTTTCTAAATCGTAATAGCAACCGTCTTTAGTTATGCCGTATCTGTTGACAACGGTTTCCATATCTAAGCCAGTTTCTTTACTAATTTTTTCATAGATTTTTAATAATTCTTCACCTCTTTTTCTTAATTCGCTTGCAGAAAAATAGTGCCGTGTATGATTGTCTTTTTCTCCGTCAAGAGATTTTTGAACCTCTTCACTGTTAAAGATTTCTTGAATTCTGTCAGTAAAGCCTTTTGTGGAATCATCGGGATTCTTTACGCCTTTTTCTTCAAACTCTTTTGTTGCCTGTTTTACGGCGTTATTCCACTTCTTAGCTCGGTTGCTGCTTTCGGCAATCAAAGCGTCAATGCGTGAATCGCTTTCATCGTAGCGTTCCCAAGTACCTCTACACCACGGATGAAAGCAGCCGATTGCAACTGTATGCTCTTTGCCGTTCCATTCTTTACCTTCCCAAAGCACATAATCAGCTATAGGGTCTTTCGCAATATCGCTCTGCAACGGCTTGTCACTCCATACCGCTATTTTGCCGTTCATCTGTCTGCAAAATGGGCAAGTATTACCGTCAATTACCTCGATTCGTCTGAAATATGTTTTCTTGTTTTCCGGCGTGTTCTGAACTTCTTCACGGATAAAGGAATTGTTGAAAGCGTTCTGAACTTCTGCATCTGCAAGCCGCTGATAATCACGGTTGTCGCCTACCATTTTATCAAACAAATCTTGCGACACCTGCGACTTACTTTTTTTAGCTCTTACGCCGTCAATAAGAATCTGCTGTATTTCACCTCTTACCTTTTCGGTAACATTCTGAACTTTAACGGCGGCAGACTGCTGATATATTTCAATCCGTGCCTGTTCCTGTCGTGTCAGTTCTTCACCGAAAACATCTTTCATATTCTTAATGTCTTTGCTTATCCAGTCAAAAGATTTTCCGTGATATGCAGTGTCTTCAAGCCGTAATTTTTTTACGGCTTCCAAAGTGTTGTATTTCAGCATCCTGTTAAGGATTTTCGCAAGACACTGTGATTGCAGCACTATTCTTTCAGCCGGATTGTCATTATTGCGGTTAAGGAACTTTTCAAGGTTTTTAAGAAACTTTTCCCAATCGGCTTTTTTAATCGGCTCGCCGGTAGAAGGTGAGTAAAGAATCTTGCCTTTATATGTGAGATTTTCGGCTTTTGACATTACGGTTTTCTTTGGCAAATCAAAGTATTCCGTAACAAAATCATAAATATTTTGAATGTAATTTGAAAAATAATCGCACCATTTATCAGTTAAATCTTCTTGCGCCTTATAAAAAAATACTTCACCTTTTGCAGCTTTACCAGGCAAGCGCAAGCTCATAGACATTGTACGCAATGCCTTTTCAATTCTTGCCGGTTCATTGTTTTTAAGGCTTATCTTAATATCCGGCAATCTTGCCGTATTATCAGCCGGAACATATTCAGGTGTAAGACCGTTAAGGCATTTTGCAAGCTGTTCAAATTTCTGCTGCCGGTTTCCTTCGGTTATGTCCTTTATTTCGATGTTAATTTTCTTGTTGATAACGTTTCCAGACATAACACCCTCTTAAAAGCTAAAATTCAATGACTTTCCGATTTCGGTTGCTTCGGGCTTTTCTTCTTCGTTACCGCCGCCGACACCTTCCCATGCGTTATCATCTATCTCGCTTTCAGCTTCTTCACCTGTAGGCTCTTCTGCATCTCCAAAATCGCCGTTTCCTTCCAGTGTTTCTTCTTCCGCACCTTCTATGTCTTCCATGCCGCCGCCGTCCATCTGTGATGATTGATACATCTGCACAAGCTGCGGATTTGCCGGGCACTTGTCAGCCCAATCAGCGTCAATGGGTTTCAAGCCTTTTTCCTTGCGCACTTCATTCAGCGTCTTGTATGATTCAAGCTCGCCTTTTGTAAGGTCAAGAATCTGCTTCGGGTCGTCTCTTTCGTAACCGACAAACTCAATTTCATAGCCCGGAAACGCTTTTTCTACGATCTGATTGATATACTGCTGCATGTAAGACAACATATCGCCCAAAATAAGCGATTTTGACGCTTCTATTTCCGGCGTTGTGTTGCGTTCAAACATTGCCTGTGATTTAGAGCTATGTAGCCCTAACTCTTCCATGCTGCAACCGAAAAGCGAAACGATTGCACTTGTAAGGAAATCTAACCAGTTCTGAAATTCCATTTCCTTGTTAGTTCCAGTAAGAGAAATCCATTTAATTGAATTCGCTTCTCCGTCTTTGCCGTTGCCAGCCGGAATAATAGGAACTCTCCACTGATTAGTAACTGAACCGCTCATGATGTCGGCTATATAGTCTTCCATATCCTCAACGGTCTCTTGATTGGCGTTTCCGTCAAGCAAAAGCATACCGCGCGGCAATTTGTTTTCAGTGAAGAATCCGGCATTGTATGTGAATGCGTTAATGCAGCTTGTTATAAGGTCTATAGCCTGTTCCACGGCTGAATAACCGTAGAATGAGAAATTTACATCAGTTCTAGGGTTCTGATAGTCAAAAATCAATGTTCCTTCTGGATAATAAGCAGTAGGAATAGCGTTGATAATCTGAACATGCTTGATGTTATACGGATTGTCTTGATTCGGCAGAACCTTTTCAATCGTTGCGCCGTCAACAGCCCAAAACGCATAAGGTTTTCCGGCGCGTGTATATCCTATTTCTGTAGCGTTCTGGTCAATCTCAAGAGCATCGCGGACAAACTTCAAGCCCCATCTTGTGAAATTATCCCTATCATAGCTTTTTTCCGTGCCGGTGTTCAAAAGGAATCGTTCAATTTCTTCGCGCTCTTTTGATTTTTGCCCGGCGGCTTTGATAACATCTTCACCGATTTTCTTGACTACAAAACCGCGTATATTTCTATTGGTTGACGGCTTTAAGAATGGTTTGATTTTCTTCTGGACGTTCAAAATACAAAGATTGATTATCCATGCTTTTTTAGAGACACGGCGCAAGGTCTTGCAGTCAACTTCTCTGTTAATATGTCCGTCTGCTGTCTTTAAGTTGCCGTAAAGATTATTTGTGACTGTCCATTCGTCAAAGAATGATGATTGAGCACCGTCTTGTTTTGGGTGAAAGTAGCCGGAATTCTGGAATCTTCTTGCAGTCCGATTCATGCGCTCAATTTCGTTTTTAATGTCTATTGGTGTTGGTTGAGCGGGTAGGAGTTTATTATTATTCATTTCGAACCTTCCTTAACACTGAATTCAGTGATTTTCCTCTTGTTCTAGCGGTCAAGCTCTGGGAAATAACAGGTTCTTTTTCTAAACTCTCCGATAATTTTACACCGTTCTGTGTTTTTTTTCTATGATAAGCTGAATAAAAATTCTCTTCGATTTGCGGCGCACTTGCTGCATGATTTGCCAAAGCCCAAGCCCAAAAGCTGTCTGCGTGTCCTTTTTCGTTTCTTTCCGCGTCATATCGGAAACTGCCGCCGCTTGACGGCATACGTTTAATTGAGTGTATTTGCGCATGAAAATCCCTGTCATTTTCAAGCTCGAATTCGTTCTTCTCAAGCCCGAATTTAACGCCCATTGCAAGCACTTCTTTTGATTGAAGTGTAAAGGTGATACCTTCGATTCTGTCTCCAAATTCATTATGCAGGTCTTCATAAATCGGCGCACCCATGCCTGTGCAGTCTATGCAGCCGCGATAAATAGGCAGAGACTTCATAAGTTTTCGTACTGTATCTTTCTGTTCTGTAAAAGACACTGATGTTTTCTCAAGCCGCATTACGGCACGTTTTTTGCCGTCCTTTTTTCCCAATATGTAAATGGCGGCGGCATCCCTGTTTTTTGAAACATCGTAACCCAAAAAGAGCGGCGTTCCGTGCTTTTGCGGATTGTAGTTTGCAATTAAAGAATCTGCATCTGAAAAACTTTTTATTTCAAAATCATAACTGGAATACTCTTCATCATTCATATCATCGGGCAATGTGTCGCTTTCACGTCTTCCAGGTGTATTTGCGTAAATCAGATCCAGTGAAATATAACTTGCCGCGCTGTCTATAAACGTGCATTCACATTCTTGTTGAAAGTCTTCTAGCGTTGTGTTGTGATAAAGGTCTAGCAGCTTGTCAGTGCCGAATTTCTCCACACGTTCCTGTGTGGTCATATCTTTTGCAAACTTTACAGCCGCCGCTACGTCATTGCACATTACTTTTGCATACCACCACGGCACAAAATAGCGGTCATATCCGGGATAGTTCTTCTTATCCGTGCATATTTCGTAAAACTTACCGATAGTTCCTAAAGGCGTACTGCCAACTTCAATACAGCCGCGCCGCAAAGTACAGAAAGAAGCCGCCGTATACACTTCTTTTGACAATCTAGGTGTATAAATTGCGTATTCGTCTAAACATACATCGCCGTTTTTACCTCTAGGCGGTCTACATGGCAAACTTATTAAGCGGCTCGTCGTATTAGAACCGTAATCTTGAAATTCAAGCATTGTTGTTGTCATGTGGATAAGTTTTTTCTTGTGTTTTTTGGGTATGCTTTCATAAAATTCTTTCGCATATCTGATTTTTTCTTGAGCGTCTTCCATATTGTAAGATACAAACTGTTTTGTATAATCAAACCTTGCAGGGTCTTGAGATTTTACAAGCCCTTTTGCAGAGACAATAAAAGAAAAGCCTGTCTGTCTGCTTTTTAACAGACAGATATAACGATTACGGTTAAGAATAAAATCATCTTGCCAAAAATCTAGTGTTATCGGTTCTCCGTGATAGCGCATGAACGCGTAGACATAATTCAGCTTTTCTTCTGGTGTCCAAAGTCTCATTTTCTTTCTGACCTTCGCTTTTCAAAAAACTCTTGAACAATCATCTTTGTTGCCTTTTGTGCGGAATTATTGCCGTGGTCAATAGCATAATGCTTTATAAGACAGTAAAGCTCCGTATCAACTTTTATTGTGATTGAATGTTCTTCATAGTCAAACGGATTTCCTCTACTCATAACATCAATCCTCTTCCGTTCGTTGAGTTGTCTTGTTGTTCAATTCTGATTCTCTGACAATCTCCGCATTTGCCCGCATGACTTTTGTTTTTACTTGCAGATTGCCTTTAATTATTTCCGCTGTTGTTTCAATGTCAAAATCATTGCCAGATTCGTCTTTTTTATCAAAGAGTTTTCCGTAAATATTTATAAGGTCGTTTTCTTCTTTTGTGATGTCGGGAGTAATATAGTTTACAATTCCGCGCTGTCCTTCAAACTTTACACCCATAATCATCCGCTTTTGTTTTTCTGTCAGTTCGCTTTTGGGTTTTACATCGCCGCGAATATATTTAACACCTTCGGCTGTAGTTGTTTCTTCAATGTCATAAACTTCTATCGGGTTAAATTGTGCGCGTTCTTTTTTCCGTTCAATAATGCGCATAATTTCATTTTTCAAGTCTACTTTAGTGTACTTTTCCGCAACCTGCGATTGAATGTTTCTGATTTCCCGATAAACTTTTTCATTTTCCATTAAGTGTTGCGCTTGATGCTTTAAGGTTTTTGAATCTTTATAACCAGCTTTTCTTGCTGCATCAGTTGCGTTGTACTTGCCGCTATTGAAAAACTGAAATACATAAAAAATAACAAACCGGCGTTGATTATCCGGCAAGTTTTCAGCCCATTTGAAAATATTACCGTCGATAATTTTATCATCATCAATCTTACAAAAAAGAGGTGTATTTTCGTCTTTTGATTTTCTCATGTGTACACCTCACTAAAACAACCTGCTTCAAGATATGGACTTGCAGCATAATCAAAATCTCTTGAAATACCAGGGAAGATTTCTTTAAGTTCGGTTATAGAAAAATTAAACCATTCTCCGACAATTCTTTTATTCTTAAAAAGATTATGAAAGTCTTTTTCCAACTTTGAGTAATCATCAGTTTTAATTGAGTAGAGCAATTCTATTCCCGGATTTGCAATCTTAAAGTCAGTAATTCTTGTTTTTGGATTCTTTGATTTTCCAATTTTTACGCGGTTTCTTGTGTAATCATAAATAAAATAAACATATCCCTCTTTACCTGTTTCTGCCGGAATATTCTTTGAAAAGACTTCTGATATGTATTCGTGCTTTACGCTCTGTAAGTTCTTGATATAACTCTTGATAAAAGACTTTGCAAAATGCGATTCAACCATCATAAATGAAATATAAATTGATATTTGTTTCGGAAAAAAGAATGTTATAACTTCATGATTTGTTGTTGATAGAAAATCAGCTATATATCGAGAATCAATATATCTTTTTCCGTTGTCGTTTATATTTTGTATATCAATTTTAGTTCCTTTGGGGAAAAATCCAAAAGACCAACCGTCGCTATCAAAATATGCAAAAATCGAATTATTTTTATTTTTTGCGACACTTCTTATAAATGAAAACGGAAACACAATGTTTTTAATCTGAAAGCATATATCTTCTTTATTTTCAGGGCGTTTTGCAAATACGATTTTTCTATTAACAATGTTGTTAATAGATTTATTGTTTATTGCCGTTTTGTTCATCGGTTTTATCCTCTTTACATTTGTGGTATGGATAACCTATAAACTTATGTCCGTTATCGTTTACCACTTCCAGTGGTACACTCTCACACACTACCTGTGTGTCATATCCTGTAGCGATGTATTTAATACTTGCGCCGCACTTCGGGCATAACTGCATGTTACGCCCCCAAAAGTTGCCGCAATGTATCAGCGCGATATGTTGAGTATGTCGCGTACCCTGTCAGTTTTCCCTCTGTGAGTTCAAAAGCGATAAAGCCGCAGAAATTCCGTTGACCGCCGAATTCGTTGAGAATCTCGGCGATAAATTCTTGGTCTGGTTTCGTACCGGCATTTTTTTTCAAGAGCTGGTCATAATTAGAATATTCATTGATTGAAACAGGCTTGCCGAATTCATAGCTGATTTTAGTAACCAGTGTCTTTTTAGAATCCTGCAATTTCTTGAGATATTTTTGTATTTTTTCTGTCATCATAATTACCCCTAAACGGTCAAGCTCTAAGGTAACTGATTCAGACATCTTTTCTTTTCTTAATTATATTTTAGTTTTTTTTGATTATCAATTCAGCAAGAATCTCAAACTTTGAGAGCGGCATTACCACAACTCTATGCATCGGCAGCAGCTTGCTTTTGATAAATAACAGCCAGTTGTCCAGATCATCACAGTTGCTTTCGGCTTGCCGTACCCATTCCGGCAGAGATATTGCGTTCGCGTTCTTGCACTCAATGCAGAACGGAAATTTCTTCTTTGCCTCGCCTCTAAGAATTACATCAGTTCCGTTCAAGCCGGATTCCCTCGAATGAATAGGGCAATCATCTGACTGCTGATTGTATTCTATGCCTGTGATTCGTGAAATCATCGCGCAAATTTCTTTCTGCCAGTCCAAGCCCTTCTGCTTTGCAGAACGCGGCTTTATTTTCTGCATTGATTTTTCAATGCGCTTTGCCAGTTTCTCGTTTGCCTTTGTGTTTTCACTCCGCAACAGGGCAATGATTTTCTTTTTTTCATCGGCATTAAGTGTAAGAACCAAAATACAGCCCCCTAAAATTCTGGATATGGATATAAACAATGACCATACACCCGATGGCGTTGGTCTAAGTTTTCAGGTTTATCTGGGTCTTTCGGCTCTACGTTTGTTGACGGCGACCGCTTGCACAAGGGAATAAGTGACTTTATCCAATCATTCTCATATAAGAAATTTTCCACAGTACCGAAGCAACCGCAAAGCGTGTCAAGGCTTTTCTGTCCGAAACAAAAAGCTGGTGTTCCATACATGATAAGATTGCTTTGCACTATGCCGTCCATCAAAAAGCCCAAGACTGCGGAAGTTGCACCGCCCTGACTCCACCCTGTAAAGAACCACTGATAGCCAATCGGAAACTTACTGTTAAGCCAGTCTTCGTAGACGTAATCAAAAACTGCTTTTGCTTGCAAATAAAAGCCAAGCGTTGTGATTATTTTCTTCTTTCCGTTCGTAACAACAACAGGTATTACGAGAAAGTTGAAAACCCAATCCCAGAATGTTTTTGTTTCCTGCATTTCAACAAAGATGCGTTTTTCTTTCTTGTCGATTCTATATCTCCAGTTTGCACCGGTTTTCTTGTCGAGATTATAATCTCGGCTCAACTGGATTTCGTTAAACAGATCCAAATATTTCACTGTTCAGCTCCGTTTTTAAGCATTTTATAGTTAAGGTTTACAGCCGCAAGATAGCTTATAGTTGTATCGGGTATATTACCTTGCATAACTGCGGCAGAACCGCAATTATACGCCATGATTACATCATCTTTAACTTTCAGTGATTCTGATAAATCAGACAAAAGGTGCAAGGCAATGAATGTGTTCATTTTCCAGTTGAAAGGGTCAAATTCGCTTTCGAGCTTCCAATAGCGCGGCACAAAGTTTGCCCATAAATACCTGTCGTTAAGTTGCCATAAACCGATGTCTATAGTTCCGTTCGGGTTTGTGTGCACGGCTTCCGTAATAAGCTGCGGATTTTCCCTCAACAGAATTGAAACAGCCAGATCCGTATCAACATCAAGCTGATTACCCAAAAGACAGATATAATCGCTTATTTCCGTCGGCAAAAAATCATATTTGCCTTTTACTTCTTCCGCTACCGCTTCCGGCACGCCGAATTCGCAATAGACAATTTTTTCTTTCGCTTTCCGTGATTTTGAGAACGCCGACATTCCGGCACAAAAAAACAGAAAAGAAATTGCAAGCAGAATTCCTACTGCTGCATAAATTTTAGTCTTTGGTATGTTCATACCGCCCCTCCGCTATCTATTATCACCCGAACCGCTTATCACATTCCGGGCTTTTCTATCCTCAAGTTTTTTGATGTTCAGCTCCATAACTTCCGACAAAGAAAGGTCGAGCACAGAACATATTTCCGCTATCATCCACAAGCAATCGCCCAATTCTTTTGAAATAGCCAGTTTATCTTCATTGGAAATCGCGCCGCCTTTGTCGCGGATAATTTTTGCGAATTTTCCGGCAACTTCTCCGGCTTCTTCCGTAAGTCCGTGAGACGGATAATCCCATTCGAGAGATTCTTTAATTCTCAATTCTCCGTCAACAGTCTCAACGATTACAGGTATCTCATACATTTTAAAACTGTGCGCTTTTTTCTGGTAAATATCAGCCTCGCTTTGTTCCATGCCGTATATAACAGCTTTCTGAACAAGCTCCCAGACCCATTTATGGAATCCCGGAATATTCTGTTCGTCTGCGTATTTCCTTGCAATTTCTTCTTGATTCATATTTTCACCTTCCATGTGTATTTTCTATGCAATCCTGGTAATATGCAGCAGGTTTGTAATTTACGCCTGTATTGTTGTGATCAAGATGAATGAACACCGTGCTTTTTATAAACTTATAGCAGACATAACCGCTGCAAAAACTGGATGTTTTGCCGTTAAAAGATACTTTCTTATCCGGGATAATAAATTGAATGTCTCCATGCCGCAAAGAAGCAAAGAAAAAGCCTATTTCCTGGTAGTTAATTGCCATCATGTTCATAAGCAACGCAAAAGGCTTTTCTTCGTAAACGCACTTTGTGAATACTTCGAGCTTTAATGAAAACGGCGGGTTTGAAACAACTATATCAGCTTCTTTCGGAATCGGTTTTTCAAAGAAATCTTGCCCAGTCTCAAGACTGCCGAAAATGACATTATAACCGGCTTCTTTAAGCGTTATTACGTACTCTGATTTTTCCGTATCAAACGGACAATAAATAGTGTGTGCAGCTCTGCCGCTCTCTACTGCATTAGCAAAGATACAGAAATAATCATCAAGAAACGGAATCAGCGGCGTTACAAGCATTTTTGGCGTGTAGTAGTTGTCTGACTTGTTAAACGCTTTCTTAAAACTTTTCATTCTTCCCCCACGAATAAATCAAGCTGTTTTTCGTTAAAACTCGCTTCATTTATTCGTCTTTCGCATATTTCGTAATATCTTTTGTCGATTTCAATACCGACAAAATCCCTTTCCAGTTCCTTACAGGCAACGCCTGTTGTACCGCTTCCCATATAGCAATCCAGAATTACCCCCCCCCTCGGAGAGCTAATGTTTACAAGGCGTTTCACTAATTCAAGTGGTTTTTCGGCAGGGTGAATTCTTTTTGTGCAGCCGGTCAAAAACCATTTACGGTAATAGTCTAAATCGAAACCCTTGCCCTGAAAAAACGTTCCTTTTGCCCTTATCAGAATGATGTATTCAAGGTCTGAAACATGATGTGTTGAATGTGCCGGAATAGGGTTGGATTTTGCCATTACAAGAACGTCGTATGTGTAATTCTGCTTACGCGCCCAGTTGATATAATCTGCAATCAGCATTTTGTTGCAGAAGAAATATCCGTAAAAGCACTTCATCTTCGGCTTCAGCATGTCGAGCATTTCAACAGGATTGAAAACAACGGAATCCAGCTTTTCCAAGTCGCGCAGAAAATCAATATTCCTAGACCTTCCGTATTTTTCAAAATTGCTTTCGGAAAACATGCCGCTTCCGTGAATGTTGCCGAACTGATAAGGCGGGTCAGTTACAACCAAATCAACGGAATTATCCGGCAGGGTAGGAATAATGTTCTTACAATCATCATTGTAGAGCTGAATCATACTACTATAATATACTAAAAAGTATATTATGTCAATTTAGAGATATATTTTATCTATTTTTAGCGATATATTTTGACTATAAAAAGGCATTAAAATCTTTCTTGAAAAGAAATTTCATGCAGATTTTTAATCTTTGAAAGAAGTTTGCGCTTCGCATCTTTGCTTCGATGTAGATTCTGACGTCTTCAAAAGCGGCTGAATAATTATTGTTCATTGCCTTTCTTATCTGTCTTCGGTATTTTTCTCCCATATTCCACCTCTTAACAAATATCAAACAGTTCCGGGTTCTTTTCTTTTTCAATACGCGCTTTTCTCTCAGCAAGCACTTTATCTACTTCACCTTCATAACGCTTTGATATTGCCAAAGCATCCTGTGTTCTTGTGCTGAAATATTTCTTTTGCGCGGTTCTCATTTTCTCAACCAAATCAGCAAATTCACCTGTTGTCATAGTTTTACTCCTTATTATAATAATAGAATGTTACTGATTTCTAAGTTTATATGTTATTGTTACAATTTCTACAGGTTCTAAGATTTTGTCCAAAGGAATAAAATCCTTTTTCTTATGGTAACAGTCTTTTGCATACCACTGATTGTCTTTCCAAAGATACAGATATTCTATGTATGTATCTTCAAACATTTTATCATATTCTTCAAAAGGAAGTTTATAAGGTTTATCTTTACGTTTGTCATATAAAGTATTTCCATTTCCACTAGCGATAAGCCTATTAATGGAATCTTGATTATTAAAATCTTTTAATAAATCCGCCCCAGTATTTTCGTAATCACCATTGAATTTGATAAAAATGCAATCTACAGTATTGTCTTCGTTCAACTTTCCTACATAACAATTTGTAGCCATAATCTTACTCCTTATCTAAAACAACTTTTGCTCTAGCTTTATAACTTCCGTCTATCTTGCTTCTTATAATTCTCTCTCCACGTTCATCACCCTGTTCTTTAAAGGAATCTGCTATAAACTCAGCATAAGCCTTAAACTTTGTTTCATCTTTCTCGTAATGTGCTTCAATAAGCTTACTAATTGTTACAACTCCAACTGTTTTCATTTACTCAATCTCCCCGAACATTAAACCGCTTTAGTTGAGCGGCTAGTGTATCTTCATTAAGTTTCGGCGGAATATTAAAGAGCATTGCTACTTGTGCTCTGTTTTCAATTTCTGATAAAACTTTTTCCAGTTCATTGTATGCAATCGCTAAAGAATAATAATTATTCTTTGCAATACTATTTGTCTTGTCAGCATTGAAATGCTCTGCATATCCTTTTGCAAGCTGCAAGTATGTTTCTTTGTGCTTGTTCAACAGACTTACAATTTCGCTTCTTGCTTCGTTATATCCGTCTTTGAATCCCTGTTTGCAGCAAGCGAAACTATCATCTGTTGGCGTCCCCCATTCCCTTGCATATTCATCTGATTTTTTTTCTAAGACTGATGTGAATTCATGTTTTTTACGTTTTTCTTTCACCTCTTCATAATAATCCAACGCTGCTAAAGCTCCGCCACAAATTCCAGCTTTTCCCATTGCAGCAGCAATGTTTTTACCTTCAACAATTTCTCTTTTACCGTCTAGCCAGTGCAAAACATATTTAGCCATTTTCAAGCTCCTTTCTTCTCTTTTATCCAACAAACTATGTTAAATATCATTGCTCCGACAAAACTTAAACCAAATATTACAGCTAACACACACGCTAGAATTTGTTCGCTCTCATAATTATACGATTTAGGTTCGCTAAATCCATTACCTATAAACAACCCTAAAATAAACCATACCATTTGTTCTTTACCTCCTATTTCTCCTCAGAACTTTCCTTGAACATACATTGTCCTGTTCGGCTTTTACAATCTTAATCATTTTCAAGCTCCTTTACATCAGAAAGATGTATCGCATATACAGGCTCGTCTATATGCAGGTCTGTGTTTTTTCCGTCTACTATCACAATCTTTGTAATGTTGGCGGTCATGTATCTGTTCGTGTAGCCGAGACGGAGTTTACATTTCAATTTTGCATCTTCTTCACACTTCACAACAGAAAAAGTAAAGTCTACATAATTACAAAATTTTCGATTAAATCTTTTTTCAAACTCTTTAGATAGTTCTGCATAAAATCTTCTTGTCCAGTACGGTTTTACTTCCCTGTATTCAATTTGCTTTTCGCCGCTTTTGATTTTCTCGTACCATTCTTTTTTAAGTGGAAATATCAGCATGATTCAAGCTCCCGCCATTTTAAGATGTTTTTTGTATTTACAGCTGAATCTCCTATTGTAGATTCCAAAATATCAAACCGACAAAAATCATAATTCCAAAGACAAACAACAGGCGTATATTCTCCAAATCTGAATTTTTCTGGACTGTTTGAATAAACGTAAACCAAATAGAGTTTATCATCATCTGTTGTAGGTAGATCATTCGGGTTTTTCTTTAAGTCATGCCATTTTATCGTAAAGCTCTTTTCAAGAGCACATGCGATTTCAAATAACTGACCATTGTAGTTCTCTGTCATTTTGTTTGATAAAGAAAAATAATCAATGAAATTAGCAATAGAAGCAAGATTAAATTTAGAGCTATCATCAAGTTTCATGTTCTTGATTGTTTCGTAAAATTGTTCGTTTGTCATTTCTTTTCCACCTTTAAGTTTTCTTAATGAGCCGGTGTAATTAATACACGTTTTTCTGGTAGTTTAAGTATATATTCTTCAATCTTGTACCAGTCCACATCATCAACCATAAAGACGTTTTTATCGTCAACGTAAACATCAGCAACAATCTTTCTTGACTGCAATTGATAAGGCGAGTAATTAAAACCATCTAATTCAACGCCATAGGCTTTTAACACTTCTCTTGCATTATCAAGATGTTTACCTTCTCTGCATGTCCATAAAATTATTTTATGTCCGTGATTCTGCAAGTTTTTAATTGCTGCTATGGCATGGTCTTTTAATTTGTTAATGTATGGAAAATCATTATGATCTGTTATTGTTCCGTCAAAGTCTACAGCTATTACCATCTATTTCTCCTTTTCCCTTGTTTATGAGTCCCAGCATAAACTAAATAAAATCATAGCAAGTGCTAATCCTATAATTATTCCAACTGGAACAAGAATAGCAGCCTTTATTGAAATTACTCCTGTTATTGCAAGAGTAACCCAACCGCCAATAATCAAAGTAACAATAATTCCCAAAATAAAACCTTTCATTTCTCCAAGTCTCCCTCTGAAAATGTCAGCACAGTATTATCAATATTGCCGTTAAGCATGTCCTGGCAATGACAAAGCAATGTTTCTATTCTGGATGCGCTTAACTTTCGCGAACGGCTTCTTACATAATTGAGAACATTGCAAACTTCTTCTTTCCGAAGCTTTTCAATAAGCATCTTATTAGAGTTTATCCTGTCCACAATGTCGTCATGTTCTTCGTACAATGCTTTTTGAGTTTCCTGCACTTTATTCCATTTCTCTGTTATTTCCGCTGCTTTCATATTGCAGCTTTCTTCGATTGTACAAGGTCTTATCATGTTATATATTCCACCTTCTTTTATATTCTTCAACGATTTCAACTTCTTTTGGATAAAATAGCCTATCATCGTCTGTGATTTTCAACCAATCAAGAAAATCTTTGAAAGTACCATCATAACAATCACACCAATGTAAATATGCTTGATACCTTCGCTTGCTTCTTGTAGGTTTATTCTGTTTTTTCTTTTTGCCCCATAAATCTACAACATATACTAGAGCTTTATCTGTTGCTCTGAAAACCTCTTCTTGCCCAAAGCCTTTACCAGATTTTTGCATGTAGCCCTTAGTAATAAGCGTTTGAATAAGATTGTAATCTTCACCAACAGGGTTTAATGCAATCCAATTTCTGTCTTCTCTTCTTTCAGCATTCCAAATTGGCTTGTACTCATATCCTAATGTATGAAATAATATCTGTTCTTCTTTTTCAGAGAGTAATTCTGTCATTTTTCTTTTATCTCCCATTTTCTTCCACTTTATCCTTCAATCCTTTTTCCGAGTTCAAGTACAAGCGTAGTATCTCCATCTACATTCAAAATGTGATACCCAACTACTTCGTAGTGTCCTTTTCCCTTCTGGCATACAATAAAATCCGTCTTGTTTTCAGCAAGCACCTTTTCAAAGTCTTTTCTTTCAATCAAATCCATTTCATTCCCCTCTCAAGAAATTTTCTGCTCGTTCAAGATATTTTTTATCTGCATCTGAAATCTTGTAGATTGCAAACAGCCTTAAAATACCTTCCAAAATCTCCCTTGTTTTAATGAACTTGTCTTGCAGCGGAAAATACCTTTGTTGTGTTATGGTTAAAGCTTTTTCCAGTTCTACATTTTCTTTCTGCAAATTCTCAATATAAGCTGTATCTATATCTGTTTTCAGATACTTTCTGCCAACCTTTATGTAAAAACTGCCCTCATAGTCAACTCTCATCACAAACACCCTGCCTTTTCTCTGAATTTGTCAATCTGCTCATTCGTACACTTTTCAAGAAACTTCCATGCAATAACTTTCTGTTGCGTCCATGAGCAGCGGAAATCATTTTTCAGCTGATACATACATTTATCAGCAAAGAAAAATCCGTCTTGATATTGACCTCTGTAATAGTTCCAGCCGCCGCTTATATTGTCGTTGTAGAGTATTACCATAACGTCATAGAAAATGCCGTCTGACGGCGGCAAAGCATCTTTTACACTTCGATAATCGTTCGTATTTTGGATTTTTTCTTTAAGCAGTCTGTTATCGTTGCATACCTTTATAATTTCCTCATGCAAACGTTCTAAGTCAGAAGGGTATGCGTACATACCGCTTTTTTTGTAATAGACCTCTTTGACAGACTGAAAATATTCTGTAAGCCTTTTGGGAAGAATACTCTTCATTACTCATAGTCCTTATCTTTTGCTTTTACAAACTTGCCATCTTTAAGCGTATACCATGTATCAGCTTTGATTCTTTTGCCGTCAACTTTAGCAACACGAACAAGGTCAATAAAATCTTGCTGAGATTCATCATCGTGGTGACACTCTGTAAGAACTATCCATGAACCGATTGCGCCTTTTGCTCTGGTTTCTCGTCCTACAGATAAGGCGACACTGCCTTTTCCGGCACTTGCGCCGCTCTTGTAGCCTGTTGCACTTGCGCCGCTACAGTTGCCTGTTGCACTTGCGCCGCTATAGTTGCCTGTTGCACTTGCGCCGCTACAGTTGCCTGTTGCACTTGCGCCGCTCTTGTAGCCTGTTGCACTTGCGCCGCTATAGTTGCCTGTTGCACTTGCGCCGCTATAGTTGCCTGTTGCACTTGCGCCGCTACAGTTGCCTGTTGCACTTGCGCCGCTCTTGTAGCCTGTTGC
>JAEEGL014028349.1_pt1 | contig 61601 bp, 66 predicted proteins | sample 9134231 | NCBI WGS metagenome assembly JAEEGL01 (sample SAMN16246548, study PRJNA631951) | gut metagenome | biome: gut microbiome; feature: rumen; material: fiber-attached | host: Bos | place: Iran: Karaj | collected 2018-10
GACACGAAGCAGTTGCTTGCCAACTTCAACGATGTTCCGGAGAACCTCATCAAGGCCATCGTAGATTCCAACCGCACCCGCAAAGATTACATTGCGGACCGCGTCCTGGGCAAGGCGGGCTATTACACCGCCTCCAGTGCCTACGATTCCGCCCGCGAACATGAAGTGGTGGTTGGCGTCTACCGCCTCACCATGAAGACCGGCAGCGACAACTTCCGCCAGAGCGCCATCCAGGGCATTATGAAACGCATCAAGGCCAAAGGCGCCAAGGTGATTGTATACGAACCCACGCTCGAAGACGGCTCCACCTTCTTCGGCAGCCGTGTGGTCAACGACCTTGCCGCATTCAAGCGCCTCTCAAACGCCATCATTGCCAACCGCTACGACTCAGCCTTGGACGATGTCGCCGACAAGGTTTATACGAGGGATATTTTTAAGAGGGACTAGAGTTAGTTCGAGTTTAGACCTTCAAGAAGGAATGCAAAACAATTCCTCAAATAACGCCAGGATAGCCAAAAATACGCTATTCCTTTACTTAAGGATGATTCTTGTGCTGGTGGTATCATTGTATACTACCAGAGTGATACTTAGGGTATTAGGCGTAGAGGATTATGGTATTCAGAATGTGGTGAGTGGTTTTGTGTCAATGTTTGCGTTTCTTAACACATCAATGTCCAACGGCATCCAGCGGTTCTACAACTTCAAGATAGGGAAAGAAGGGACGCAATCAATAACAGGTGTTTACAATACAGCACTTTTGATACAAGTCATTCTTGCTGTCATTATTGTAATTCTTCTTGAAACAGTAGGCCTTTGGTATGTCCATAATAAAATGGTTATACCTGTTGAAAGGTTGGATATTGCTCTGTGGATATATCAATTTGCAATCCTTTCTCTTGTCTTGGTAATCTTGCAAATACCCTATAACGCTGCTATTATGGCATATGAGCAAATGGATTTTTATGCATATGTCAGTATTATTGATGTGGTATTGAAATTGGGATTTGCACTCTATCTGCCTTTTGTCCATCACGACAAACTTTTAATATATGGGTGTTTCGGTCTTGTTTGCAGTCTGATTAGTTTTCTGTTGTCTTTAGGCTATTGTAAGATTAAGTTCAAGCCAATATGTCTGCAATTCGTGTTTCATAAAGACCTGTTCAAGGAGATGTTATCCTTCTCTGGATGGAATATATTTGGAACTTTTGCATATATGTTGAAGGGTCAAGGATTGAATGTCCTTTTGAATGCTTTTTTCGGTCCAGTCGTGAATGCTGCTCGTGGAGTGTCTACGATGATTGGTAATGCTATTCAGGGTTTTCAGTCAAATATTGTTGTTTCGTTTAGACCTCAAACAGTTCAGTCTTACGCGTCGGGAGATTTGGATAGAGTCAGACGACTGATGTACAGCTTGTCAAAGATTTCATACTTGATGCTTTTTGTACTGTCTATGCCGGTGATAATAGAGGTGTCTTATATTCTTCATATGTGGCTCGGTGATGCTGTCCCTGATTATACAGTTCAGTTTACTACTCTTATACTTGTAATAATGATTTTGTCAAGTTTGACTACACCATTATCCCAGGTGATTCATGCCACTGGAAAGATGCGAAGGTATCAGATAGGAACTAGTATTGTTGTTAGTTCCATTCTTCCGCTTTCTTGGGTCGTGTTGAAAATGGGCGGTGAACCGTATTCTGTTTATATAGTAAGTCTCATTATGACAATCATTAACCAGGGAGTTGGCTTGGTGTTGCTGAAAAGAGTTTTTCCATATAGTATCAAAGAGTATCTCAAGATGGTAATATGGCCTTGTGTCCTTGTCACAATAGTTTCAACTATTCTTCCTCTAGTGTTGCACTGTCTGTTACCATCAACCTTCTTGCGTTTGTTTTTGGTGGGATTAATTGGAGTGGGCTGTACAATACTGGTATCGTATTACCTCGCAATGAATATGACAGAAAGAGAGTTGGTGAAGGCATTTTTGACAAAAAAGCGAAAGGCAGAGTAGAGTACTGATATGGCGAGGATCAATTTATTGACGATACATTGGGGTAATTCATACGGGGGGACAATGCAGACATATGCAACTCTGAAAACTTTGCGTGATTTAGGACACGAAGTCACTCTCATTAATTTGGTCCATCCCAAAATCAAACACAAAAAGGTTAAACTTACCTTAAGTGGTTTATTCAGTAGTGTCAAATCCGTTCAGTTTAGTCTTTTCCGGTTCTTATATTTTGGAAAAAGGACTAAACGTTTGTATGCAATAGATTCAAATCAAATACCGAAGGCCGACTTTACCATAGTAGGTTCTGATCAGGTGTGGAATAGTGATATTACAACAAAGCTTAAACAAGACTACTTCCTTGGTTTTGCAAAGAATACAAAGAGATTGTCTTATGCATCAAGTTTTGGAAAATATAACTGGGAAGAAGACGATAGTTATACTGCGAAAATAAAAGAAGAACTATCAGGCTTTAAGGCAGTGTCTGTAAGGGAAAATGAAGGTGTTAGTATTAGTAAAGATGTGTTTGGTGTCGATGCAGTCCAGCTGCTTGATCCTACACTATTTTGCTCAGACTATTCTGAGTTAGTTCATAACAAAAGACCTAATAATAAGATATTCCCCTTTTTGCTAGTGCCTAATAGCCAGGATAATGAAGCAATCTGTAATGAGGTTTCAAAGGCATTAAATATTCCGATTTATCACCCTGATTGGCTCCAGATTCTTATCGGGTCCTCTCCCCAAAGTTGGTTGAATAGAATAAAGAACTCCGCTTTTATTATTACAGACTCATTCCACGGGCTGGCATTCAGTATACTGTTTCATAAACAGTTTTTAGTGGTTTGTGCAGATAAAAAGAAATTTGTCCGTCTGCAGTCTTTATTGAGCCTTGTGAAACTTGAGGACCGGTATGTACAATCGTATGAGGATTTGACCAGTAGATATGATATTATCACGAATCCGATTGATTATACTATCGTTGATGCAATTTTAGACGATGAGAGAAGTAAAACACGTATTTTTCTCAATCAGTTAGATACAGTAAGTGACTAATGAAAGGAAAGTTTCTGTATTGGTATTATATCATACTTATACTCCTACTAATCTTATATACTAATACGAGCGGTTCTCTTCCAACCGTCATTCGTTTTGGATATTTGGCAGCACTGGTTGTTCCATTGCTTTATAGCATTGCGCTTTATCCTGCAATTATTCTTTGTACCTTTTGCTTAGCGAAACACACCTTTGCATCTCCTTTGATGCCCACGGAGATGACCTATTATGTGTTATTGACTATTGTTTTCGCCGTTTTAGCGTTATATAGGAATAAATTCAGGACTACAATTAAACCGTTGTTTTTACTGATACTATTCTATATAATCATCAATGATTTGCTTTTGCAAGCGTCACTTTCCCCGCTTGTGACCACTATTTCCATTGTAATCTTGTTCTACATTTGTACAGAAGGACATCTGGATACAAGTGTCAAGTTTTTGCCATATGCTTTTATCATCCTCTCGTTAGCAATCAGTTACTGGAGATTGTTCTGTCCGGAAGCGATGACAAATACATATAATTCACTTGACGGTATAGATCAGGAAGGTTGGACTGATCCGAACTACTTGGGGTGTGCATTAGGAATGGGATTGGTTATTGCTGTCAATGAACTAATCAAGGGGACGAAAAACGCAGGTTTGGTTGTCGTCTTTTTGGCAACACTAATTCTTTCTACAATAGCATTACTTGGTATAGCATCGCGAGGAATGGTTCTAGCTGCGGCATTGAGTATATTGATTCTTCTGCTTTTCTCAAGGATAAAAGTAAAGTTTAAAATTATTGCTATAATATTTATTGCCGTTTTTATTTTTATCCTTTACACCAACCAGTACTTCGATTATCTCGTTGCCAGGTTTAATGCCGATGACGGCACCGGAGCCAAACGCACTACGATATGGACAACCAAACTCTCCTTATTCTACTCTGAAGGAAGCACTTTGGACTGGCTATTTGGTATTGGGCAGAAAGGTTGTTATTACTTAGGGTTTAGTGCCGGTAGGGCTACTCATAATGACTTCATATCTGTGTTGATTAGTTATGGGATTATCGGTGTTGTCTTCTTGTTTTATGCTATTGCCTATCCATTAACTATTTGTTCAAAAAAGGTCAGACCTCAAGTTGTCGCATTTCTGGCGTATTTATTTATGTGCAGTATGTTTATTGAGCCCCTTGCGAGAGGTAATATAGCATATATCGGGTTCTTTTTCTACATCACTCAATTTGCACGACAGAATCGTTTACTTGTTGCAAAAAATGCGGGATAAGACCAGAATATTGTTTGTCGTACCTGGATATACCCTTGGTGGTACGTTGTCTTCCTTGAGGAGTATATTGAATTCAGGCTTTTCAAATAAGTATGATATTGAGGTTTTTGCTATAAACAATAGGGCTGAGCACCCGACTTCTCTTGCTCAGTTTGATATCGGCTTGAATGAGTTATCCACAGCGTATTATTCAGACTATTCGTCATTCAGTTTTACAGACCGGCTACGCTATTTTTATTTAAAGATTCTTAAACAAGTACCGCCTATTGCCAGACGGATTGAACGCTGGGTTGTTAAAAGGACAATAAAAAAGATTGAACGGAAAAAACAATATGATTATGTTGTTGCTTTCCAAGAGGGAAGAGCTACAGAATGCGCTAGTTATTTCAAGTGTCCGGACAAGATTGCGTGGATTCATTGCGATTACGCAAAAAGCTATGGTGACAATGTCGACGAGTTCGAATTATACAATCATTTTTCAAGAATAGTATGTGTTTCTGATTATACTCGAGAAGGTTTTGTTGAACGCTACCCATTGTTGGCAGATAAAACAGTGTCCATCCATAATCTTTTCGATGCAAAAAGTGTAATAGAGAAGTCAAAGGCTGCGATTGACGATACCCGCTTTGATCATTCGCTCTTTACAATTATATCCCTCGGCCGTGTTTGTGATGTAAAGCGGTTCAATCTTATACCAAAGATAGCGGCAGCACTTAAACAGTCAAATCTGAGTTTTCATTGGTATATAATGGGTGAAAGCGCTTCCGATCTTGATTTGAAACGGCTTAGAGATGCTATTGCCGAAAATGGTGTAAAGGATGAAGTTATATACCTTGGAGGGAAAGACAATCCTTATCCATATCTCAAGTCAGCGGATTTAATGGTGTCAGTTTCTAAATCAGAAGCCTGTCCAATGATTTTTAATGAAGCAAGGATACTTAACATTCCGGTGTTGTCTGCGGATTTCGGTTCTGCCGGTGAATTCATAGAAGATGGATATAATGGTTTTATTTCGACGATAGAGAGAATGCCGGATATTATTTGCGAATTGATGAATAAACCGGAAATATTAGGCAGAATCCGTCAGGTTGATTACCAAGATTCCAGCGAGGTAATACTAAACCAACTATATCAGATTTTTAGATAAATAATGAAATCCTTGGTCATTATATCGACGGTTGACCTTTACTATGGTAATTCGGCCGCCGCGGCAAGGATGAACAATTATGCGAGATCTCTGGCGATAAAGAATGTTGATGTTTACCTGATATCAGTTAATGATTCTCTTTTTTCAGCTGTTAGTTGGAAAGAAGTAGAACCTCATATTTACTGTTTGACAGATAACCAAGCAGTCAGTAAAAGGAGATTCTCACGATATAGGATTTTTGGGTATTTAAAGATTATTAAACGCATTGTTGGAGGAATAGACAGGGAGGTAACCATTCTGAATTATCCTTCGACAGACAGTCTACTGTTGGATTGTTGTTTACTCACAGCATTTAAAGACAATCCATTGTTCTGTGAAGTAAACGAAGTCAGACGGTTCGCATCGGACTCAACTAATACTTTGAGAAAACGGTTTTATAATGGTATCCTGGAAAGAACGTATAAACGCTATACAGGTATAATCTTTATATCTAAACATATTCAAGAGTATTATTCTTCTTTCGCGAAACAAAGCATAATCGTTCCAATCTTGTCAGATTGTAGTAAGCCTTTTTCTCTGACTTCAAATATTGATTCGTTACTGTTTGTTTTTGTGGGTTCGATTTATTTTGAGAAAGAGAATCTAGAAGAGTTGCTGGAAGGATTTTGCCTGTTTGCCCAAGAACACCCCGACGCGGAATTGAAGTTATATGGTATTATGCCGGATAATTCAAGAAAACGGTTATATGGCATTATTGATAAAAACGAATCGGGTAATCGTATCTCATATTGTGGATTATTACAACATTCTGAAGTTCCCAATATACTATCTGCTGCTAGTGGGTTGATTCTGCCAAGGACGAATAACAAGCAGAATTATTATGGTTTTTCAACTAAACTATCCGAGTATGCAGTGTCAGGTACTCCCATAATAATGACGAATACAGGTGTCGTTTCTGACTTTTTTGAAGATTGTGTCAATTGTTTGATGCTTGATGGATACGACAGATACTCCTTCAAGAATAAGTTCGACGAATTCTCAAGGATGGACGTAACGGATAGATGTCGACTCGCAGAGAACGCTTATAGATTGGCACAGGATAAGTTTGATTATAGGATTTATTCCGAAAAGCTATACGACTTTCTCATTGGAAAGGAATAAAAATGAATATGTTGTTTGAACGTATTTGTCAGGTATACTGGAAATTGTTTACGTCTCCGGAACAATATGCACGGCATCTGGGAGTACAAGTAGGCAAGAATTGTTTGATTGATACACGTAATTGGTCAACAGAGCCTTATCTGGTATCAATAGGCAATAATGTTCAAATAACCCGTGGCGTTTCTATTCATACTCACGGAGGCGGAAATGCCATTAGGCAAGACCATCCTGATTTTGACGTATTTGGGAAAGTTATGATAGAGGATTGGGCATACATAGGTGCTTATTCTCAAATAATGCCGGGTGTTACTATTGGCAAAGGCGCATTGGTGGCAGCTGGTAGTGTTGTTACACACTCAGTTGCTCCACACACAGTAGTCGGTGGAAACCCGGCGCGGTTTATTTGTACAACAGATGAGTATTACAGCCGTAATATTCAATATAATATACAATCCAAAGGTCTAAGCAGACAAGCAAAGAAAGAGTTGCTTCTATCCATATCAGACGATAAGTTTCTCAAGAAGTAATCTTTGATGATCAAAACACCTTAGAAGTATGCCCAGAATACTATTGTTGATCGAGTCCATTGGTTCGGGAGGCGCAGAAAGGCAGTTGACCGGTCTTGCTGTTATGTTAAAGCGTCAGGGCTACCAAGTTGAGGTGTGCTATTATCTCAGAAATGAGTTTTATTTGTCGTTCTTACAGGAAAACGGCATTGACGTTTGCTATTTGCCCAAAGCACTTAATCGGCTGACTCGTTTTCTTGTCTTGCGTAAGCACATCATGACCATTGAACCAGACACGGTAATATCGTATTCTGTGTCACCCAGTATGATCACCTGCTTGATGAAGGTACTTGGTGCTGGATTCAATTTGATAGTGTCGGAAAGGAATACGACGCAGAAGATTGACGTGAGGATAAAGTCGAGGTTCTTCCTGTACAGATGGGCTGACCACATTGTGCCTAATTCGCAATCGCAAGCTAATTTCATTGACAAGCATTTCCCGAATCTGTCCAATAAGGTCAAGGTTGTTACCAACTTTGTGGATACGGATAAGTTCTCACCAGCAACAGACGCCTTGCCCGAACACGAAGAAACCTGGATGGTTTGCGTGGGTAGATTGATGCCGCAAAAGAACATTTATCGTTTTATCGAGGCCATCAGCAAAGTATTCAAAGATGGATACTCAATACATGTGGATTGGTTTGGACAAGATTTGAAGGACGCTTATTCCGAAGAATGTCATACCGCTATCAGCAACTGTCATATGGAAGATGTATTTGTTTTTCATTCGCCCTCTTTAAACATCCAAGATGAGTACCGCCGTGCTGATGTATTCTGTCTGCCGTCGCTTTACGAGGGTTTCCCAAACGTAATATGCGAAGCGATGAGTTGTGGCTTGCCTGTTTTGTGCAGTCGTGTGTGTGACAATCCGATGATTGTCAAAGAAGGAGAAAATGGCTTGCTCTTCGACCCGCAAGATAGTACCGATATTGCAAATGTCATCGAGCATTTTTTGTTGCTTGATCAGGATAAGAAAGCAAATATGGCTCGAAAGGGACGGGAAAACGCTGTTGAACTATTCTCAAAAGACAGTTTTATCAAGCATTATCTAGAGTTGTTATGAGAAGCGGAGTTTGTTGATGATGGAAAGTCGGGCATAATCATCCCGTTTGAATTATTACAAAACTAATTAGGATGTCAAAAATCTCCCGGATATGCAGGCGGTTCCGTCAGTTCGGCGGAATGCGGCTGATATACAGCTACATCAGGCTTGGTGTCTTTGGAGAGTTTGTCAAGCAGGGATTGAAGGCGTTGGCTGGCAAGTGTTCTATAAACGAGGCCTATTCCCGGATAGAACGCAAGGTCATGCCGCATCTCCAGAAGCAGTATCAAGGCCTTCTGAAAGAACTGGCCGCCAAGTACGATAGCCAAGAACTTGTGCAAAAGAAGAACGACGTCATCTGGGTGTGCTGGTTGCAAGGTATGGACCAGGCTCCTGAAATAGTCAGGATCTGTAATGCTTCTTTGCACCGCTATATCAAAGATCGTAAGATAATTGTCATTACAGAAGAGAATATCGGGGACTATTTCACATTCCCGGAACATATTCAAAGGAAGTATAAGCAGAGCAAGATTCCGATGGCTCAGTACTCAGACCTGCTTCGTGTGGAGTTGCTTGTCAAGTACGGAGGTACGTGGATAGATTCTTCTGTGCTCTGCACAGGCGATCGGTTCCCTAAAGAGATGTTGGATTCAGACCTGTTTTTCTTCCAGTTCCTCAGAGAAGGATCAGACAAGCCGACCGGAATATCAAACTGGTTTATCACCGCATCTTCGAATCAGAAGATGCTGCTCGTTTTGCGGGATATGCTCTACCGGTATTGGCAGGATTATGACTGTCTGGTGGCATATTTCGTCTTCCATATCTTCTTTGCAATGATAGCCAGACAGATGCCGGAAGAACTGGCCGCTATGCCAAGAATTAGCAATAAGTATTGCTTCTATCTGGAACACAGGCTGGCAGATGAATACGACGAACAGTGGCTTAAAGAATTGACGGACCGCTGCTGCTTCCATAAACTTAACGGAAGACTGTGGGATGAGGCAGAAAGAAAAGAGAATACTGTTTTATGCAAGATAAAGAGTTGGTATCTGTAATAATGACCGCTTATAAGTGCGGACAGTTCATAGCAGAGAGTATAGACAGTATTCAGGCGCAGACATATCAGAATTGGGAGTTAATCGTGGTTGAAGACTGTTCCGGCGATGATACCGTGAGTATAGTCAAGGACTTTCAGAAGAGTGACTCCCGAATCAGACTGTTTGAGAACAGCGTCCAGTCAGGCGCCGCCGTCTCCAGAAACCTCGCTTTGAAGAATGCCAAGGGCCGCTGGATCGCCTTCCTGGACAGCGATGACGTATGGGAGCCCCAAAAATTGGAAAAACAGATACGCTTTATGGAAGAGAATGGATATGCATTCTCTTACCACGAATATATAGAGATAGACAAGGACTCCAATGAAGTGGGCGTGTATGTAAGCGGAAAGAAGCGGGTGGGCAAGTTTGATATGTTCGCCTGTTGCTGGCCGGGTTGCCTGACTGTTATGTACGATGCGAATGTAGTTGGCTTGATACAGATACGCGACATCAAAAGGAATAACGATACGGCGATGTGGCTCAAGGCCATCCGTAAGGCCGACTGCTATCTGTTGAAAGAGTGTCTGGGAAAGTACCGCCGTAGAGCCAACTCCATTACTCCCGGCCTCTTGTGGCACCGGATATTGGCTCATTACCCGCTTTTCAGGGTAGCGGAGCAGATGAATCCTGTTTCTGCCGCGTTCTTGGTCGTGATGAACGTCTTTGGGAATGCATATAAGAAACTGAAATATGTGAAACGATATAGAGTAGAGAAGAATGAACCTTAAACTTAGGAACATACCCTTCTCGCCGCCGGATATGACAGAGGCAGAGGCGGCTGAGGTGAGTGAAGCCATTCTCTCAGGCTGGATTACCACCGGATCCCGTACAAAGAAGCTGGAAAGGCAGATTGCAGAGTTTGTGAATGTGGGAAGGGCGGTGTGCCTGAGTTCGGCAACGGCCTCAATGGAGATGGTCCTGCATCTGCTTGGTGTAGGGCAGGGCGACGAGGTCATTGTTCCGGCATATACCTATACGGCGACGGCATCCGTAACCCAACACCTTGGCTGCAAGTTGATTATGGTGGACAGCCAGAGGAACAATGTGGAGATGGATTACGACAAGGTGGCCGATGCCATCACGGAACACACCAAGGTGATTGTGCCGGTGGATTTGGGCGGTGTCGTGGCCGACTATGACAGGGTTTACGAGATTGTCGAGGCCAAAAAGCACCTGTTCCATCCTGCGAATGCGCTGCAGGCAAAGATCGGACGTATAGTGGTCTCTGCCGACTGCGCTCATTCGTTCGGCGCCAGCCTCAAGGGCAAAATGGCCGGCGCTATAGCCGACTTCAGTTCTTTCAGTTTCCACGCCGTCAAGAATTTTACCACGGCCGAGGGCGGTGCCATGACCTGGCGATTGCCGTTCGGTGGCGAGGTCGTGCCGGTGGATGTCGATTATATGCCGAACGTCCCGAAGCGGGAAGGGGAGACCTGGAACGAGCTGCTCTACCGAATAGTACAGCTGCTATCGCTCTCCGGCCAGAATAAGGATGCCCTGGCGCGGATGTCGCCCGGTGCATGGGAATACGACATAATCGGCCCGTGGTATAAATGCAATATGACGGATATTTCCGCCGCCCTTGGCCTGGCGCAGTTGAAGCGTTATCCTGACCTTCTCAAGCGCAGGTATGAACTTGTGCAGCGGTACAACAAGGCGCTGGAGTCTCTGCCGGTGGCGGTGCTTAATCATAAAGACGCCAACCACTGCAGTTCGCATCACCTTTATCTGGTGCGCCTACTGGGCAGGAACCGCAAGGAAGTCGACGGCGTCATAGTGAAGATGGCGGAGCGTGGAATAGCCACCAACGTGCATTTCAAGCCGCTGCCGATGATGACTGCCTACAAGACACTCGGCTTTGATATCGCCGATTACCCGAATGCTTATCATCTGTTTGAAAACGAAATATCGCTGCCCCTCTACACCGTTCTTTCCGACGAAGATGCGGAGTATGTTATCTCTAATTTTGTGGACATCATAAAAAATCTGTGAAAAGGCTGTTTGATATAGTGGCGAGTGCTCTCGGACTCGTTGTGCTGAGTCCTCTCTTTCTAATCTTGGCCATTTGGATCAAACTGGACAGCAAGGGGCCTGTATTCTATCGTCAGGAGCGTGTGGGAAGGCATAACAAGGACTTCAGGATTTTCAAGTTCCGCACGATGTGCCTGGGCGCCGACAGCGGCAGCCTTATGACTATCGGAGACAAGGATGTGCGCGTAACCAGGTTGGGTTACTATATCCGGAAGTTCAAACTGGACGAGTTACCGCAACTTATCAATGTGCTGGTGGGTGATATGTCCTTTGTGGGACCGCGTCCGGAGGTAAGGCACTACGTAGATTACTGGACGCCGGAGCAGATGCACGTGTTGGACGTGCGCCCAGGCATCACAGACATGGCATCCATCAAGTTCCGCAACGAGAACGAGCTGATGGCCAAGGCAGAAGACCCCGAGAAGTATTATATCGAGGTGATAATGCAGGAGAAGTTGAAAATGTATCTCGAATATGTCCAAAATCACTCCTTCTGGGGAGATATCGGCCTGATATTCAGGACACTCTGGTCTATTGTAAAAGATATATGAGGCAAAACGTAAACACGTCTGCTTTTTTTGCACTGCTAAGGGCGGGGCTTTGGCAAAAAGAAGTCCGGATCCTGCCCTTTGAGGGGATGGATTTTGCCACAATTTATAAGATTGCAAGAGACCAGTCGGTAGCCGGCATTGTCGCCGCAGGCCTGGAGTATATCACCGACACCAAGCCGGAAAAACGGGATGTGATTCCGTTTATGAGCCGTACCTTGAAGACGGAAGAGCGCAACACCGAGATGAACCGTTTTATCTGTTCACTCTTGAAGAAGTTGCGCAATGTGGACGTTTACACTTTGCTGATAAAAGGGCAGGGGATTGCGCAGTGCTACGAGCGGCCGCTCTGGCGCGCCTGCGGAGATGTCGACCTTCTGCTGGACGCAGAGAATTTTGAAAAGGCAAAGGCGTTTTTGCTGCCGTATGCGACTCACGTGAAATTGGAGAATGCCGTGTTTGAGTGTTTTATCGGCCCCTGGAAGTTGGAACTGCACAGAAACCTTCACAGCCGCCTCTCGTCCAGGATTGACAACCTTATAGACGAGGTGCAGAACGACACGATTGCCGGCGGCAATGTGCGTATCTGGCAGAACGGAGGTACCGAGGTATACCTGCCGGGAGTGGATAATGACGTGGTGTTCATATTTACCCACTTCCTGAAGCACTTTTACAAAGGCGGATTGGGCTTAAGGCAGATTTGCGACTGGTGCCGGCTGTTGTGGACATATCGTGAAAGTATTGATGTCGCACTTCTGACAGACAGGCTTCGCGAAATGCGGCTGACAAGCGAGTGGATGGCATTTTCCGCTTATGCCGTCGATTTTCTGGGGATGCCGGCAGAGGCGATGCCGCTATACGACGCTTCTTCCCGTTGGTCGCGCAAAGCCGGCAGCATAAACCGCTTCGTACTTAAAGTCGGCAACTTTGGACACAAAAGGGATCTGAGTTACTATGAAAAGTACCCCTTTATAATCAGGAAGACAATATCGCTGGGACAGCGTCTTGGCGACCTGTGCCGCCACGTACTCATATTCCCCGTAGATTCATTCCGGTTTTTATCGGGCATAATGTTCAACGGTTTGAAGGCGGCCGCCAGAGGAGAATAATTAAAATAATATAAGATAAAACCCATTGCGGCATGAAACGAGTGGTATCATTATTCTTGTATTATGGTTTTGCCAGACATCTGCCTGCCACAAACAATGGATTGAAAATCTCCAAGTTTATCCAATGGATTCGAAGAACGGTAGCTCGAAATGCATTGGACTATTGTGGTAGGAATGTTAACATTGAGAAGAATGCTGATTTTGGTAAAGGAACTGGGATTAGAATAGGTGACAATTCGGGTCTGGGAATTAATTGTTCGGTTCGTGGTCCCCTTGAAATGGGATCCAATATCATGATGGGGCCGGATGTCACGATATTAACAAACATCCATAATACAGCAAGAACAGACATACCAATGAATCAACAGGGCTTCTTGCCCAATCAGAAGGTGACTATAGGCGATGATGTGTGGATTGGTACCAGGGTTATTATTTTACCGGGTGTTACTATCGGAAAAGGTGTGATTATTGGAGCTGGTGCAGTAGTTACAAAAGATATACCTGACTATGCTGTTGTAGTTGGTGTTCCAGCAAAAGTGGTTAAATATAGAAGTTAAATTTTGTGCTGAACCATAACGATGAAAGGTAGGATCTGTGTTCTTGGTGCTTTTTCTTTTCGGTCACCATCGTATGACGGTCAAACCATCAAGACCAGAAACATATTATCTTTATTGCAGGATAATGGGAAGGATGTTGACTTCTTTGATACCCAAGATTTTAAGTATAATAAGTTGTCGGCTTTTCGGATGATCGGGAAAGTGATGAAGTGTAGACAGCTTTATTATCTACCCGCGCAGAATAACCTTGAATACGTATTCCCGGTAATCTTTTGTATAACAAGGCTGTTTAACACAAAGATTCATTATTTTGTGGTAGGGGGATGGTTGGCAGATTTTCTGGAAGATAAGCCCAGACATAGACAAATGCTTTCAAGAATCGCCGGCATTCATTGTGAAACTCTTTTTTTGAAAAGGAATTTGGAAGAATCGTATGGCTTTACAAATGTCGACATATTCCCAAACTTCAGGATCAATTCTTTTATCCCCACCTCGCACCATGAAGATGGAAAGTTGAAGCTTGTATTCTTGGCAAGGATAATTAAGATGAAAGGATTGGATTTGGTCTTCCGTCTTGGTGACAGTATTGTTGAAAAGGAGCTTCAAGACAAGATATCAATTGATTTCTACGGACCGCAGCAAAATGTTGAGGATGACATCATTTTTTTTAATAAGCATATCGTCAAATATCCATTTATGAAGTATTATGGTCCGTTGGATCCATCGGTTATTCATAATACTCTTGATAAATATGACGCAATGCTACTTCCCACGCACTTTTATACAGAAGGTTTTCCAGGCTCTATACTTGATGCTTATATCGCAGGAATCCCTGTAATTGTAACGAAGTGGAAACATGCTACAGAGTTTGTAGAAGATGGGAAGACCGGTATTATTATCCCTTTTGATGATGACGGCTCTGCGTTGGATGAAGCTGTTATGAAATTGTATAATAAGACCGACTTGTTGAATACAATGAAGGTCAACGCCCGTAATAAAAGGCAAGAGTATTCTTCTGAAAGGGCCTGGGCATTGATACAGACATATAATTGATTTGATTACAGTAATTTGCCCTATTTACAACGAGGAGAAGTATTTAGCACAGTTCCTCGATTCACTGCTTCAACAGGACTACCCCAAGGAAGACTTGGAGATTCTGTTGGTGGATGGCATGAGCAAAGACAAGACAAGGGATATTGTGGCGGGTTATACCGCCCAATACCCTTTCATAAGGTTGGTTGACAACCCTGAGAAGATTGTGCCGTATGCCATGAACCGAGGTATAGAAGCGGCTCGTGGGGAGATCATAATGCGACTGGATGCCCATGCTTCGTACCAGCCGAACTACTTTTCTGTGTTGGTGAACGGACTTCGTAGACTTCATGCTGACAATGTGGGAGCAGTATGCAAGACGGACGTGCTGAATAAGACACCCAAGACTATGGCGATATGTGAGGTGTTGGGGAATAAGTTTGGTGTGGGTAATTCTACATTCCGTACTGGAATTGACCATGAGCAGGAAGTGGAGACCGTGCCGTTCGGATGCTGGCCGCGAGAGGTGTTTGAAAAGTACGGCAAGTACGATGTGCGGTTGGTGCGCAATCAGGATATAGAGCTGAACAAGCGCATTATTCGTGGTGGAGGCAAGATCTATATTCTGCCTGACACGTATTGTACCTATATGGCCCGCGAATCTTGGAGCGCATTAGCAAAGAACAACTATGGTAATGGTAAGTGGACCATACTGACGGTGTATTACACCAAGAAGTTCTCCTCGCTATCGCTTCGGCATTTTATTCCGTTGCTGTTCCTGCTGTCGTTGATTATACCGTTACTGTTGGCCATTGCATGGTGGCCGTTTGCTCTGGTTTCAGCATCATCTTTGTTGGCATATATTGGTTTGCTTTCTGCGGTTAGTTTGAAGTTGTCCATTCAGAAGCATTTGAACTTCTTCTACCTGCTGATAACCTTCTTCGTGTTCCATCTGTCGTATGGATGGGGCAGTCTGGTTGGAATTATTAAACTGCCGTTTACAAAACGGTAAATAACAGATATAATAACAAATAATGATTAACGTTGGTATTATAGGATGCGGCTTCGTAGGCGGAGCCCTCAAAGATTGGTTGGAACACAACAACCCTGAGTGCAAACTGTTCATCAGTGACCCTCCTAAAGGCTTTTTTGATGATCTAAGCAACATAGATATTGCATTCCTACAGATACATGTTCCAACCGAAGATGATGGCACACAGGACTTGACTCTAATGAAAGAGTTGATTACCAACCTTCCGGATGTGCCTGTGTTTGTCCGTACCACAATACTCCCCGGTACTAGTGAAATGCTTTCTCGTGAGACAGGACATCAGGTTTGCTACATGCCTGAATTCCTTACGGAACGAACTTTTATTGAAGATTTTAAGAAGCAAACAATGGTCTTCACCGGTGCCCACGACCTGCTCACCAAAATCTTTGTGGGAAAGAAGTTCACAGTTATGACGCCCCTTGAGGCGGAACTGACCAAATATATGCACAACGTATTCGGCGCCTACAAGGTGACCTACTTCAATGCCTGCCGTGAATACTGCGAGCAGATGGGCGCCGACTGGCGCAAGGTGCATACCGGCATTCTACTTTCTGGCTATATTAACGATACCCATACCTACGTCCCCGGCCCTGATGGCAAGTTCGGCTATGGCGGCAAATGCTTTCCCAAGGATGTCAATGCCTTTGCAAAGATGACGGAGGGTACATCTCTCGGAACCCTTCTGGAGCACCTCCACGAACTCAACGTTCATTTCCGGGGCGTAGAGGAGCATATATAGAAGCCTTCCCAGGCACCGACTATTAATTATTACTAAGATAAATATGTCAGTTTTTAAAGACAAGATTCTTTTGATTACCGGTGGTACCGGCAGTTTCGGAAATGCAGTGTTGAACCGTTTCCTGCGCACCGATATCGGCGAAATCCGCATCTTTTCCCGCGACGAGAAAAAGCAGGACGATATGCGCCACGACTTCCAGGCCAGGATGCCGGAAGTGGCGAACAAGATAAAGTTCTACATCGGCGATGTTCGCAACAAGAGTACGTTGCACTATGCGATGCAAGGGGTTGACTACGTGTTCCACGCCGCCGCCCTTAAGCAGGTGCCTAGCTGCGAATTCTTCCCGATGGAGGCGGTCAAGACCAACGTGATCGGCACCGACAACACTCTGGATGCAGCCATCGACGCCGGCGTCAAGTGCGTCATCTGCCTCTCCACCGACAAGGCCGCCTATCCCATCAACGCGATGGGCATCACCAAGGCCATAGAGGAGAAGATTGCCGTTGCAAAGAGCCGTCTTTCCGGCAACACCAAGATCTGCTGTACCCGCTACGGCAATGTGATGTGCAGCCGCGGCAGCGTCATCCCGCTCTGGATTGACCAGATCCGCAAGGGCAACCCCATCACCCTCACCGAGCCCAAGATGACACGCTTCATCATGTCTCTGGAGGAGGCTGTGGACCTCGTGCTCTTTGCTTTTGAACACGGCCAGAACGGCGACATTCTGGTTCAGAAGGCGCCCGCCTGCACCATCCAGACGCAGGCCGAGGCGGTTTGCGAGCTGTTTGGCGGCAAGAAAGAAGATATCAAGGTCATCGGCATCCGCCACGGCGAAAAGATGTACGAGACGCTGCTCACCAAAGAGGAGTGCGCCAAGGCGGAGGATATGGGCAATTTCTATCGCGTCCCGGCCGACAACCGCGACCTCAATTACGACAAATACTTCAAGGATGGCGATACCAAACGTGCTACTATCGACGAGTTCAACTCCGACAATACCCGCCGTCTGAACCTGGAAGAAACAAAGGCCAAGATCGCTAGCCTGGAGTACATCCAGAACGAACTCAACGGCATTCCTAACATTGTGAAGTAATGAAGATTCTGGTTACCGGTGCAAAAGGGTTCGTTGGTCGCAACCTCTGCGCCCAACTGAACAATATCCGCGAGGGCAAGGCAAAGAACTACGGTGTTGTGGTCGAAGCGGTCTTCGAATACGACCTCGACTCCACTCCTGAGCAACTCGACGCCTGGTGCGCTAAGGCCGACTTCGTCTTCAACCTGGCCGGCGTCAACCGCCCCCAGAACCAGGAAGAGTTCATGGCGGGCAACTTCGGCTTTGCCAGCACCCTGCTGGACACTCTCAAGAAGCACCACAACACCTGCCCGGTGATGCTCAGCAGCTCTCAGCAGGCATCGCTCACCGGCCGCTTCGGCAATTCCGAATACGGCCGCAGCAAAAAGGCGGGGGAGGACCTCTTCCTGCAGTATGGAGAAGAAACCGGAGCAAAAGTGCTGGTCTACCGCTTCCCGAACCTCTTTGGCAAGTGGTGCCGGCCCAACTACAACAGCGCCGTGGCCACCTTCTGCAACGCCGTTGCCAACGACCTGCCGTACACTGTCAACGACCCGTCGGTGGAGCTGGAACTGCTCTATATCGACGACCTGGTAGATGAAATGATTGGCTGCCTCAAAGGTGAGGAACACCGCTGCGAATTCGACGGGCTGGGCGTCTTCCCCATGAAGGACGGCCGCTACTGCTACGTCCCCACGACTCACAAAGCCACCTTGGGAGAAATCGTGAACCTGCTGGACAGCTTTGCCGCGCAGCCCAAGACCCTGATGATCCCGGAGATTCCGGAGAACAGCTTCGCCAAGAAGCTATACAGCACCTACCTGAGCTACCTGCCCAAGGAGAAGGTGGCCTTTCCGCTCAAGATGAACGTGGACGACCGCGGCAGCTTCACCGAGCTGGTTCACACCCTCAACGCCGGTCAGGTCTCCATCAACATCTCCAAGCCCGGCATCACTAAGGGCCAGCACTGGCACAACACCAAGTGGGAGTTCTTTATCGTCGTTGCCGGCCACGGCCTCATCCAGGAGCGCAAACTCGGCACCGACGAGGTTATCGAGTTCGAAGTCAGCGGCGACAACATCCAGGCGGTGCACATGCTCCCCGGCTACACCCACAACATCATAAACCTTTCGCAAACAGAGAATCTCGTCACGGTGATGTACTGCAACGAGATATTCAATCCCAATAAACCTGACACATACTATGAGCCAGTTCAAAAATAACGGAAAACTCAAGCTCCTCATCATTGTAGGCACCCGTCCGGAAATCATCCGCCTTGCGGCCGTAATCAACAAGTGCAGAGAGTACTTTGATTGTTTACTCGCGCACACCGGCCAGAACTACGACTACAACCTCAACGGCGTCTTTTTCAAGGACCTCAAGTTGAAAGACCCAGACATCTATATGGATGCTGTCGGCAGCGACCTGGGCGAGACCATGGGCAACATCATTGCCAAGAGCTACCAGCTGATGGTTGAGGTCAAGCCCGACGCCGTGCTGGTGCTGGGCGATACCAACTCCTGCCTGAGCGTGATCGGCGCCAAACGCCTGCATATCCCTATCTTCCACATGGAGGCCGGCAACCGCTGTAAGGACGAATGCCTGCCGGAGGAGACCAACCGCCGCATCGTGGACATCATCTCCGACGTGAACATGGCTTATAGCGAGCACGCCCGCCGCTATCTGGCCGATTGCGGTTTGCCCAAGGAGCGCACGTACGTGACTGGTTCGCCGATGGCGGAGGTGCTTCACCAGAATCTGGCCGAGATTGAGGCTTCCGACATCCATAAGAGGTTGGGCTTGGAGAAGGGTAGGTACATCCTTCTGAGCGCTCATCGCGAAGAGAACATCGACACAGAGAAGAATTTCCTCTCGCTGTTCAATGCCATCAACGCTATGGCTGTCAAGTACGATATGCCGATTTTGTACAGTTGCCATCCGCGCTCGCGCAAGCGTCTCGAGGCCTCCGGATTTAAGTTGGATCCTCGCGTCATCCAGCACGAACCGCTCGGTTTTCACGACTACAACTGCTTGCAGATGAATGCATTTGCGGTGGTTTCTGATAGTGGAACGCTGCCAGAAGAATCTTCATTCTTCACTTCGGTCGGCCATCCTTTCCCCGCCATCTGCATCCGCACTTCTACAGAGCGTCCGGAAGCCCTTGACAAGGCCTGTTTCTTCATTGCCGGTATTGACGAGAATTCGCTTCTGCAGGCGGTCGACACTGCAGTAGAAATGAACCGCTCTGGCGACCACGGCATCCCCGTCCCCGACTACGTAGACGAAAACGTCTCCACCAAAGTCGTCAAAATCATACAGTCCTACACCGGAATCGTTAACAAAATGGTTTGGAGGAAATTCTAATGGAAACACTTATAAAATTGCCATACGAGCTCAATGCTCTCGAGCCAGTCATCTCGGCACAGACCTTATCGTTTCACCACGGCAAGCATCTGCAGACTTATGTAGATAACCTCAACAAACTGTTTCCCGGCAGCGAGTTCGAGGGTCTGTCGCTGGAAGAAATAGTAGCCAAGGCTCCCTCCGGCCCGATATTTAACAACGCCGGCCAGATTCTGAATCACAATCTCTACTTCACCCAGTTCAGCCCGAATCCGTCGCCGGCTCCTTCTGGCCGCCTCGCTGCGCAGATAGAGAAACAGTGGGGTAGTATTGATGCATTCAAAGCCGACTTCGAAGCCAAAGGCACCGGTCTCTTCGGCTCCGGCTGGGTCTGGCTCTCAGCTGATGAACAAGGCAAACTCTTCATTACTCAGGAAGGCCCTGCGGGTAATCCGATAACGCGCATCCCAGGTTCGAGTTCCGTCATTCCCGGCTCGACCCACGTCATGCCCGGCCAGACCGGGCATCTCCGCCCGCTCCTCACCTTCGACGTCTGGGAACACGCCTACTACCTCGATTATCAGAATCGCAGGGCCGCACATTTAAGTGCACTGTGGCAGATAGTGGACTGGACAGTAATGGAAAATAGATACCTAAGCAAATGACAACCCTTTCTGATATAGACCACAATGCTCAGATGGCTGATATGAAGTCATTTGACGCTCCGATGCCATCTGTCGGAATCTTTTGGTATGATCCTCAAGATCACACCCTCTTTGGTGTGCGCAAAAAACAACTCACCCCGAGAGAAGTAGAGGAGGCAGCAGCAAAGGGTAAGCCCTTTATCAATTATCCACAGTTGCACCGGACTGTGTGGTCCAAGGAGTACTTCAGGGCTCAAGCAAATCACCTTGATACAAAATTCAAGGGTGATTACACCCAGATTCCTCGTGGTCGTGTTGCTTGGACAATAGATAAGTTCATTGTTCTTGTTGGCAAGTGGGCAGAGCCCATTCAAGAAGAACTCTCGATGATGCTGGAACGGGAGTTCTCACTCCCTTATTTCGAATTCGTATACGACGAACACTGGGATCTCGGCCACGGCTGGTCGGGTGATATGCCGAAGTAAGATTGTTTTAAAGCTATTTGAGGCGTACGAGGTATAGATATTAAGAGATTGCTTAATAATGTCCTGTTATTATGTATAATAATTGCAGTAAGCATCTCACTATAAGTATGTATTAGTAAAATGGAGAATAAGAAAAAGGTAATCCCGATACTTATTTGGATTATTATCTTTCTAATTATTGGAGGCCTTCTCTATTGGTTAGTTGTGTCCTTGGCTGAGGAACCGATACGGCTGAAGGATTGGATATCAATCTTTGGCTCGTATGCTTCCTTATATGGTTTAATTGTAATAATAATCCAGTTTCAATCAGTTAAAGTGGCTACGAGCAAAACTCAAGAGGAGATTAGTAAGATTTCTTCCATAACAGAATGGTCCAAATATGCCGAGATGGCTAGCAATCTAAAAGAAGATATCCGACTTGATGAATTTGGTTTGGTTGTTTATAAACTTCATCAAATAAAGCAGGCATTGCAATCGATGCCGGTTAATGCTTTGGGAAAAGATCAGGATATTAAGAAAAGTCAACAGGCGTATATCAAGGCAATACATAGTCATATTTCTTCTTTGGATGCAGTTATCCTTGATTCTTCAGCGAGTGTGCCGAAAGAAAAGATGATGAAAGATATGGAACAAGTATCAGATTTCTTTAAAATAATGGTTAATAAGAAAATAAGCTAGCAATGGATACGGAACTTGAACGGATAATCAAACAGCTGATTGAAAAGACAAAAAATGGGGAGGTAATTTGGAATAAGACCGCTACACCTAACCAGTACTCTCTTTCTTTAAACACGGGAAAGCTCTCAACGCATTTGTATAATGCTGCGAATAATTTGATTCCCATCAGTAAGATTAAAATGGTGGAATGCGTAGTGGAGAACCTTAAAGGCGATGTTGTACTGCGTGCTAGTACGACGGTAGACTCAGAAGACGGTGCATTATTATATTCACTATACGACGCGGCTTACAGAGCGTATACAGGTAAGGATGAAGTTATAGCTGGCATAATGAAGCAGTTGGAGAGTTCAGGGCAAATAGGGAAGGAGGAAGACGTAGAAGACATTCCGTTCTAATAGTAACGGGGTAATAGACGTAGTAGGTTTATTTTGATAGTAACTATTCACAGATTACTAGGGAAGGTGTCAACTTATTATGCTACAATAGTAGAACCCCAAACCCTGGCACAATATGAGTGTCGCGCTATCGGCGATATTGTATGTATATAGAATAAAAGAGTAAATCAAATAAAGGATTAAAAAGTATGACTTCATCAAACAGAATTGGGATAAGTTGAAAAGTAAAGGTGTGTTGGATTATTCTAATAACTGTCCGCTGGAAGCGTTTATCACAGCTATTGGATAATGATGAGTTTAGTGTTGCCAAGAATCAGGTTTTATAATCAATAATGAACAATGTCAATTTACGTTAAATGTTTGAATCCTCGTAAACTAGTAAACGATATCAATGAGGCTATTAAGCAATCATCTATCGATACATGGAGTGTAGATAAAGATGGCGATTATACACATACTGCAAAACAATGGGTAAATAATGCTTGGTTTCACCCTATAATAGAAACAGATAGAGTTGTTTTTTCGATATGGGGTCGTGTTAATGTAAATCTAAGTATAGTGGATTATGCTATATATCACGGAAGATTTGTAGAGATGCTCTTGACCCATTTCGATCAGCAATGTGATAGTATTGAGGTGTCTAGTCTTGCAACTTCGTATGATCGCATTTATGCAGAACCGAAACAATCAGAATAAACAATATAGAGAGAAGCATATGGGAGCAAAAGTTTTCATTAGTTGGAGCGGCGAACTCAGTAAAGCATTGGGGGAGACCGTAAGAGACTGGATTCCAAAGGTATTACAAAGTGTTAAGCCATACTTTACCCCAGATGATATTGAAAAAGGTACTAGGTGGGCCAGAGAGATTGAGCATGAGTTATCGTCTTCTCAGTTAGGTATTATTTGTTTGACACAGGATAATCAGCATAGCCCTTGGATACTATTTGAAGCTGGCGCACTGTCTAAAAATCTGGAGGAATCAAAGGTTTGTCCGATTCTTTTCAATTTTGACTCTACAGACTTAATCGGACCATTATCATCTTTTCAGGCTACACGTTTTAATAAAGAAGATTTCAAAAAGCTGATTGAAAGTATTAACAACTCATGTAATGACACCAAATTAGAACAAAAAGGCTTAGATGAGACCTTTGATATGTGGTGGCCAAAATTGGATGAAAAGATTAGAGGTATTCTTGCACAAGAAAAGTCGATTACCAAACCCAAAAAACGCGCTGAACGAGACATCTTAGAAGAAATTTTAGAGATTGCCCGCTCTAATGCAAAGTTACTGCTTCCAAATCAAAGAGGTATCTCGCGTTTAACAGCTGGGGAATTGGTATTGTGTTATAAACGGATTAAGGAAAAGATTTCTCAGGGTAGAAGTATTGAGTGGGATCTAGATATAATGGGCCACAATATTGAAAGAATGTGTAGAGAAACCGGTATTGAAGAAGCTTTTGTGGGACGAATGGGGATAAGATCATATCTTAGGGAGGCTGATTTGTTTAGGGAAAAAAATAGTGTGGGCGATATGAGCCCTGTAATGAAGAAGAGGAATCGTGAGGATGATAATGGTGATGTGGCGGTACAAGAAGGAAAGTAAGTGCTCGATGACTCCATTGATGGGATTTTATAACATATGATTATGAGTAAAAGAGTATATATTAGTGCAGATTATTCTGCCTCAGATGGTGACCGTAATGTTGTAGAAGAACTACATAAGTGGGGCAATGACTACTTGCATAAAGTGGATTACTGTGATACTGCCCAAGTTGTCTCAGGCAGTGTTGTGAATGATTCGGATTGCCGTGCTTGCGATCTAAAGGCAGAATTTAATAGACAGATAAATGCTTCCTCCGCTGTAATCTTCATCATTGGAGATAAAACAGCAAACAGGTCGGCAGGTAGTGCTTGCAGAAGGATAAATGAAGGGGCTGGATGCCCGTGCACACCTTATAAGCAGAATGCCAATGGCTCAACAGTATGCAAGATATTGGGTCCTACGTCTACACCTGGTGCAGATGAGGACCTAGGAATGATAAACGCATATTCATATCTTAAACACGAGTTCAAGCAAGCTGTAAAAAAAGACAAAGAAATAATCATTTTGTACAACTCAATGAATAAGCAACCTGGTTGGCTTCCTGATTATATGGCAGCTTATGTTGATTATGCTCACCCCTTTTGGACGTATAACGCAAATTGGGAACGAGTAGGCGACTATACATATATTAAGCAGGTTCTCGGATATGAATAAACTTAAGAAAATATTACTTAATGCAGGAAGCTCAGCTGCATACGGTATTATTTCGGTCATCTTCATGTTTGTCCCTGAAGATGTTTTCAAGATTGGAGTCGTACAGTGTGATTGGTCCGATTCCGCAATAATTGTTGCTAACAGAATCGTTCTAAGTGTAGCAGTTTTAACAATAGCCAATATTATTTACTATTATTGGTATAAGCACAGGCGGTCTGTAACCATAGATGATAACAAGAGTTCAATTAAAGTAGACTATGGAGATATCACAAAGATAGCAGATGGAAAAAAGATTATAAACTTTGACGAGTGCTTTACAACAACTGTTGGAGACAGACCCCAAGATATTAAACCAGGTTCAGTTTGTGGCCAATACCTTGCTGCTCATTCAATTGGTAATATGCAGGGCCTGATACACGTATCAGGCCTCAAGCCTGTGGGACAATCGCAATACAATAATCTGCCGAGATATGAATCAGGAATTCTTATCCCTAAGGATGACTTTCTATTGATGGCATTTGCAAAGTTGGACAGGAATGGTTTGGGCAAAATGACATACGCCCAGTATTTGGATTGTCTCAGCACTCTTTGGCAACAGATTGACCTTTATCATGGAACAGAAGATGTGTTTGTCCCCATCTTGGGTTCTAAGATCGTTCGATTCGTTGATAGGGATTTGAACCAGCAAGAATTGCTTGATATTATGATTGCTTCCTATAGACTGAGTCCAAATAAGATGAAGAGACCCTTCACTTTGCATATTGTTTGCGCTGAACGAGAAGGATTCTCTATTAATAATGTTTTTGGCGTTAGATAGTATTATGAAGTAGGGCATACTTTTTTATGTCATTCATTAATTCAATGGATTTACCTGCACCTCGGGCGGTGCATGGAATTAGTACGCAGCAACAGCGTGATATTTTGCACTTCCTCCAAGGTTTGGTTTATTGCTGGTGCAAGAATAGAAAAGGAGAACCATTTGCTGCCAGAGACCTGCTTGGCGGAGATAACTACTATTGGCAGGATACACCGATGATTGCCCTATACGATTACTTTAGGTCTAAGAATAATGCAAATGATGATTATGCCTTTAAAGAGGCCGCTAAGGCAGCCGGCCGTTTACTTTTCCAGTTGTTGTATGATGATAAACGCGAATTTGAAACATGGGTGAGATATACCAGAATGTATTGTTGGACCGGTGAAGAGGATAATGGATAATCGATAGTAATATACATACCACTATATGTTCCACCTAGATATATTCATTTATGACAGCGTGACCTTCCGGGAGGTCAGTATGTTTGAGGCGGACATACAAGCAAACGCAGTGAAGCTGACACAGAGAATCAAAGACAAGAAGATCTGCGAGGTAGGTGTGCTATGAATCTCATTAAAAGACTAAAGGTAAATAGACGTTTTATCAATAACCGGTTGCTATGACAGAACGAGAACGGATAGAGAATCTTCATCAGAAGTATCTTTCTTTAAGAGAGAATACACCTCCGATGAATCGTGATGGAGAGGAATGCAAAGCTTACCATGAATGGTATGAGAGTGCGTATGTCTATTTCAAGTCCTTTGATTATTTGCAAAGTGATTCCGATTTTCAAATCTTCGTGAATGCGAAAAAGGACGGTAATTGCTGTGTTCTTGAACATATTTATGATAGTATTAGCCCGTCTTATAAAGTCCTTATGGAACTAACAAGTAAAATCAGTAAGGATGATAAAACATCAACACCAAAATCCTATAATTCAAAAAAAGTATTCATTGTACATGGACATAATAATGCAGTTAAGCAAACAGTTGCAAGGACTATAGAGAATTTAGGACTCACTCCAGTCATTCTGGCAGAACAACCAGATAAAGGAAGGACAGTTATCGAAAAATTTGAGAGAGAAGGAAATGACGTGGGCTTTGCTGTGGTTTTATTGACTGCAGATGATAAAGGAAGAAAGAACTATACACGTAAAATGCAAGATCGTGCACGGCAGAACGTAGTATTTGAAATGGGCTTTTTTATGGCTCTACTTGGACGCGAAAGGGTCTTTCTTCTTCTGCAGAAAGGTGTTGAAGAGCCCAGTGATCTTAAAGGAATCGTGTATACTCCATTAGATAAAGAAGGCGCCTGGCAGTATAGATTGGTTAAAGAACTTCGTGAACAAGGATATGAAGTTTCATCAGATAACCTATAAATAGATTTCTTTTATGCCCACCAACATCTTCGAAGAAATAGATACTCTGCAGGCTGAATGGTCCCGGATGGATAAGGTGGCCAGGCTGGGTTGGTTGACAGGGCGGCGGATGCGACTCATTGTGTTGGCCAGTCAACTGTCGCAGTATGTCAGGGCGCGAGGAGGTTTCTTGAATGATACTGAACGGTCATATGCCCACAACCTTATGGAGATGATCCAGTCCGTTGATGCCGAAGGCGCAAAGACGCTCAATGAACTCAAGACCGATGCGGTGAAGGAACTATTGAAACTTTTGATTCACGGATAATTAATATGCTGATATTGGGATTACTTGGCTTAGAATGGGTGGTTGAATAGTTTTGTGAAGAAGGCCGAAGATATGGGCACCTTCTACCGCGTCCCCGCCGACAACTGCGACCTCAACTACGACAAATTCTTCAAAGAAGGCGACACTAAACGCGCCACCATCGAGGAATTCAACTCCGATAACACCCGGAGGCTCAATCTGGAAGAGACCAAGGCCAAGATTGCCAGCTTGGAGTATATTCAGAATGAGTTGAATGGCGTGCCGAATATTGTGAAGTAAGACGGAAGGAAGAAGGACGGAAGAAGATAGCAAGAAGGAAGCAAGCATCAAGCGAGCCGAAGGCGAGCTTCGAGACGAAATGTGTTAAAGTCGGATTGCAGGCTCTTATGAGCGCGGAAATAGTCGTAGTTTTGCAATAGATTTTGTGTGATATGGACAGATTCGAGGAGTTAAAGGTCAGGATTTTTGACCGTTTCATCGATAAGTTTGCTGAACGTTATGTTCAGCAGCGCAGTGCTGTTCCCGCTTCTGTGCTGGAGCAGGCGGCGGCTCTAGACTGTGGTCTTGACACCGAGGCACTGATGAAGGTCATCCGCAGCACTTCGTGTTATGTGGACACAGAACGTGAGGAAGGGCGCACACCTCGTCCACTGAACGACATCTACCGTAGCGATTTGGGTGAGATACTGACCTCCTACTACTTCGAAGAGAAACTGCCCGAAGGGGAACGTTATGTCATTCCCCTGAAGAATATCACTTATCGTGAATTGCCCCATAAGCCTGGTCGCGGGCTGGATGCCATAGGCTATCGGAAGGAGGAGGACGGCAGCTATACGCTGTTGTTGTCGGAAACCAAAGTGTCGGACGAGAAACGCAATCCACCTCAAGTTGTTAACGATACTGGGGACTCTATCTATAAGACTCAGAAGATGCATCACGACGACTTGCCCTTTGTGCTGCAAAGGGTAACTGACCTGCTGAAAAAGACCCTGTCAGGCGGCAACTTTGCCGTTCTTGGATGTATCGTGTTGCTGATGAGTGCCAACCAGATGGACCGTGTGAAGATTACCTATGGTTGCGGTCTGGTAAGAGACACTACATGTGTGGACAAGTCGAAGGATTTTGGCAAGATGCAGAGCCATGTGGATGAGTTCCGCCCCGGCGAAGTGGACTTTGCCATCTTCACCTTTACCGAGAAGACCATTAACGAAGCTGTGGATTTGTTCTACCAGAAAGTAAGGGAACTGACACGATGAGAACGGAGTTACTTGACATATTGATGGGCGAACCCCGCATAGCGGCTCTCTTGAGCGAGGGCCAGCGATTGGCATGGGAACGCCAGATAGCTCCCGGTGAGGGTGTGTCTCCAGATGATTGGGGCATGCTGTGCCGTGCCTCACTGCTGCTGTCGAATGCTGCTCTGGTGTCTCCACTCGATGATGTGGATTATGCGAAGGAAAGCTATCAGTTGCTGTCATGCTATCCCATCTGTGATGCCGCTGCTCGCCATATCTTTGAAAGCACGGCTGGCTACGACCTGAAGGACGAAAGCCTGCTGTACTTTTTCTATGTGGCCAGTCTGTCTCTGAAACTGGACAAGACTATTACGGCTCGTTTGGTGTTGAAGGACTATGATGCTTTCGCCCTCTACGATGAAGAGGAGTGGGGACAGCGAACGCTGTACAAGGTGCTGAAGAGTTTGTTGCTTCTCATTCGCAAGCAGGAAGGCATGGCAGACATCCGTGAGGCACTGAGACTGATAGACGAGCTTCGCAGCGAACAAGAGCAGTTTGAAGAAAGTGCCATTATGTCGCTGCCCTTGGAACAACAGCAGGGGAAAGCCCTGACACTGGTGGCTATCTACCATGTGTCTAAGGCGGTATACGACACTGCCGATTATCTGATAAATGGTCATAGCCAGCAGCAGCGCCGCATCACCTCCACAATCAGACAGCACGTGGATTTGGCGCTTCAACTCATCCCACGGGAATCTCGTTTGAATGATTTCTTTCGTATTATCTGGAACGACTTACAACTGCTGGTAAAGAACTCCATTTGGACACATACTGGATTCCAGAGCGAAATCAGGCGGCTGAGCCGTATGAAGGCCGAGAGTGGTATCTTGGAACTGCTTCCATCGCAGCAGGATGCCTTGGCGGGTAGGATGTTGGACGTGGTGGCCAATGCCATCGTATTACAAATGCCTACCAGTGCTGGTAAGACACTGATGGCAGAGTTCAATATATTGGTGACTCGTTCGCTGCGTCCTGATGCAAAGATTGTATATGTGGTGCCCTCACGTGCGCTGATGAACCAGGTTTATTTTGACTTGCGTGATGAACTGCGTGGCCTTGGCCTGTCAGTAGAGCGTACCTCTTCAGCGGTAGAAGTTGATCCGACGGAAGACCAGTTCTTGCAAGCAGACCAGATAGACATATTGGTGTGTACACCCGAAAAACTTGACCTGTTGGTGCGCCGTAATCACCCTTCAGTCGAGGACGTGTCACTCTTTGTGATAGACGAGGCCCATACGATTGAGAACGGTCAGCGTGGTGCACGTTTGGAACTACTGCTTACGATGCTGCGCCATGAACGAGCTGAGGCTAAGTTTATGCTGTTGTCCCCCTTCCTGCCCGATGCCGGAGATAGCCTCGCAGAATGGTTGGGTGGAGGTCATGCCATCCAGATAGACTGGCGTCCGTCGGAGAAGTTGGTGTTTGGACTGCACCTTAAAGGCAACAAGACCGTGTATAACGTGCTGCCCACCGCACTCTCCTCAACGATTAAAGTAGAGCAGTATCGCGAGTATGACAACGACATCCCGCTTAGCACAAGTGGTGACAAGAGAAGAATACTTGAGTATGCCACCAAGAAGTACGGCGCAGACAAGAGAACGATGCTTATTCTGTGCAAGGGGCGCAATTCCGCCAACAGCACAGCTGACCTTGTTGCAGGATGGATGCCCACTGAGGGTGCGGTAAGCGATGAAGTGCGGCTGGTGACAAAATATATGGACGAGGAGATAGGCTGTCCGACACTCTATACTCGGTTGCTGTCGCAGGGCGTAACCGTACATCATGCGGGGTTGTCAGACGAGACAAAGATACTGATAGAACACCTTATACGCTGTGGCGAAATCCGCTATGTTTGTGCCACTACTACCATTGCCGAAGGTGTGAACTTTCCCGTATCTTCAGTCTATTTCGATACCTACCAGCGTGGTAGGAATAAGACACTCAGTGCCAACGATTTCTGGAATATCGCAGGACGTGCCGGACGAACGATGGTGGATGACTATGGAAAGATCATTTTACCGTTCAATAGCGAGACGAACATCACCACCGCCCGCCAGTTGATAGCTCATGGCGCTGAGCAGTTGACCAGTGTGCTTGCACAATTGTTTATAAACCGTGAGCAGGTGCTGGCCACCCTTGGTGAAGACAATGCGATACGGAAACTCGTCTATCAATACCCGGAATCCTTTGGGCCTCTGTTCCAGTATTTCGTGCATCTACTGAATGTTGCAGACAATGCATACGCATCTGACATCGAGGACCTGTTCAAAGACTCCCTGGCTTATACACTCCTTGATGCTACCAGTCAGCGACAGTTCATAGAGTTGTGCCGACAGATATACCTGACTATCCAGAATGCCTATAGTCAGCAGAGGGGAGCCTTAAAGTTTGCAGACAAGACCGGGTTCTCTGTGCCGTCTGTGCTGCAAATCATGCGTAGCAAGTCTGACAGCCCTGCCATTGCTGACTTGGACAGTTGGCGTGCAGATGTGCTATTTGACCGTGGTCATATGGATAACCTGGCAGAAAAGATCAGTGTGGTGGCAGCATTGAAAGAGACACAGATGGGCACTGAATCCACGAGCGCCCCCTTCAATCCAGCTTTGGCGGCTGAGATGTTGATAGCCTGGGTTAAGGGAGACAAATTGAACACTATGTCGTCGATACATCCTCACTTTCAGCAGATGCCTGCAGTAGAGCAACGCGTGTCTGAATTTGTGAAACATATGAACGACATACGTTTCAAGGCCTCGTGGGGCTTGAGTGCATTGGAAGGCATTGTGCGAGGTAGCGAGGATGACATGAGAGATTCCTATATCCCCTCGTATGTTTATTATGGTGTAGATGACCCCAAGTCACTGGCTATGCGTTTGCTGGGTATCCCACGTTCGCTGTCCGGCAGTCTTTCGCAGGTGATAGAAGGCAATGTGAATGAATACTCCTTTTCACGTATCAGAGGCATCCTTTCTGGTCTGACGCCAGGCGACTGGGATGCGCTGCGCCCAGACGGGAGCCACCTCTCAGGCGAGGAATGGAAGAGTATTGTGAATATTTTGATGAAATAGAATGTCGTTGTTTCTCAACAAAAAGTTCAAATGCCTACCACCCCTCAACACCAATACCTCGCCAACTGGCATGACAGCTTCGTAGACTATATCAAGAGTCTGCTTGGTGTGGTGGCGGGGCTGATGGCTTGGCCGGAGGCGACGGAGGAGGATAAGAGGGGGCTGGGTGACATCACGCTGATTCTGAATGGGCGGGATGCGGCTGATGTGGAGCATGATTTGGCTGCCGGTGTTGTGAAGAAGAGTACGCTGGACAAGATAGAGAAATTGAACAAGGATTTGGCAGATACTAGTCTTGAACATATTCATATGAACCCTTTGGTGCGTGAGTTTTGGAAGCATATGGCGCATATCAAGATAGAAAAAGATAAGGCCGACGAGCGACAGCGGTTGGATGCGCTGCATATACAAGTGTTTTAAATGAACAAGATAGACTACCACCAGATAGCATACAGGTTCTTACAGGAGGCATGTGAGGTGCTGGGAATGGATGTGAATGCCGTACCAGTACATTACGCAGAATTGCCTGATTTGCCTTTAGAACTGCTGCCGGAAGATGCTATTCCAAAAGATATGGCAGGCGGGTTGGCTGACAGACAGGCAATTCCTGTGACTTTCCTTCCTATATCTGGTGGTGTGATCGTTAATGAGAGGTTTTTGGATGAGTGCCTGGAAAAGGAGTCCTCCACGCCTGTGCGGATGATGATGTACACCGCTGCTTATGCGGTGTTTGCGCCTGCCAGCACGGCAAAAGAGCAGACTACTTTTGCTACTGCCTTGGCGTTGGTCAAGGGCATACAGCCAGGTGATAATGCTGCAATAATGCGACTGGGAGAAGAAAAGATAACCGCAATGGTGAACCGCTTCTTCCACCTTGACTGCAAGATAGTGAAGGCACAGTGCGAGGACGGCAGTTGGCGTTATGTGCTACGGGTGATGAAGGACAATAACCCTCACCAGCCGCAACCAACGATAAAGACACATACAGACTACGAACAGGCGCCCAAGGGTACGGAGGACAACCCCTTCGAGAATGTCGATGATGCCGCTGCTTATATCAAAGAGCAAGAGGAAAAGGAATGGACGGCAGATGCCTATATGCAGGAACTGGTGAATAGCCCGTACTACTATGAGTGGTCCGACGGTCATTTCCGCATTGGATGGGCTAGCCCGTTTGTATCACTCTACAGGAACGAGATGCCCGATGACGGGTTTGTGGTGAACCAGCTAGTGAGTCGCCGTTTCTCCATCAAACCCAACCTCTACAGGCATAAGTTTTTGTTCCGCGGTCAAAGCAGGTATTACGACAAGTGCTACCCAAACCTGTTCCGTGACGAGAATAAGACCAACTTCCTTGACGATGTTATTTGGTCGCAGGAGTTGCAGGCGCTGGTTGCATCGCATCCTTTAGTGCAGTATTGCGAACGTGGTATAGAGTTGCTTCACGACCGCTTTGTATTCGAAATGAACTATGGAGGATTGACACAACACTACTATAATCGTAGCCCGTTCTTGGACCTGACCTCCGATATAGAGTCAGCCAAATTCTTTGCAGTCACAGATTACGACCATAGTAACGACCAATACACACCCACCAAGAATACCGGTATTGGCGTATTGTATTACTATAGCATTGAGATGCCCGGAGCATTCCGTGGAATTGGCAACACCGCTCTTAGTACCATTGGTAAACAGGTGTTTATGCGCAGCGGAGCGCAACACGGCTTCTTGCTAAGAATGAATAAGGGTGCGAACTTCAACATACTGTCCGAGGTGCGCAAGGTGTTCTTTAAGCACGATGCCGCCATATCACAACGGATTTTTGATGCGTCTGCAGGTGGCATCAACTATTTCCCGCACGATGCCCTTGAGGCAGTTTGCCGTGAGCATCTGGAAGTGCTGAAAAAGAACAAGACCGTCTCAATGAAAGCTGTAGAGATAAACCTGCGGTTCAACCCCAAAGAGACAAAGGACAGCATCGTTTCACAGCTTGCCGCGAAAGGTATTCGAGTAGATGACACCCTTGTACCGACCTTCCCCAAGGAGCACCTCACCCGCGAAGCCCTTGTGCAGATGTGGGATACCTTCTCCGAAGGCGTATATTTCTATAGTCCAGATAGCCTCCTTTACCAGGAAGCTTTGAAGAGGAAAAGAGACGAGGTGGCAAAGCTGATTTAGGGGAGAGAATGGCCGATGTGCCTAGGTTGGATAGTAAGAAGAAAGCGCAAGTGGCAATCCGATTTTGAGTTTAAAAGGCATTCAATTATCGTTTGTTCCGCGACGCAGTCGATTCAAATCGTGTACACCGAAATACCGTTATAAGTAGTTAAAAACAATATGATTATAGACTTTTAGTCGTCCCATAACGGGACATTAATGAATGTAAATAAGAACTCATTTTTTTTGTTCGAGGGAAGATAACCGTATATAATAGTTGTAATTGAGAGTATTTTATGGATCCAATTAATTCAATTGATATCCAAAAACTGGATAGATGCTTAATCTCCGGTAATCCAATTCTTTTTACTGGAGCAGGCTTCTCTATGGGCGCAACAAATGATAATAAGGAAGAGATACCTTCTGGGAATGAGTTAAAAAAGCAGATTATCGAAGAGTATCTGGGTATGGATAACTCTCAAATGGAGTATAGTGAGTTAGTTAAAGCCAGTTTAGCGGATGTATGCACATATGCTTCTAATATTAGTTCGGAGTATAAACTTAGAGACTTCATTGTAAGCCATCTTAGCGGATTCTACCCTAAGGCTTATCAAGAAGATTTGCTAGCTTTCAGTAAATGGCATAAGATTTACACAGTAAACATTGACGATGTTGTCGAAAACTCCAAAAGTGGAAATAGATTTATTATTCAAAATACGCATAGAAAAATAGATTATACCAAAGCTAATAAAACAGAGTATATTAAGTTACACGGTTGTGTAAGGAATGTTGACGGGCGTATAGTGTTTTCTGATAGTCAATATGTTGATTCTATGTTGCATTCAACAGATTATAGATTCAGTAGCTTTGCACAAGATATGCAAGTTGAGAATTTTGTAATTGTAGGAACCGAGATGAATGAAATAAACTTGGATTATTATCTTGGACTCTTCTCATTGTCATCCAGTAAAACTACTCATGGACAGTTATTTTTCATCAACCCTAATCCTTCATTGTTGTTCAAAGCAAGAGTGCAAAAAATTGGTGCTGTCGTTATTCCGTGGACAACTGAAGAGTTTGCTAGCCATATTACATCACTCAATCAACCAAGTATTGCTATATTAGGGAATGTTGTAATAAAAGATTTCCTGAATGTTAGAAACAAATACAACAGTGAGAAGGGTTTTGTTGATTATAAATCTAATCTATATTTTGGAGATTACCCTAAATATAAGGATGTAGTATTTGATTGGGATTTTATAAATCCAGAGATTGTTAACATCATTAGTTATATTAAGAGCATAAATACTACGAATTCTGCACGTAAAATGGTTGCACTCTACGGAAAGGCTTTAGTAGGGAAGTCTTTATATTTAAAAAGAATAGCTATCTCACTTTTAAATGAGGATTTTGCAGTATATGAGTTCTGTGGCAAAGAGTTTGACATTAAATATTTTGCTAAGTGCATAAAGAATATTGCAGATACGAATATTGCGCTCATCATTGATGATGCTAGTTTCTATTATCGTGAAATTGCATCATTAATGAGAGTCTTTCCTTTTGAAAAGAATCTTGTTGTTGTTACAGCGTCAAGATCATATCAGCATTTTAGAAAAAGGTATTGTTTAGTATCTGAATCTTGGTTTGAAGAATTATTTGTCTCAGGAGAAACTAAGGATGATGAGTTTGCTGTCAATATAGCCGAGAGACTTGACGAAAAGGGTCTTTTAGGCAAATTGAAGGCGAATGAAAAAGGTGAACGTATTTTCAAAATAAAAGGCTACAATGATGTGTCTTCTTTTCTTTATAGTATCACTAATGGGAGGTATTATCAGGAGCGGATGATTCGTAATTATTCAAGGCTGTCTGCTAATTCTAGTCTGGAACATGATTTCTTGATACAACTGGCTATTTTCTATAAGCTGAATTTGCCATATTTCCCAGCTGAAGTATTCCGATTGATTTATTGCGATAATTCACAAAAAATAATTAATAATGTTGAGCATTATGTTACGTTCTTCCCTGATCATAATGGATATGCTATTCGTAGCCCCTTCTTGGTTCCATATGTCCTAAAAGGCATATCTTACAAGAAAAAGGTTCGATTGTTGGCCGAGGTATTAGTGTATATTTCTCCGCAGATAGTAGATGGATATCATAGTTATTGGAATGAAATAGCCTCTACACTTATGAAATGTAAATTATTGAGGCATCTTCTTAATCTTACTAATGCTTGGGTAAAGAGACTCCTTTCTTCCATAAAGAACTACTATAATGACGATTATAATTATTGGTTGCAAGTTGGCCTATCTGAACAATATGATAACGAGTTTGAACATGCTTTAAATCATTTTCAGCAAGCAGAATCTCTATCTCCAAATTCTTATCTGGTAAAGAATGCTATTGCCAGAAATTTCCTTAGGCAAGCTAATATAATAGAAGGTAAGGACAAAGCAGATCTTTTGTTTAATGAGGGAGTTAAGCGTATGGAAAACCTCATCAAAGAAAGAGAGGAATTCCAAGTACGGGCTTATTCGACACACTGTTTGTTGTTCGAAGAAATCAGGTATTTCAGGAAATATGATATTATCCCTGATGATGATGCGCTGAAAGAAATGTATAAGTCATTAAATTCTATTCTTGATAAGAATCCAGACGATCCAATGTCAAGACACATTAGTAATATGTTCTTGAAATTTATAAGTGACAAAAATTTGAATGGTAAACTTCCTAAAATGACATTGCAAGATTTGGGTATGATTAGAGTAGTTGTTAGTGGGAGTGATATGTCAGAAAAGGATATGTTGGAGAATTTTGAATTGGAAGAATAAGGAATCAAATCTAGTTTCCCCTTACGCGCAGCCAGAGCCGCGTCAGGACAGAAAGGTTTTTTGCATATTACGATGACAAGATATGATGGGCTTGTATCCGGATGCTTCTCACTATAAAGATTCCTAGACTATCGAAGCGATCAAGATGTTGTTCTTTTCTAATATCACTATACACAACCAGTCTTGTCTTGGGGTGTTTGTTGCGGAGGACCACGGTGAGAATAATATAGTTTGTGATTAGTGTTGAGGTTTGCATCATAAGATACTTTTATGATAAAAGGAATAAAGGGGTAAGTATTAAAAGTTCAATGATAATTGGAGGCATACGAACGGTCTCGGACGCCTCGATAAATAAATAAATAAATACTTAATAACATAATACTAATTATCTACTTTCCCTAACACTAGCAAAGGACGAGAAGAGGAGTTTGGGCAGGGGTGAATAATTTGAGGTAATAAATGAAATCTTCAAACATACAACAGTATTTGTTGGGACTGAGCATTGTTATCGCTTTCTTGTTACCACATTACAATACGATATTCCTGTTGGTAAATCCATTATTGTGTGTACTCCTCTTTTTATTTTCACGAGATCGTAGGCGTACACCCATAGTGTGGATTCCTATTATCCCAATTATTTTATCACTCCTCCTTAATATGGTGTACGCACACACCAAGGCGTATTTTTCAACAATGACAATCTTGCTCTATTTTTCTTTATTTCCAATGGTAGGAAAAGTATGTGTGAAGAACGCCTATTTGTATTTTGTACTAGCGGTTATCGTTGTTTCTCAAATCGGTTACTTGTTTAATATATCACCATTTGTTAGTTTTTTTAACACGTATTACCCGATGTCCGAGGAAGACTTGGAACAACTAGAACATATGAGTGAAAATATTTTTATGGATAGAATGGGGGGATTGTACCACAATTCTAATCAATGTGCAAGATATATAACTATGCTTCTAGGGTTTTATTTGGTTGTTAATGAGGAAACGAAGTTTAAAAAAATACTTCCATTTATTCTGATAGCTTACTTTGGTATATTATTGACAGGCAGTCGGACGGGTCTTGTTACGGCAACATGTATCCTTTTCTTTGCTTTTGTTCGACAACAGAAATTGTCGTTTGATAAAAAACTGATTTTTGGTCTGTTAGTAATAATTGGTTTTTGGCTATTTGTAATTAACTCATTGGGCACACTTCGTGGTTTGGAGATAGGTGATGGTTTGGATAACAGCCTTGCTTATAAGGTAGGAGCTGTTTCTTATTATTTGGAGAATGAAACATCAGTTATTCATCTTCTAATAGGTCATCTTGATGTAGATTTGTTCGAGAGGGTGTATGGTGTGACAGACTTTGGCTTTGATAGCGAATATGGTAGTTTAATTTACCGTTTTGGTTTTATTGGGTTCATTTCGATTCTAATATTTTGGTACCAACTTTACATAAAAACAGAAAGATTCAGTCAAATATTTTTCGTCAATCTACTATGGATTATCAGCAGTACGATAGTGTGCTCCTATAGGGCATTTTTTATCTTCATGTTGTTTTTATCAGTATTATACTCTAATAATCATAAGAGCAGTAGTCAGGAAATTATTAATTCTAGCGAATCAAGTGTATCTGGTTAGTTTTTGCTTATAATGTGCCAGTTAGGGTATTCTCGGCAGAAACAATAATGTTGGAATTACACTGCTGTTCGGAGTAGTTTACCATAAAGTAAGTTGCACGACAGAGCCCCTATCCAGAACAACACGGGTGCCGCTGATTATAGAGTTCTCAGATATGAGTCCTTTGGAAGAGGACCTGCACGATAGAATTAGAGATAGAATGAAGACTTGGAACCAGACTAATATTGGAAAAAACGAATAATTATCTCAATCATTTTCATTTACGAATAAGATAATATGTTTGATCGAGAAAAGAGTATTCAAATTGTAGTTATATGACAGAGTCAATTCAGACAACTGGCGGAGTACTTCATCCGTCTGATATTGAGTTTATCAACAATTGTATCTGTGAAGTATTCGGGTGCGGACCAGATGATATAACAGAACTTAAGCCTTTACAAAAGGGATTATCTAACTCTGTTTTATCATTTCATTATAATGGGGGAAAGTATGTTTTCCGCTATCCGGGGTTAGGATCTGAAATCCTCATTGACCGAGGCGAGAGTCAATTATTCAGAAACAGATTGAAGATGCTGGAGTTGATACATCTTTGGTCGCAATGAGTGTTCGCTATGGATGGCGAATTTCCCACTTTGTGCAGACCAGGACCTTCCATTATCATGATGTCAATGATATGGTTCGTGGAATTCTCCAATTGCGTAAGCTCCATTTAACGTTGGATGAACTTAAGTTAGTTCAAATGAAAATATTGGATTATGTCGATGCTTTTTGTCGTGATAATAACATAGAGTATTCTCTTGCTGCAGGTACGCTATTAGGTGCCGTGCGACATAAGGGATATATTCCATGGGATGATGACATAGACATAATGATGACAAGGGATCAATATAATTACTTCACTACAAAATGGTGTGAAACAAGTAATCACCCATTTATTTTAACTAATGAAGAATCTGGTGATAGCATGGGTTATCCTTATGGGAAAGTTTATGATCCTGGTACAATTACCTATGTTGGTTCTATTAAGAGGACGGGTGTATTTATCGATCTTTTCCCAATGGATAAAGTAATCGATAAAGATGATTATATCAATAGGCGGACTGCAATCAATAAGTTAATCAAAGGCCGTAATAGAGCATTGAATTGGATGTTGGCTAAAAAAGGAGATTATTCTTTGATTAAAAGCATAAAAGCTTTTTTCGAAAAGCCTAGTCGGGATTTTTTCGAATATCCGAGTTTGATTAATAATCTGGCAAGATGTAAAAACAAGGAAGAATGTGCCTGGTATTACTTGATGGTTTTTGGATCGTATTCCAGAGAACCGATACCAAAGACTGTGTTTAATAAATACATAGACATTCAATTTGAAGACAGAGTTTATCGTGGTGTGGCAGATTATGACACATATTTGACTAATACTTATGGCGATTGGCGGACTTTGCCACCAGTAGAAAAGAGAGTGACTCATCACGGATTTAAAGCTTATTGGAAGTAATGCATAATGCTTTATCTGTTTAGTATATTCTGTGTAAATAAAAAACAATCAGTAACAAAGAATGGCTCAACAGGGTTTGAAACATAAAGCAGCGTCAGGTATGGTGTGGTCAGCGTTACAGAAGTTTTCTGTGACTCTTATCACTTTCGTGTCTGACATCATACTGGCACGCCTTCTAACACCATACGATTTTGGTTGTATTGAGATGTTGGCCATCTTTATCCTCTTGTCAGAAACTATCGTCAATGGTGGTTTTGGGGCTGCACTAATCCAGCGCAAACAACCTTCTCAGGAGGACTATTCAACCATCTTCTATTGGGGCCTGGTGATGGCATGTATAATATATATTGTTTTGTATTGTACCGCCCCCGGTATTTCTCATTTTTATGCTATTCCTGAATTAAAGACCATCCTACGAGTTCAAGGGTTAGTATTATTTGTTTATGCATTTAATGTTATCCAGGTCAGTTTCCTTAAGAAACAATTTAGGTTTAAGACCCTGTCAGTCATTACTATAATATCTTCCGTAGTCTCTTTAGCTGTTGCTATTTGGATGGCGTATGCTGGATATGGAGTATGGGCGTTGGTTGCAAAAAACTTAATAGCCTCTGGTTTGACCTCTTTGATATGCTGGTTTTTTGTTAAATGGCGACCGATTTTGGCGTTTTCTTGGAAATCGTTCAAGGAATTATTTGGTTTTGGTTTCTATATGTTCCTTTCTAACATTGTAACCACATTTAGTTTCAAGATACAAGGTCTACTTATTGGAAAGTTTTATAATCCATCAACGATGGGTTTTTATTCGAAGGCCAGCGGTACAGAAGGTATCGTGTCAACGACATTATCACAAGTAATGGATCAGGTCACATATCCTTTGTATGCGGAGGTACAAGACAATATGGCGACGATGCAGAACATGGTTAAGCGTTTCACAATGACGCTTTCATACTTAACATTTCCACTTCTGTTTATTTTTATACTGGTGGCAAAGCCATTATTCATATTGCTATACACGGAAAAATGGTTGCCAAGCATACCGTATTTCCAAGTGTTGTGCCTTGCCGGTTTGGGCCAGTGCCTCCAATCTGTTAACTTCCAAACCATATCGGCTATCGGCAAGAGCAAGATTGTTTTCAGATGGACTATGATAAAGCGTATCTTGGGTATAGGCTTCATTGTTGGCGGGTTGGCTCTGTGGGGAATGCGTGGCTTGTTGTGTGGCGCAGTTTTGAATGCGTGGTTTGCGTATTTTGTAAATATGGGGCTTGTTTCAAAACATATTGGATACAAATGGTGGCGACAGTTGTTGGATCTTATGCCAGTGTTTATTGCATCAATAGTTATCGCAGCATTAAGCTTTCTAAGTACACATTATTTTGATTTAAGCCTCTATTTTGACGGGATAGTCAAGGTGCTTGTTTATGTGGCTCTGTATGCAGCATGGTCTTTTTTTTTCAAGCCAGAAGCGTATGTATATACAAGAGGTGTAGCTGAGATGGTTTTGTCTAAACTACCTAAGAGAAAATAAATAATTAATTATTATGCTGGAATTACGATTATGGAAATTTGGAACTGATGATGTGTCAATTCCAAGTTTTTTAGAGGGTATGAGAGTTGCTCACGATGAACCAATTAGAACAGAGGACTGGTTTCATTGGAAATTTGAGCAGAGTCCATACGGAAAAGCTATAATGGCATGCGCCTTCGATGGCAACAGAGTAGCTGGCTGTGTAGCATACGGGCGAGGTATTGTCAAATATAAAGGACATGACTGGCAATGTGCATTATCGTACGAAACATTTGTGCATCCAGATTATCAAGGGAAAGGACTTTTCAAGAAGCTTATTTCTTTAGCTGAAACTGAAATGAAGAAGGCCGGGATACAATTCCTGTATAACTTCCCCAATTCAAACAGCATCACCGGGTTCAAGCACATGAACTGGATATGCCGCAATGACATAAAGCTATTCAAGTTCAAGCCATTTAGAATGGTCAATTTGATTCTTCATGTAAATGATTTACGAAGACCATTCCACCCCCTCCCTTTTACATCGACAGAACTGAAAAACATCAATTTAACTGACGTCCCCGTTGAGAAGACAACAGATAGTATTATTACCCCGATATGGACTGTTGATTATTTGAAGTGGCGTTTCTTTACTAGACCCGGTAGAGAATACTTTGTTATCAACGACTCTGACTTGTTTTCGATTGCAATGGTTGGATATCGTGGAAAATTGAAGGTAGTAAGGCATCTATATAGTGTTTCAAAAAAGGGTTTGCCTTCATCTCAAATAATGAGAGATATTGTAAAACGTACAGGTAAAGACACTAAGGCTGATTTGTATGAATATTCATCGACAATTTTTGATAACAGCCTTAGTAAATGCCATTTGTTCATTTCAGCGCCTACACATAGTAACTTCTGTTATAAGGTCTTAGATGAAGCGATGATTATTGACGATTTTAGAATTACTCTCCCTTCTATCAATGCCCATACATATTAAAAACTGTTTATAAATGATTGATCATAAGTCTTTTCTGAAGAAAATTATTTTACAGGAGGCATACTTGCTGCATAGAAATCGTGGCAGTAAAATAATTTACTATCATGACGTAAGCCATAGATATACCGATATGGGTACTGAGATGAAACTCATCAGGCAGCATTTTGAAGAGGTTAGGGCCCAAGGGTTCGAATTTGTGGATGAGATTGCCCAAAACAAGAATCAAATTATGGTCTGTTTTGATGATGGATGGGCAGGAATATATGAAGCAAAAGATTTCTTTATAAAAGAGCGTGTTTTCCCTACCGTTTTTATCGCCGTTGACCTGATAGGGAAACCAGGTTATTTGACGCTGACTCAGATTTTGGAGTTACAGGACATGGGGTTCCATTTCGAAGGTCATACATGGAGCCATGAAGATTTAACCACGTTCGATGACGCAGGTCTGATCCATGAACTGAGAGACTCCAGGGAAGAGCTGTCACGACTCCTAAAGAAGGAGATTAAAGCGCTCTGCTTCCCAAAAGGACGCTTTTCTGACAAAGTATGCAAAATTGCAGATGATAGCGGCTACGAGAAACTCTATTCTTCTATCAGCGGAGGATACTACGATTTGATAGATTCAAAAAGACTTATTTGCCGCAATTTGGTCCAGACATCAGATTTGTGGGATTTTAAACGACGGATACTATCAACATCAAGATTGCTTGTCAGAAGAGATATTCAACACCATTTTAAAAAATAAATATGCCCAAAATTCTTCAAGTCAACGTGTGCGGTAGTAGTGGTTCCACGGGCCGGATAGCGGAGCATATAAACACTTTAGCCAAATCAAAAGGCTGGGAAACCTATTTCGCTTATGGCCGTTCTATGACTAATTCATCTTCGCAACTTATCAAAGTAGGTTGTAAACATGGAGTGTATGAACACTATGCTGAGCATCGCATATTTGATAACGAGGGCCTTGCATCTCGTTTGGCTACACTGCAGTTTGTAAAGAAGATTAGAGAGATTAATCCCGATATTATTCATTTACATAACATTCACGATCATTGGTTGAACTACCGGATCTTGTTTAAATATTTGAATACCATCGATACGCCGGTTGTGTGGACTCAACACGATTGCTGGGCTTTTACCGGAGGGTGTTTCCATTTTGTGCAACGAGGATGCTATCGTTGGCGCGATGGTGGATGTACAAACAATTGTCCTGCATTGAAACATGCAAAGATGCGCAAGGTCTTTGAAAAGACGCAACATCAGTTTAAACTGAAGCAAGATCTTTTCAAGGCCAATAAGAACTTAACAATAGTGCCTGTCAGCCAGTGGATTGAAGGCGTAATACGAGAGAGTTTCCTTAAGGACAAGAATATCGTAACCATTCGAAACGGTGTTAATCTGGAGCAGTTTTGTCCCGTAAAGGATAATTCTATACGAAACAAATACGGAATTGGGGACTCTTGTTTTGTGTTAGGTGTAAGCAGCGTCTGGTTACCATATAAAGGGTGGAATGATTTCCTGCAACTGGCAGGGATGCTGCCTCAAGACATAAAGTTAGTGTTAGTCGGATTAGACGAACAAAAAGTGGAAGAGGCGGCGAGGTATGGAATCATAGGCATACCAAGAACTCATAATGTGAACGAGCTGGCAGTTCTTTATAGTGAGGCTTTGTGTTTTTGTAATCTTACTTATCAAGACACATTTCCAACTACCAATCTTGAATCCCTCGCCTGTGGTACACCTGTTATTACTTATAGTACTGGTGGTAGCCCCGAAGCGGTAGATTGCAATACGGGGGTTGTTGTTGAGCAGGGCAACTTAGGTTCTGTAGTAGAATCTATAATATTGGTTCGAAAATGTGGGAAAGAACATTATGCTTCAGCTTGTCGTCAGAGGGCTGAATTTTTATTCAATAAAGACGATCGTTTTATGGATTATCTTAAACTGTATGACAAATTGTTGGAAAGGTGATTTTATTATTGTAGGAAGTATAATATTTAGACTTTATGAAAATCCTCTTTACTCTATTGTCACTGCCTAAAGACATCAAATCAGGTGGTATGTATTTGGATATGACTCAGAGGTTCGCTGCTGATGGGCATAAGGTTACAATCATTGCGGGTTCCGACTGTGAAACCACATTCAAAGAGGAAATTGGCATGATGGTGTTACGTGTTCACTCGCTTCCCATCCTGTATGTTAAGAATTTGATAAAGAAAGGTGTAGGGATGGCTTTGTTGCCATGGGCTTTTAAACGGGCATACAAGAAGTACTTGAAGGATGAGACGTTTGACTGGATTGTAATGCCGACACCCCCCATTACCTTGATAGATGTGGTAAAACATATCAAGAAAAAAAGCGGAGCTAAACTGTATATGGTTCTCCGGGATATTCACCCCCAGAGTTCCGCCAGCCTTGGGGAAATTAAATTCAAGTGGATGGTGAACTATCTGTACCGCCGATCTGACTTGGGTTACCGGCTATCAGACGTTGTGGGGTGCATGTCACCGGCAAACATCACCTTTATTCAGAAAGAACATAAGATACCGGCATCTACACGGTGTACAGTTTTGTATAACTGGATGAACTATCATCCGTATGTGAACGATGATTTTTCAGAGTTGAGGACAAAGTACAATTTGGAAGGTAAATACGTGGTGCTGTTTGGTGGGAATTTGGGACTGGGGCAATGCGTAGAGAACATTGCAGATTTGGCAAATCATTATCTAAGTAACGATGATATCCGGTTTGTTGTGATTGGCAAGGGTGTGAAGAAAGACGATCTCCACCAAATGGCAGTGGAGCAGAATCTTACGAATATGATTTTTATGGACTTTATGCCAAGAGAGGACTACTTAAGATTTGTAAAATCAGCAGATTTGGGTTTGATTTCCATTCACGGCAATAATGCAGCCCCCACTTGTCCTTCAAAGGCCCTTTCGTATATGTCGCTCAAAATACCTATCTTGGCTCTTATTAACAAGAACAACGATTATGGGCAGATTCTCGAAGAGAAAGCGAAGGCAGGATATTGGGCCGTGGCAAGTGACAAGGAACGTGTTTATTATCTCTTTGATAAGTTATATTGCGATGCCCGGTTGAGAAAGGAGATGGGTGAGAATGGATATAGGTTCTTTTGCGAAAACCTAACGACTGATAAGGTCTACGCAGAGATGATTAGACAAATGACAGCATGAGGATTCTTCTTTTAGGAGGCGGTTTACAGGGTCTTTCCTGTGGTGCTTCACTATATAAACAGCACGAGGTCAGTATTGTGTCCAATGACTTGATGTGCCGTAAAAGTTGCTTCTTCAAAAAGGTTTATTCGGATGTCAAAGCTGATGAATCGTTGTATTCTTTGTTAGAAAAGGAACACTTCGATGTTTTGATTCCTATTAGCGATTTCACTGTTCCGTTCATCAGTAATAACAAAGAAGAAATTGAGCGAAGGTATGGTGTGAAGTGTGGCGTTGCGGATTATGAGCAAGTATATCAAGTAGAAGATAAGAGTCGTTTTATGGCCTTCTGCGAAGCGAATGGCGTCCCTCATCCTAAGACGAAGCCGTTGACTGATGAAATGCTTGAAGAGACAGCAGCTTATGTGGGCTTCCCTGCGCTTATTAAGCCCGACTTCTCTGTGGGAGCAAGAGGTATTACCAGGGTCAACTCATTTGAAGAACTGAAGGAACGTTACCCTCAGGTACATTCACAATATGGTGAGTGTACTTTGCAGGAACTTATTGAAAATGAAGAGTATTATTACAATGTAATGCTCTATAGAGATAGGGAAGGGGACTATCCGGCTTATGCCATCAGTAAAATTGTCAGGATGTATCCAATTCATGCTGGCAGCAGTTCCTGTCTTATTACGGTCGAGAACGATGAGCTATTACAGATATGCAAAGACTGCCTTGATAAATTGAACTGGGGAGGAATGGCCGATTTCGATGTATTACAACGGCTTGATAATGGTGAATATAAGATAATTGAGATAAATCCGCGTGTCCCTGCTAGTCTTAGGGCAGCGGCTATATCGGGCGTGAATTTCCCGGAAGTAATCGCTTTTGATGCTAGGAAAGAGCCTGTGCCTACTCAAAAATATTCATCGGGAAAAACACTACGCTATTTAGGTATTGACCTAATGTGGCTATTGAAATCACGCAAGCGTTTTGATGTAAAACCAGGATGGTTTAGACTCGTAGGAAAGAATATCTATTATCAAGATATTATAAGTAACGATCCTTCTACATGGTGGATGTGGCTTGTCGAAGGAGTTGGAAAATTATTCAACAGGAACAAAAAACTACGATAACTGATACATACAATTATGGCTGATTCAATAATAAAAAATCGTTTTGATTATATCGACATCGCCAAGGCAATTGGTATGCTGACTATTATGTGGGGCCATATAGCAACTGGAAATAGTGTTTCATTTGTTTATGCATTCCATATTCCCTTGTTTTTCTTTTTAAGCGGAATGGTTTTCGTGGATAATAAGTCGTGACTTCGGTTCATTCGTAAAGCGTAGGATACAGACTCTAATAATCCCGTATATCATCTATTCTTTCATTACATGGGCAATATGGGCGGTTTTCTCATATATCACCCAGACAAATGTTACAAGCTATTGGATGCCTTTGTTACAAACTTTTATAGCGCAAGGGTCTGAAGGATATTTAGTGCACAATGTGCCACTTTGGTTCGTGTCGTGTTTATTCGTCATTGAACTTGCATACTATTGGATTGCCAAGTTGCCGGATGTATGGAATGTGGTATTGTGTGTTTTCTTGGCTGTTGCCGGTTACCTGCTGGTTAATAAATGTACACTCTTTGATTTCACTACTATGCCTTGGAGCGTAGAGGTGGCTATGATGGCGATGATTTTCTATGCGACAGGTAATTTGTTAGTCAAGCATATAGGGCATCATACTCTTGTGAATTTTGTACTAAAGAGACAATTACTATCGCTTATCTCTGTAATTGTCTTATTCTCAGTGGCTTATAGATGAGGAGTGACCAATGGACAAGTCTCTATGGGGCATGCTAGTATCCATAACCCTTTTTTATTCTATCCGATTTCATATGTGGGTATTTTTGCTATGTTGGGTGTATGTGTGTTGATATCCACAAAGCTTAAAAACACGAGAATAGGGAGCGGTATAAAATGGTTTGGCCAAAATAGTTTTATAGCAATGTCCATCCACAACCCGATTAAAAGTTTTGTTATTTTCGCTTTAGCTGCAGTTCTAAAAAAGGGAAAAATGACTATTATGGGGGGGGCGTGGACCGCCTTGTTGGCATTGCTGGTAACTCTGGTGGTGACTGTGGCTATTATGATTATTATTGTGTGGTTAAAACGCATATGGACTGATAAGAAAAAGGTAGAACAACAATGAACATACTGACATTTGACATAGAGGAATGGGCTCTGGCAAAAGTGCGAGGCTATGGTTCGGCAGAAAAGTATGCGGAATATGATGGTTATTTGGCTACGATACTGGATGTCCTTGATGAACGTGGTTTCAAAGGGACGTTTTTTTGCACAGGTATGATGGCCGTGTCGTTCCAGAATGTGATACGGTTAATTCACAGTCGTGGACATGAAGTGGGTTGCCATTCATACCGTCACGACTGGTTAAATAAGATGTCAGAAGCCGATGTAAAGGAAGATACGCGAGTTGCGGTTGATGCCTTGGAACAGTGTATAGGCCAGAAAATAAAGAGTTATCGGGCACCTGCCTTCTCGATAGGAGAGAATAATAAGTGGACATTTGAAATATTGGCGGAGAATGGGATAGAGAGGGATGCTTCAATTTTCCCTGCAGCCAGGGACTTTGGCGGTTTCAAGACATTTCGTCAAAAGGAACCCTGTCTCATTTATTATAACGGCATCCAGTTAAAGGAGTTCCCTGTTTGTACAATCAAATTGCTTGGACATGAGACTGCCTATAGCGGGGGGGGCTTTTTCCGCTTCTTCCCTTTGAACTTTGTTTTGCAACAGATGGGGAAGGCCGATTATAATATGACGTATTTCCATATTGGAGATTTGGTTCCTGAGAATACGAAAATGAGATCTAAAGAAGAATTTAAATCATACTATAAAGAAGAATGTTCATTATTAAAGAGATATCTGAGGTATCTGAAATCTAATGTGGGAAGAAACAGCGCCTTCAAAAGAATGTTGACATTAATAAATAGAGTGGATTTTATGTGCATTCAACAGGCAAATGATTCGATTAATTGGAATCAGGCACCGAAATCCAAGATATAGATATGTATAAAAGTTTTTTCAAGAGAGTTCTTGACTTTCTGATTTCATTGATAGCCTTGTTATTGATAGGATGGTTTCTGATTATCGTCGCTATTTGGCTTCACTTTGCCAACAAAGGCGCTGGTGCTTTCTTTTTGCAAGAACGTCCCGGGAAGGATGAAAAGATATTCAAGGTGATAAAATTTAAGACGATGACTGATGAAAAGGACGCAGAAGGAAAGCTACTGCCTGATGCACAGCGTTTAACGAAAGTTGGCAAGTTCATCCGTAGTACATCTATTGATGAATTACCTCAGCTCATCAATGTGCTGAAGGGCGATATGGCCCTAATTGGTCCACGGCCTTTAAGAGTCCATTATCTTCCGCTGTATTCACCAGAGCAACATCGACGCCATGAGGTGCGTCCGGGTATTAGCGGTTGGGCGCAGTGTCATGGGCGCAACGCTATCAGTTGGACAGAGAAATTTAAATTGGATGTCTGGTATGTGGATCATTGCACACTGTGGACGGACATCCGAGTCATATTCATAACAATCAAGAACGTGCTGATGCGAAAGGATATAAACTCTGCAGAAGCAACGACTATGTATCCATTTAACGGAAATAATTAAAAGAGTATGCGTAGTGTTATTATTGGTGCTGGAACATACGGAGAAGTGTATCTGGCATATTTGCAGGAGGCAGGAGTGGATATTGTGGGTTTCCTTGATGATGACCCGAAATATGAAGGACAGAGCGTGAGGGACATTCCTGTATTAGGTGGAGTTTTGAGGCTGAATGATTTGAAGGATACGGAGGGTATTGAGGCCGTGTATTGTCCATTAGGTGATAATAAACTAAGGGTTAAGTTCTTAACTATGGCAAAAGAGCTGGGCTATAAAACGCCTAACTATATACACCCTTCTGTTATTATTTCTCCCGATGTGACTATTGGTGAGGGTGTCTATATCCTTCTCGGAACCACGATTATGCCGCATACAGTCATTAAGAACTATGTGATGATTAGCATGGGGGTTCATTTGGCTCATCATAATGTTTTGGAAGAAGGGGTATTCCTTTCTACTGGATGTAATTATGGGGCATCAATCCATGCTCATAAGTATGCCTATTGCGGAATTAGCTCTACTATTATGACAGGCATGCATGAACTTGGTGAGGATTGTTTGATAGGTGCTGGCGCTGTTGTTATTAAGGATGTCCCGGCAAAGGCGGTTATGGCAGGTGTCCCTGCCAAGGTTTTGAAATACAAAGAATAATTTTTTATATGGCTAAAAGGATTTATTTGTGCCTGGCACATATGTCAGAGGCAGGAGTTGAACAGAAATACATTAAGGAGGCATTTGACACCAATTGGGTGGTGCCTCTGGGGCCGAATGTAAACGGGTTTGAGAAGGATCTTGAGGATTTTGTGAATGAGATGCCCGGTCATGACGGTCATGACGGACAAGTCGGGCGTGACGATCAAGCCGGGCATGACGTGCTTAATAAGCGCGTAGTGGCATTATCTTCTGGAACCGCGGCGGTGCATCTGGCTTTGATAGCCTGCGGCGTTGGACCTGGTGACGAGGTCTGCGTACAGAGTTTTACTTTCTGCGCTTCTTCGCATCCGATTACCTATCTCGGCGCCACGCCGGTGTTTATTGATTCCGAGAAGGATACGTGGAATATGGATCCTGTTCTTCTGGAAGAGGCTATTAAGGATCGAATTGCCAAGAAGGGCAAGAAACCGAAGGCAATTGTGCCGGTGGCCTTATACGGTATGCCTTATAAGGCAGATCGTATTATGGAGATTGCTGCAAAGTATGACATTCCTGTTATCGAAGATGCTGCAGAGGGCTTCGGCTCCAAATATAACGGTCAGGTGCTTGGTACTTTTGGTATATACGGTGTCTTGTCGTTCAACGGCAACAAGATGATAACAACGTCCGGAGGCGGAGCATTGATTACCGGCAGCGATGAAGAGTGGCAGGAGATTATGATGTATGCCACTCAGTATCGGGAGAGTTATCCTTATTATCAGCACGAGAAGATAGGTTTTAACTACCGTATGTCAAATATCTGTGCCGGTATCGGTCGTGGGCAGATGACTGTGGCAAATGATCACATAGCTCACCATAAGCACGTTCAGCATCTATATGAGGAGTTGTTGAAAGACGTGAAAGGAATTCACGTTCATTCACAGCCGACCTCCGGTGAATATGACTCAAATTACTGGCTTTGCACGGTGACTATCGATCCGGAACTGAAGATTAAGGGTCAGGAGAATGCATACCAGACTGTTGTTAAGGGAGCGGTAGGAGGTGCTGCTGGAGTGATTCACATTGCGGAATCTGCGCATACCGATTGTGAACCCAACACCAACGTAGAGGCCTTGCGAGTATTTATGGACGCCACCGGCATAGAGGCACGTCCGGTTTGGAAGCCGATGCATAAACAGCCGGTTTATAAGAATGCGCCTGCGTACGTTAACGGTGTCTCTGAATCGATATTCAAGAAGGGCTTGTGTTTGCCGGCAGGACCGTATGTGACTGATGAGGATGTTCATTATATTGTGGATTCAATAAAGGATGCAATTGTCGGATAATAAGGATATTATACTCTTTTTCACGCGTTTGGGTATAGGCTCTGGTACATGTCAGGGTTTTGTTATTCCTAACGATGTGGATTGGGAAGGCCTTCAAGCCCTTGCAGATGCGCAAGGGCTTTCTGCTGTTGTAATGGATGGTATCAACAATTACATTTCACAGGGGGCAGGGCAGAAGCTTGTAATACCCAAGGAGATTCGCAGGGATTGGATAGGTGTGGTGATTCAGGATTATGAGTGTTGGTACGAGCAGTATTGCAATGCTATTGCCGAGATGGCAGCGTTCTATAATTCGCACGGCTACAAGATGATGGTGCTGAAAGGTTATGCTTGCTCTTTGGACTGGCCCCGGCCCGATCATCGACCGTGCGGCGATATCGATATATGGCAGTTCGGTCAGCAGGCGGTGGCAGACGCGGCGCTGGCGGCGGAGAAGGGTGTGGAGATCGATTCAAGCCATCATCATCACACAGTGTTCAGTTGGGGTGACATTATGGTAGAGAATCATTATGACTTTGTGAACGTCCATGCCCACAGGTCCAGTCGTGAGTTGGAAAAAATCTTTAAACGGCTCGGCGCAGATGATACTTTTTTTGTTGAGGTGTCCGGTGAGAGGGTGTATCTGCCTTCACCAAATTTGCACGCCTTGTTTCTGCTGCGGCATATGGTGAGCCACTTTGCATCGACTTCGCTGAATATGCGGCAGATTCTTGACTGGGGCTTTTTTGTTAAGGCACATGGTGCCGAAGTGGATTGGGAGTGGCTGGCGGCCGAAATGGAGAGGTTCCATATGACGGCATTTTACAATTGCCTTAGCGCTATCTGCGTGGAAGATTTGGGCTTTGAGGCGGACATCTTCAAGGGCGGGGTTGCGTGTGATCATGATCTGAAACAGAGGATGCTCAACGACACTCTTTCGCCTGAGTTTTCAGAGGAGGCGCCGTCCGGTCTGCTGCCGCGCGTTATGTTTAAGTTCCGCCGCTGGCAGGCCAATGCCTGGAAGCAACGGTTGTGTTATAATGAGAGCCGGTGGAGCGCTTTTTTGACGGGTGTGTGGGCTAAGTTACTTAAACCTAAGTCGATATGAATGGTTTGATTCCCGCAAGTGAAATGCCATCGTTTATTTGGTTTGCTTCTTTTGGAGTGTTGGCATTGGTGGTGGTTATCGGTCTGAATAGCCGCCGGGTGGTCGATAAAAAGAAGTTTGTATTGTGGGCATTGCTGGTCGAGTACCTCTTCCTGATAGTTTGTACTGCCGTTGTTCTCCGGAAACCAATGACCGAGCACTATTTGCACCTCATGCCGCTTTGGGACTATACTGACTTTTGGAATAGCCATCATAAGGATGCCGTCTTGGACATTTTTATAAACCTCTTACTCTTTTTGCCTGTCGGCGCCCTGCTGGCCGGCATCTCGCCATCTTTGAAGTGGTATTGGGTGCTGCTCATCGGCGTCGCCTGCTCCCTCTCCATCGAAGTCCTGCAATACATCTTCCTCCGCGGCGTCGCCCAAACCGACGACGTCCTTCACAATGCGGTGAGTTGTATCATCGGGTGGGGGGTGGCGAGGCTGGCGATTGGTCGTACATTGAATGATTGCCAAGATAAGGATAGATTAAAACAACAATGACTACTGCCAATATCCCCAATATTATAATTAATGAAAGTACTGCCTTTGGTAATCCAAACTACGCAGTTATCCGTAATTTACTGTATATGGTAGACAGAAACATGATGTCTGCACTGGGCCGTCCGGTGTTTTCAACACAGAAGTGTTATGTGTTATACAGAGAGTTAGGCCCGATGTGTTCACATGTCAGTGATCAACGCTTCATTTTCTTATGTACTAAAAATGATTATTGGTGTCAATGGGTATATCAATTTGCCCATGAATATTGTCATCATTTAATTAACGGGACACTCTCAGGTGAATGGTCTCAATTAACATGGTTTGAAGAATCATTATGCGAATTATCTTCTTTGTATAACTTGCGAGAGATGGTGTGTTTTTGTGAGAGATGTGGCTTGCAGATGTATGCTCCATCAGTTCGCCGTTATTTTGAGAATTGTATGACAAAGAATACGAATGTGATTCACTTATGCTCTTCAGGAGGGTGGTATTCAGAATATGCGGATATATTAAGTAACGAGCATTATCGTAGAGATTTGTATAACTCTATTGCGGTTTTGATGTATCCTTTGTTTGTTGAGAACCCAAACTTGTGGAAGATAATACTGAATATTGGCGATATAAACTTATGGAACTCGTTAGAAGAACTATTCATATTTCTGAGGAGTCAAGCAGACACCACATATGTGGACTCATTAGATAAGTTAATAGCGATGTTTAACTGACAGCATTGTTAATTAGTCTAATTATTCAGAATTAATCCCATTCTTTTTGGGATCGTTTATTGATATCGTAATTGACATAGTTAATATGCATTACCGTCCACGAAGAATTAGAGAAGAAGCAGAATCGGCTGCTACCGCGTTGAATCGACCACATCATTACATTGAATGTATGCGCCTCAAGGGTCTCAAATTCGACATTCGCATCGAATCCTATGGTTTCAGCAATCACGACGCCTTGGTTGTGGTGTGTGAGGTGGATTAAGGAGTAATCGTTGTTGTGTGTTGCTTGTCAGTATGTTCTGTATCCATGTATCGAATCCATACAGTACGTTATATTGCGAGTCACATCCTAAACAGGCAGTGTTATCCACAATGCGGTGGGTTGGGAAAGACGAGATGGTAATTATTTCAAATAAGTACAAAACTATGATAGTCGACCAACAGATTCTGACGGCCGAACTGCCTGACCCAAGGCCTCACCACTCCTGAGAATTACCCTTGATCTCAGGATTCTTTCTGGGGACGACCTGCAAAGGAAGTACACTAATGCCATCAACGTGGCACGGCGCTATCCATACATTGTCATATGTGCTTAAACGATACGGTGTCGTTTGAGCGTAAGGATGGAGTTTTTCATTCGTAGAGGTAGGATGAGATCCTTGAGAAGTGAGAATGAAAGAAGTATTGTCTATTGCTCTTATTTGTTCGTGTGAAGAGAAAACCGATGTTGAGTTTTTTTGAAATATACCAAGATATGAATCCATTCAGATTGAATCAGGATCATATTCTATAGTCATTGATGATTAATATAGGTTTTTTTAAAAATGCGTTTAATAGGAATAAAACTGGGTCACTGCAATCCTCTGATAAGGAAGGCTCTTAAAGACGATACTTGGTATCCGTTTGGCCAATACAGTGAGCCCACTAAGGAGAATGGATGGGAATGGAGAAGTCAAGAACAGAAGCAGCAAGAAGAAGCCTGCCGACAAATGTACAAAGCCGTAGAAGGAGCAGAAATCCAAGAAAAGCTTGACATCACCGTGAACTGCATAGTAGGTAAGAACGGTTCCGGGAAAAGTTCCTTGTTGGACATCTACTATCGCATTATCAATAACTTTGCCTGGAAGTTGATAGATAAACTTTGGTATGATAACACCCCGGACAAGAACCCCCAGCGTGGACACCAATTGACCGAAGCCCAAGGATTCGATGCTACGCTATTCTACGAGACAGATGGATATGTAGGAAGTTTGCGTTACAACTATGGTAACATGGAGATGCGTTACCATTCAGATATTGAAGATGCAACAATTATCCGAGAGCCTTTCCAAAAATATGTAACGAAAACAAAGTTAGAGCGACTGACGCGTCATTTCTTCTATACGGTTTGTACCAATTATAGCATTCATTCTCTTAATCAGAAAGACTATACCCCCAATAGGTTATGGATTGAATATGACCATAACATAAACGGGAAGTGGATCCAAGGGCTCTTCCATAAAAACGATGGCTATGTGACACCTATCGTGATGATGCCCTACAGAACGGAAGAAGACTATATTAATGTTGACAACGAAAACGATTTGGCTAAGCAACGATTAGCAACGCTCGCCATCTTGTTCGGTTCACAGAACAAGAAGTTCATGAATGTCTACAAACCATATGAATTAGTTTACCGCTTTGATGATGAGGCGGAGACCAGATATAATAAAAAGTTCAATGACATATTCAAGAAGCGCTTGCCTTTGAACAAGAACTGTTCAAGTCTAAAAAATGAATTAAAAAAACAGTGGAATAAGAATTTAAGAGTTCATTACCAAAATGGCTATGGGAAACTGCCCAAAGTGGTTAGGAATGCTGTGTTGAGCTATCTTGTTTACAAAACGTTAAAAACGTGCATCATATACCGTAGCTATGGGATTAAACTGGGGATTCGCACCGTAACAGAGGAGGAGCAGAAGAGGTTTAAGGCAAGAGATAATGAGATATACCTCGACTATGCCCCAGAGACAGTTACTGAGGTAATCAAAGGAATACTATTCCAAGAAAAGGAGTTACATGCCAATCTCAAGATTCAGCAGTTGCTGACCTATGTTGAGAAAGGTCACTATACGACATCATATCTCGCTGTACCAGAGGGGTATGAAGGAGATCCTACTATAATGGTGGAGTATGGGTGGTCAATGATGGATGTGGGAGTGTTGTATAACATGAATAAAAGTGAGGACGGTAAAAGAAAGCCTTTCCGTACATTTGATGAAGTAAGCAAACTGATGCCACCACCCATCTTTGAATGGGACATCAGTTTTACCAAAGGGGATGGACAAGGTGACAAGGAAACACTGACCCAAATGAGTAGCGGAGAGCGGCAATTTATGCACAGCGTTAGCTATATCATATATCATCTAAAGAATCTCCAAAGTGTAACTGAAGGCAATTATAGGATTCGATATCATAATGTCTGTTTGGTGTTTGATGAAGCAGAACTGTATTACCATCCCGAATATCAACGTACTTTTATAACACGGTTAGTGGAAATGTTGTCGTGGTGTCATATAAATCCACAAATAATCCGTGGTGTTAATATTCTAATCGCGACTCATTCACCTTTTGTGCTTTCAGATGTGCCATTATCGAATACGCTTTATCTTGACGAGGGAGTTCCGAAGGAAAAGAAAAAGGAGACCTTCTGTGGTAACATTCATGAAATGCTCGGCGAAAATTTCTTTTTAGACTATTCAATTGGAGATGTTGCGAGGAAAAATGTTGAAGACATTATTATGCTTTATAATAGACGGCATGATTATGTTTCTAAAGAAGATAATCGGAAAATGTTCTTGGCAGAGAAAGAACGTTTGGAGTATGTGGCTGCACATGTGTCTGATGAATACCTAAAGCTAAGAGTGAATGAAATGATGCGTGAGCTGTCCGTGCTTTATGAAGGCGAAGAATCGCTTGATGACAAAATTGCAAAGGCAAAGAAGGTACTTGATGAACTGTTGAAACAGAAAAAGGCAGAAGAGAGTGATTAAGGTAAGGTATAACATAGACCTAAAAACGCTGCGGGACAGATATCTGGCCGTATTTGATTTGCCTGCAATGGAGGGGAAATGGAAACCCTATGAGAAAACCTTTGGAATTAATCTGAAGGAACTACTTACTGCGGATTTTGACAGACTTGTGGACGTGTATCTTCAGTATAAAGTGACCAAACTTAGCCAAGGCCGGATTGATGTGCTTAACAGCCTCTTTCATTACGAAAGATATCAACCGAAGCTAGCGTGGTTCTTTATGAACCCAGAGAACAAATTTGATTTTAAGACGTGTCACTATTGCAATATGGCGTATGTGAATGCATGTGGACTGGAGGATGGGTATGGTTCCGTATTGAACTTTATCAATAATACAACGCAGACCGAATGGCGTTACTGGTTTTCAGAAGATGAATTGACGGGAGATAGTATTGATATGATATTAAGAGAACGACCTTTTAATTCTTTGGAAGAGTTCAATAAGAAAAAGTATCTCTGCAAAAGAATTGAACTATATAAGCGGATGTCTCTCGCTCCGGACAATAATCATTTTGACCTTGATCATATCCTGCCCAAGGCAAAATGCCCAATAACAAGCTTATCATTGTTTAATTTTGTTCCTTCTTGTCAGGTATGCAATGAGAAACTGAAAAAGGATAAGGAATTGGCATCAACAAAAGCGGATTGGCTTAAAATTAGTCCGACCTATCCGAGAAGTGACTTTGATAATAAAGTAACTTTTAAGCTCGTTCCGGAAGTGTCGTGTTCTACCTTCTTTGAGTTGAGAAAGAATAGGGAGAACTATCGGCTTGACCTTGATGCGCCAGACAAGGCCTATGAAAACTATATAACAGTTTTCAGACTTCATGATCGGTATAATTATCATAGGCAGTTGGCTTTAGAGGTTCTTGACTTGAAAGAGCGTTATTCTGAGGAGAAGCGGAAAGAGATAAGTATGATGTTGTCAAAACAGTTTAATGTCGAAGGAAGCACCCTGTATTCAGAGGCGCAGGTAAAGGAGGATTTGTTTCATTTGGATTATGCACAGGATGATTGTTTTTCAAAATTACGGAAGGATATGATGGAGAAAAACTAGCTTCTTGGAAAGTGACGAAGAAATGTTATTAGTGTTATAATATGAACTTGAAAGAAAAATATGATGCCATAGAGGCAAATGGAAAGCATCCTTACGCTGACTTAGGAAAAACATTGATTGAGGATATCACCATATATGGACTCGGCGTTCAACCAAAAAATGATATTGAGGCTCTTCTTTTCCACTGTATATGCAATGCTATTGAAGATCAGTATGATGACAATATACAAGATTTGGATTATGAATTGATGCAGATGCTGCGAATATCACCTTCAAAGCTGCGTAGCATAAGAATCACAAGGTCTGCTAAGTTCCTGAATAACCTCGATTGGCATGATCCAAATAATCAGCTCAGAATAGTCAATGCATTAAGACACACTCCCATTGGAGATGGTACTATACGTGAGGGAAAGATTAAAATCGTCATATCCGATCCGCATACACAGAACTTGATTGAAAGGATGGTAGAGGAAAAGAAGGGTGTTCTTGATAAAACCTTTAGTTCTCGTGTATTAGTGCTAAATGCCGCGCAATTCATAGAAATCGTTGCTGATATCTATGGCGACGGAGCAGAAGGAGGGTATGATAATACTATTAACGCCATAAAAGAAGAGGCCCACGAAATAGAAGATGAACTGACCAAGGATAACATTCTTGATAAATTTAAAGATGCTTTCCAGGAAAGAGCCTTTACAAAGATTATTGAGTTTGGCGTCAAAGTTGCGAAAAAGGCTGTGCTGCATAAATTGGGTCTAGATGACTAATTTTGTGTTATGGTCGCTGAGAGTCGAGTACGTGTTTCATGTTATCTGTGCGACTCTCATTTGTCGTCAGCCATTTCCCGTGCGTTTCCTACATATGATGCCGCTTTGGGTGTATACCGACTATTTGAATAGCAACCATAAGGACACCGTTCGGGACATCGTCGTCAATTTCCTGCTATTCCTGCCAATAGGTTCGTTGCTGGCCGGCATCTAGCCATCGCTTAAATGGTATCAAGTGTCGCTCGTGGGGTGGTTGATTACTATGCTGTTGGATTTCTATTAATACTGTCTTAGCTAATTGCAGATACGAGAGAATGAGCCATCTTATGGAGGACATTATTAAAAAGTTTTTAACTAATGAGTTATAACTATTAGTCATTTTCTTATTTTTGTATTAATTAATAATATCAATATGATAATACGATTCCATAATTTGGGGCCAATCAAGTCAATAGACATTGATATATCTGCTCCATTGACCATTTTTACTGGACCTAATGGTACGGGGAAAACGTACGTCTCCTACCTAATAAATCAACTGCCGTCTAGTATGGGTGGCCAGTTTATGTTCTTGGCAAAAGCAGATAAGGCTCGTGTTAATCGTATCTTCAATTTAGATGTTTTTGAGAAGCAAAAGCCCTTGTCTGGCGAGTTGGATGCTGTTTTAATCTATGAGATAATAAAAGATGCGTTGGCGAGAGCATCTGCTTCTATATTAAGCGATGCTAGCTTATCTCTACCTAATAAGTCTAAATCATCTTTCAGAATAGAATTGGTAACGTCTATTGAAGAATGGACGTTAGAGTTGAAACAATCATCTTATTCTGTTGGTTTTTCTACACAATTCGTTAAGCGCGCCAACTCTTTTAAGTATTCAGTTGTGCCGGTTTTTCAAGAAGATGATTTTGATGCCCCGTTTTTCCAGGCATTTGTCCTTAATGCGCTTTTCTTCTCGGGTGCTATTAATTCCTTTATGTTTACAGCAGAAAGGACGGGTATATCATTGTTTAGTAAGGAGTTGGCGCTTGGAAGGTTGAAAGATGTTACCCGTGATAATGTTCCGAGATACCCTAAGGCGATTTCTGAAGCCTTGGCATTTGCTGAGGATCGTGCTCACATTTCTCAAAGAAAATCCCCTTTTGCTGATATATCACAGACAATAGAGAAGGAGATTATTAGGGGAACTGTAAATATTTCAGAAGATGGGGCTATGAGTTTTATGTTTGGAGATACTGAGATATCTCATCCTATGTCCTCGTCCACATCAAAGGCGCTTGGCGATTTTTTGTTTTACCTTAAGCATAGAGCAGAAAAGCAATCGATGATTGTTGTGGATGAACCTGAAATCCATTTGCATCCCAATAACCAAATTATCCTTACTCGACTTTTTGCTAGGATGATTAATCGTGGGCTTCGTTTGGTAATGACCACTCATAGTGATCATATTATCCGTGAAATCAATAATTTGATAATGCTTCACACAGTTGGGTCAAGGCAAAAAGAAAGGTTGTCGTTAGGCTATGCTAAAGAAGAATACCTTGATTACAAAGATGTACGGGCTTACTTGTTTGAGTGGAAGGGCAAGAAGGTTCATGCAAATCCCATTCTTATTGAGAGTGACGGATTTGCGGTTTCTTCAATAGATACTGTCATTGGATCAATAAATGATATTGCAGAGCGGTTGTATGTAGAAACGATGCAGAATCAATAGTATGGCTCAAATTTTAGATTATATCAAGAATTGCATCACTCCTCGTTTTATTCCTCTTGAACAAAAATTGTTGACTGAATCTTTCAATGTTGGGAAGGTCCAGGAGACAATGACCTGTGAAATCTGCCAAGAGATGCGAAACCAAGACTACTTGGTGTTGAAGTTCGATATAAAGGATGAAAATGCAAAACTCTTTCCCTTTTTTCAAGAGCAAGAGGGTTTGCTGTGTATGTGTGATTATATTGTGTTCGTTGAGGAGCCGAGAAAACTCACGGCTATTCTTGTCGAATTAAAGCACCATTCTGATAGTCCGGAAAGACAGATATATATCAATATGCCATTCGCGCGTTTTCTTGTTGAAAGGCTTAAAGAAGTTGATGAAACTGTATTTGATGGAGTTTCGATTCATTATCGCGGCATTGGTGTAAAAGCTAAATATAGGAGCCGCCCATTCACCAAGGGTTATGAAATGACCTTTAACGACAAGGATTATGCACTACTGCCTAATCCTCGCAAGATGTATTTGACTCTAATCTGCGATAGTGACGCGCCAGGCGATGCTTAAGGATTTTTATCTAATGCGATTATTGTTGAAGTACGTTAGAACCTTCATGTTTTGACGTGTGATAATGCTGCTGGCGGCGGTGACGCTGGCGGCCGGCGTGTCGTTTATCGACGACATCCATTCATTGCCCGATTCCGTCCGTCGGGTGGCGCAGTTCGCCGCGATGGGGATGATGTTCTGGCAGCTGGATATGGTCCACCTGAATCTTTGGTGGGCCGTCATCCTGGCGCTTATCGTGTGCGTCGGCGCAACCAACGTCTACAATTTTATGGACGGCATCAACGGCATCACGACCGGATATTCGCTGGCGGTGTTGATACCGTTGGCGCTGGTCAACCGTAGCGTGTCGTTTATTGACGAGTCATATTTGATAATCGCCATCCTCGGCGTGCTGGTGTTCAGCTTCTTTAATTACAGGCCTAAAGGCAAAGCCAAATGCTTTGCCGGGGATGTCGGCAGCATCGGCATCGCCTTTATTATGTTGCCATCGGCACTTTGATTGCCCGCATGGGAGATATTACCTGGATGATATTCCTTCTGGTCTATGGCATCGACGGCTGCTGCACGATGACTCATCGTATTATGCTCCACGAGCATCTTGGCGAGGCGCACCGCAAGCACGCCTATCAGCTTATGGCCAATGAGTTGGGCATCTCGCATGTGGTCGTGTCGCTCATTTATATGGCATTGCAGTTGGCCATTTCTTTGATTATGGTCTATCTGATTCCCGACACGGTTCTTGCGCATTGGATCTATCTGGTCGCCGTCGGCGTTCTGCTCGTGTTAGGGTACGTGCTCTTTATGAAGAAGTACTATCACCTGCACGAGGAGTATCTGGCTGGGCTGGGGGAAGTTAAAAGAAGATCGCAGACGGCAAGAATGGCTTTAGTCCACCTGTAGTTGTGTCGTTATTTGCCGATTCGGCAAGTTTTGAGGAGGGGAACTGAGAACATTGTATTGCAGAAATGAGTACATTTGTGACTATGATCATCGACCAACATATTCTTGATGAATTGACGGCGGCGGCGAAGGCGTCGCCGCGGCTGCGGATGAATATGGACTTGCGCAACAGTCCGGAAGATAAGTCGCAGCGGATGCTGAATGCGATTGAGCCGGGGACGGATATGCCGATACACCGGCATATGGGCTCCAGCGAGACGGTAATCTGCCTGCGCGGGCATTTTGAGGAGTATATGTACGACGAGGAAGGCAACCTGACCGATACGTTCGATATGGTGCTGGGCGGACTGGTTCTCAACATCCCCATCGGGCAGTGGCACAGCCTCAAGTCGCTGGAATCCGGCACGGTGCTCTTCGAGTGCAAGGACGGCGCATACCAGCCGCTGGCGGAGGCGGATATTATGAAGTAACATGGCTGTAATATCATACGACAAGGCCGGTGCATAGACATCGGCCTTTTGTTTTTGTACGCAGTGTTGAGATTTTTGTGTAAA